>Ga0351971_1125_pt1 | contig 15477 bp, 14 predicted proteins | sample BONcelFGM3001F11_FD_206746 | JGI IMG/M metagenome (GOLD analysis project Ga0351971, IMG submission 206746) | Enriched cells from coal bed in the Powder River Basin, Montana, United States - BONCAT cells FGM rep2 HSBNCT.FGM.300.1.F11 ...
ATCAAGCGGATGGTGGAGAGCATTAGCCTGGAAACCGAACGCCGCCGAACCGTACTGGATGCCGGTGTGATCGTGAGCAACTTGAACCGTAAACTGACCGGCTGGGCGAATTACTTTTGTCTTGGCCCGGTCAGCCCTGCGTATCAGGCGATTGAAAGCCACGTGACCAAACGGCTCCGCCGGTGGTTGTGCAAGAAGCATAAAGTTCAAGGGAAGGGGTGGTCACGATATCCCGATCAATATCTCCATAAAGAACTGGGGCTTATTGATTTACCCAAACGAACGCGCAACTTTCCGTGGGCGAAGGCGTGAAGTCTTGTCCGAGAGCCGGATGCGCTAAATCCGCATGTCCGGTTCGATGAGCGGGATGTGGAAACGGAAGGGGAGGCTGCCGTCACCGCGCCACATCTCGACTCTACCCTGACCGGAAATAGCCGTGTTGTTAAAAGGTGGGCAATACGTCGGCCGGCAGGTTATTTCGCCGTTATGCCCTTCAAATCCCCAACGGGAGAAACCGGGACAGTATATGTAATGGGTCACCGATGTTATTCTAAAGCATAACTTTAGTTCGTGTCTTGTACGCGAACGGCTCCAACAACACAGCGTGAACGCGGGTTCAACTCCCGCTCTAAACGTGGCGACTGGATCTTGACGTTATGACGTTATAGCGTTACTGTTAGCCTGGAGGTGACACTATGGAATCCACACAAAAAAGAGCCACAATTTATCTCGACCCAATGTTGCATAAGGCATTGAAGCTAAAATCAATAGAAACTTCGAAATCGATTTCCGCCTTGGTGAACCAGGCTGTTAGAGATGCGCTTGCAGAGGATGCGGCTGATATTGCCGCCTATGAAGATCGGATTGATGAACCGGTGATCAGTTTTTCGGAAATGGTAAAAAGGCTCCAACAAGATGGCAGGATTTGAAATCCTTTTCAAGGAGTCGGTTTACAAGGAATTAAAAAGCATTCCAAAAACCGACCTGAAAAAAATCCTTTCAAAGATTGAATTGCTTGCAAACGATCCGCGCCCTACCGGCAGTCAAAAACTTACCGGATTAGAACTGTATCGTGTCCGGCAAGGACAATATCGAATTGTCTACTCGATCCACGACAACGAACTCCTTATCCACATTGTGAAAGCGCGTAGGCTGGGGTAAGCTTGCGAACCCCAGCAAAATTAGCAACAAAGCCTAATCAGCCAATAAACTGGACCGGAATTACCCGTGTTCTAAAAGGTGGCCAGCTCTCACGCCAGCCGCGTTATCCGCACGTTAGGATATTTGTGCAACCTACATTATTCATCAAGATTTTAGATCGACCAGATATAATATTACTAGCAATATTTTTTCTAATTGCGGAATCTTGGTTGCTTGCTCCAGTCGCAGCCGGTGTGCCGGATTACGAATCTCTCGACGTTATTTATGGCATTCTAGTTGAGAAAGATAAATGCACAGGTGGGAGAAGAAACCTTTCTTACTTGCCTGTTGTAATCGAAACATCCAACGGCAAAAGAAATTTAAAAATCGATTGTACATCACAAGTTGCTACACTTAATATTGGAGAAGAACTTGTTGTTCGAACAAGAAATTATTTCCCGTTCATATTTATTGAAGGGCGCCCAGATGTTTGGAGTGTTAGTACGAAAAATGGTGAGATATATCGTTATATTGATCGGGTTAAGATTGAAAAAGAAATTATATGCGTTTTTTTCTTTCTGTCCATTTTTGTATCATTAACAGGTTTTATCGGAATCAAAAGAATGCTGGAGAAACGGGGTCAGTATATGTAATAAAACGGGAAAAATGGGACAGAATATATAATGGTTCACCGATTGTATTCTAAAGTATAGCTTTAGTTCGTGTCTTGTACGCGAACGGCTCAGATAACACAGCGTGAACGCGGGTTCAACTCCCACCGATTCCGGGGGCCTCGTGGGGGGCTTTTCGTATTCGCTTAAGGTTGGTTTGGTTGTATTAAAAAACAACAACACGTTGAAAATACAAGGAAAGTATCACTGTTAACCGGCCTGTCACGCCGGAGGTCGCGAGTTCGAGTCTCGTCGGCTCCGCCAGTATAAACGGGTAATTGGAGAAATCCAGTTACCCGTTTTTTTTGGTCTGAGGATTCCTCGGGCATCCTGTTGTCTGTAAGCTCGCGCGAGCCGGTTTCAAATGTCGCGCGAGCTTACACACCTTGTAAGTGTTGAAAACACTCCAAGGCAAAGAAAAAGGGGTTAAGCACTTTTTTACAGTGCCTAACCCCTTGATTTTACTGGTCGGAACGAGAGGATTTGAACCTCCGGCCCCCTGAACCCCATTCAGGTGCGCTACCAGGCTGCGCTACGTTCCGAAAAATGTGAAGAGTATGTAGCATTTAACGCTATCGGCTGTCAACCCTTAGTTACGAATGTTTAGTTTGCCCCAGAGAGTCGCGTTAATATTTCTCGCAGCTCATGTTTAATTTGCAGGAGAATGGTGTCGTCCTTGGATAAGGGGGTTGTGGGAAAGGTTTTCTCTTGTTCGCTCTGTGGCTCTCTGTTTAGATTTTTGAGATACTTTTTCGCACCGGAAATGGTGTACCCTTCGTCATGGAGCAATCCCTTGATCCGAAGGAGGTTTTCCACATCCTGCCGTCGGTACAACCGCTGCTTGGATTTGCCTCGAAACGGTTTGATCAACGAAAACTCCGATTCCCAGTACCGCAGCACATGAGTATCCACACCTACCAGATGACTGACCTCGCCGATCCGGAAGTACACTTTGTCAGGTATCTGTGGGGAATCTGGAGTCGATCGTTTCACGTCAAAGAGTTGACCTTGTCCACGTCGCAATACGCGTATCTACCCCTTTGCCACTGAACTGAAAAATGAATAACGACGATCAAGCGTAGCGCTTTTCCTACTTGTTCAGGCGTTCGCGCAATCGTTTACTCGGTCTGAAGGAAACCATTTGCCGTTTGGTGATGGTCATAGACTCACCCGTGCGCGGATTACGACCGCGGCGCGGACTTTTATCGCGAACCGTCAAGGTGCCGAACTGGACCAATTTGATGGATTCGCCGGCCACCATGGTGTTTTTCATGGTGGAGAAAACTGTATCGACGATTTCTGCAGCATTTCGCTGGGAAACGCCTAACTTTTCATTCACCGAAACAGCTAATTCTTTACGGGTTACATTCTTTTTTTTCATGCTTCATATCCTTCTCGATAACGGGCATTAAATTCAGCCATTAATGAATTGACAATTTTGTCGTGTACCTTGTCCACGGATTGATCGTCCAGCGTGGCGGTTGCAGAGCGATAGGTTACGGAAAGAGCAACGCTCTTGTGTCCTGACTGGATCGGTTTGCCACGATATACATCAAAAATCTCAACTGATTCAAGATATTTCTGTTGCTGGGTTTGGATTGCCCGCAGTAGATCGCCTGCCGGAAGAGTATCCGGAACAACCAGACTGATATCACGTTTGACCGACGGATATTTAGGGAGTGCGGCAAATTGTTTTGGGGACTTTTTAAGAGTTAGCAGCTGTTGGAGATCGATCTCCAAGAAGTAAACCGGTTGCTTTATACCGAAATTCTTAAGTATTTCCGGATGGACAGCACCTAATGAGCCAATCATTTTTTCGCCGTCCTTGATAACGGCGGCACAAGCCGGATCGCAGTAGGGCTGCACTTGGAGAGAAGCATCTCCGAAAAGCGATCCCCCATTGGTGCTGGTAACTCGCAGTACCTGGAAGAGATTGGCCACCGCACCCTTGATATCGAAGAAATCTGCCTCTTGTTCGGAATAGTACAGTGATTCGGCATCGGGATAACGATGCCCGCTGATAACCGCGCAGAGATGCATGTGCTCTTCCGGCAAGGTGTCAGCTTGATGCTGAAGAAAGATTTTCCCGGTTTCAAAGAGGCGGATATCAGAGCGCTGGAAATTAATATTGCGGCGGACATTTTCCAGCAGTCCTGGCAGCAGCATGGAGCGCATTATTTCCTGCTCTTCCGAGAGCGGGTTCAGTAGCCGGGTTACCCGGCGCCTGGGATCATCCTCGGCCAGCCTGCACAAAGTGAGATGCTGTTCGGCGACAAAGCTGTAGTTGATCGCCTCGAAAAAACCTTGGGCTGTCAGGATGCGGCCAACTTCCTGGCGCAAGACCCGCTGGTCATCCCGTTCAGGATAATCCATGCGGATAAAGGGCTGCGAGGTGGGGATTTCATTGTAGCCGACCAATCGGGCTACTTCTTCGATCAGGTCGATCTCGCGCTCGATATCGATGCGGAAACTCGGCACTTCGACTTGCAGGGTGGCGTCATCAAGGGCGACGACCTGAAACTCGATGCTCTGCAGGTAACGGGCCACCTCCTCGCGGCTGAGGTTCATCCCAAGCAGACTGCAAACGCGTTCGGTGCGCAGGTTGAGCTGCAGAGGCGGTTTGCTGCCCGGGTAGACGTCAATACCGTCGGGATCTGCATGGGCGCCGGTGTATTCGACAATCAGATTGACAGCTCGTTCAAGAGCGCTGTCGGCCAGATTGGGATCAACGCCGCGCTCGAACCGGTAGGAGGCTTCGGACGGGATAGCGAGTTTTCGTGCCGTGCGTCGGATGGACACCGGATTGAAGCAGGCAGATTCCAGGAGGATGGTGGTGGTCGCCTCGGTGATTTCTGTGGCCAGTCCGCCCATGACACCGGCGACCGCCACCGGACGTTCGGCATCACAAATGAGCAGCATATCGGGGTCGAGCTGCCGCTGGCTGCTGTCAAGAGTGATGAGGCTCGTCTCCTCTGCCGTCGGTCGACGCACAATAATCTTGCTGCCGATGATCGTCGTGAAATCAAAGGCGTGCAAGGGTTGCCCCGATTCGAGCATGACGTAATTGGTGATATCAACAATGTTGTTGATCGGCCGCATACCAACAGCGCTCAGGCGTTGTTGCATCCACAGAGGAGAAGGTCCAATGGTGACATTGGTCAGCTTGCGGGCGGTATAACGGGGACAGAGGTCCGGATCTTCAATGATGACTTCATACCCGACATTCTTCCCGGTCAGCGGGGTGACTAAGGGGACGAGCGGTTTGAGCGTGCCGCCGGTGAAACTGCCGACTTCGCGGGCAATGCCGCGTACGCTGGCGCAATCGGAACGGTTGGGCGTCAGGTCGACTTCAATAACGGTATCGCGTAGGCCAAGGGCATCCACCAGGGGCAGTCCTGCAGCTAATTGCCCATCAAGTTCAAGAAGGCCACCGTGGTCATTGCTGAGTCCAAGTTCCCGAGCTGAACAGAGCATGCCTGCGGAAGCGACGCCCCTGACTTTGGATTTCTTTATTTTTGTACCGTCAGGCAGTTTGACGCCGGGTTGCGCAATCGCGGTCAGCATGCCGGCACGGACATTGGGGGCGCCACAAACCACTTGGATGATCTCCGCACCGGTATCTACGCTACAGACAGTGAGTTTATCGGCATCGGGATGCTTGGTGACTTCAGTGACCCGGGCCGTGGTGATCGGTTCAAGATCAGCGAACAGGGTCTCAACACTATCGACTTCCAAACCCAGCATGGTGAGTTTGTCGGCAATCTGGGCGACGGTCAGCCCTGCGGTTGAAATAAATTGATTCAGCCAACTCAATGTGAATTTCATGGAATCCTACCTGCGACAACGTGACGGTGATGAGGTGCCTGGTTGTACAAACTGCCGGTTGCTAAGAAAACGTTGAGGGCAATCGTCGGTTACGAGCGGCACCATGCATGCAAAGAAAAAGAACGGTATCGCATAGAATGCCGTCCTTGAGCAACACACAGGCCATTTTTCCCGCGCGTTCACCAACGGTACCCAGTTGAGCGCGAAACGAGAGTACAGCCTCTTTAAAACTGGGAAAGAAAGCGAAGATCGTTCTCGTAATACAGACGAATATCGTCAATGCCGTATTTCAACATGGCGATACGTTCAACACCAAGGCCGAAGGCAAAACCGGAGTAGACATCGGGATCGTATCCGACCATTTTCAAGACTTCTGGATCGATGAGGCCGGAACCGAGGATCTCAAGCCAGCCCGTCCTTTTGCACACCCGGCATCCCTTGCCGCCACAGATGACACACGCAATGTCAACTTCGGCGCTGGGTTCGGTGAAGGGAAAGAAACTCGGGCGGAAACGGAGCGCCAGTTCCCGTTCAAACATCTTATGGGTAAAACTAGTCAAGACCCCTTTGAGGTCGGCGAAAGAAACCTGCTTGTCGACCAGAAAGCCTTCAACCTGATGAAACATAGGGGTATGAGTGATATCGGAATCGCAACGATACACCTTACCCGGGGCAATGTATCGCAACGGCGGATCCTGCCGCTCCATAATGCGCGCCTGCATGGGCGAGGTGTGGGTGCGCAGAAGGATCGAGTCCGTGACATAAAAGGTGTCATGCATGTCGCGGGCGGGATGATGCTTGGGGATATTAAGGGCTTCGAAGTTGTAATAGTCGGTTTCGACATCCGGCCCTTCGGCAACGGCAAAGCCGAGTCCCTCAAAAATCGAACAGATTTCCTCCATCACCTGGGTGACCGGATGCAGTTTGCCAAACGGCAGATACCGTCCAGGCAGGCTGTAATCGGTCGCACCGGTGACGGTCCCAGGCTGAGTTACGGTCAACTGTTCCCTTTTCTCTTCAAACCGGGTTTCAATTTCCTGTTTGACATCGTTGGCCAGTTGTCCCAGTCTCGGGCGGTCGACTGCTGCCGCCTTGCCCAGTTGGCGCATGATGCCAGTCAGCAGACCCCCTTTGCGGCCGAGATATTTGACCCGGAAGGCTTCAAGTTGAACCGCGTCGGCAATGTGCCCTAATGCTTCCTCGGCTTCCAGCTTGAGCCTGAGCAGCTCTTGTTCCATGGTATCCAGAAATTAGGACGGCTGACCGGAAGCCCTGACCACGGCGGAAAAGGCGTTGGGATCGACGATGGCGAGATTGGAAAGGACCTTACGATCCAGTTCAATCGAATTTTTGCTGAGACCGTTGATCAGGCGACTGTAGCTGATGCCGTTCTGTTTGGCCGCAGCATTGATGCGCGCAATCCACAGTTGACGGAACTCGCGTTTTTTGACGCGGCGATCCCGGTAAGCGTAGCAGAGTGCCCGATCGACTGCTTCGGCGGCGGTTTTGAAAAGGCGGTGCTTACCACCACGAAAACCTTTTGCCAGACTCAGCACTTTATTTCTTCTGCGGCGTGCTTTAAAACCGCGGGTTACACGAGGCATTGTTTTCTCCGTTCATGCTAGTGATTTATGCGTCAACCTGATCAGGTCGAACAATCTTCCCGCTGCAGCGCGCCTTTCGTTCACAGAAAAGCACTTCGCTGCGGGCTAATGGGGGTTACATGTAGGGCAGCATCCGGCGGACGGCGCGTTGATCGACATCGGCAATCAAGGTCGATTTGCGCAGATTCCGTTTCCGCTTGGTAGATTTCTTGGTCAGAATGTGAGAGGAAAAGGCCTTGCTGCGACGGATTTTACCGCCACCGGTTGCTTTGAACCGTTTGGCTGCACCTCTGTTCGTTTTCATTTTCGGCATGGTTGTGCTCCTTGCGTCACACCGGACTGACGTTCGCCGGCACTCTTGGTTGTTAAAATACGTATTTTTGTTTTCTCAGGCTTTCGGACCAACAAACATAACGAGTTGCCGACCTTCCATTTTTGGTTCCTGAATTATCACACAGTCTTCACGCAGGGTGTCAGCGATTTTAGTCAAGGCGTCGAGACCGATGGTTTGCGCGTATATAATCTCGCGGCCCCGGAATCGCATGGTGACCTTGACCTTGTTTTTCTCTGCCAGAAATTCCTTGATCTTGCGGATTTTAAAGGCGAGATCGTGCTCATCGGTTTTGGGTCGGAATTTGATTTCCCTCGTTTCGATGACGGTCTGCTTTTGTTTGGCTTCCTGCTGCTTCTTTTTCAGCTCGTACCGGAATTTATCGAAATTCATGATCCGGCAGACGGGCGGATCAGCTTTGTCGGAAACCTCGACCAGATCAAGCCCCTGTTCTTGGGCTGCTTCTAAGGCTGCCCTGGCGCTGACAACGCCACGCTGTGTCCCATCGGAATCAACGAGTCGAACCTCACGGTAATCGATGTCCTCATTGATTTTAATTTTCAGATCCTGCTGTGGGGAAAGTTTTCTGCTGCCTCGTTTTTTAATGTTCGTTCCTCCAGTTGGATTTTTTCGTTCAGGCAACGTTCCGTTTGCACTCATCGACAACGAGATCGAAGAATGCTTCCGGGGTCATTGCCGGCAAATTCTGTCCGTCTCGCCTGCGCACGGTGACCGTTCCCTCTTCTTTTTCGCGCTCACCAACGATGAGCATATAAGGAACCTTCATTAATTGCGCTTCACGGATCTTATAGTTCAATTTTTCATTTCTGACATCCTTTTCAATACGGACGCCGAGAGTGCGCAGTTGAGCATAAACTCGTTCGCAGTATTCGTTCTGATCATCGGTGATGTTCATGATTCGGGCTTGCTCGGGTGCCAGCCACAAAGGGAAGGCGCCGGCATAGTGCTCAATGAGCACACCGATAAAGCGTTCCAATGAGCCCATCAGGGCCCGGTGAATCATGATCGGCTGATGTTCGCCGCCATCGACGCCGGTGTAGGTCATCTGGAACCGTTCCGGCAGATTAAAATCAACCTGAATGGTGGAACACTGCCAGGAGCGACCTAACTGGTCTTTGATTTTGATGTCGATTTTGGGGCCGTAAAAAACACCTTCACCAGGGTCGACCTGATAGGCCAGCCCTTTCTTTTCCAGGGCGTGTTTCAGTGCCTGGGTCGACAATTCCCAATGATCGTCGGAACCGACATATTTTGCCGGCCGGGTGGAAAGATACACATCATACTGATCAAAGCCGAAGGTCTTGAGAATATGCAGGTTTAGATCGATGATGTTGAAAATTTCATCTTCCAGCTGCTCAGGACGGCAAAAGATGTGAGCATCGTCCTGTGTGAAGCCCCTGACCCGCATCAATCCATGCAGGGCGCCGGTCCGCTCGTAGCGGTACACCGTTCCCAGTTCGCACCAACGGATGGGGAATTCGCGGTAACTATGCTTGTCGGCTCCATAGACGCCGATATGGAAGGGGCAATTCATCGGCTTCAACTGGTACATCACCTCGTCGATTTCCATGGCGGAATACATGTTCTCGCTATAAAAATCGAGGTGTCCCGAGGTTTTCCACAGATCTTGCCGGGCTATGTGCGGGGTGTAGAGCAGCTGATAGCCGTTGCGGTAGTGCTCGTCCTTCCAGTAATCCTCGATCACCCGGCGGAGCTGAGCGCCACGCGGTTGCCAGAGAATGAGTCCGGGGCCGATCTGGTCTTGAATGGTGAACAGGCCGAGTTGTTTGCCGAGCCGGCGATGATCACGCTTGCGTGCCTCCTCGAGCCGGGTCAAATACTGCTGCAACTCTTTCTTGTCGGCAAAGGCTGTTCCGTAGATCCGGGTCAGCATCTGCCGTTTTTCATCACCCCGCCAGTAGGAACCGGCCACCCGCAGGAGTTTGAAGACCTTGATCCAGGAGGAATCGGGCACATGCGGCCCCCGGCACAGATCGACGAACGTGCCGTGCGTGTAGAGGCTGACTGTTTCCGCCTCCATGTCTCTCAGGAGTTCAACCTTATAGGGTTCGCCCAGTTGCTCAAAGAAGCGGACAGCCTCTTCCTTGCTCATTTCCTGGCGGACAAAGGGCAAGCGGGCCTCGGCGATTTCCGCCATTTTGTTTTCGATTTGTTCGAAGTCTTCCGGGGAAAACGGTTTGTCCCGATCAAAATCGTAGTAAAAACCGTCCTCGATCGAGGGGCCGATAGCCACCTTAACCCGATCGCCGAAAACTTCTTTCACGGCTAAAGCCATGATATGGGCCGTTGAGTGTCGCAAAATCTCAACGCCTTCCTCGGATTGGACGGAGATTGGCGCAAGAACGATGTCACTCATGATCGGCGTTGACAGGTCAAGCAAGGCTCCATTGACCTTCACGGCAACAGTCTGTTTGCGCTGCTTACCGGAAACCAGTTCCTTGAGCATTTCCGCCACGCGAGTCCCGCTCGGAAACGACTTACTTTCACCGTCTTGTACGGAAACTGATATCTCTGCCATTGGACCTGTAAAAAGGAAAGGCTAATGAGCAGAAGATCTCTTCTGCATCCTAGCCTTTGTAAAAAAATTGGTAGGCACGGACGGGGTCGAACCGACGACATCTACCACGTCAAGGTAGCGCTCTCCCACTGAGCTACGCGCCTACAACACTTTGTTTGTCATTCGTAGCGAGACACTTTAAAGTATCCCGCGAAAAACCGCAAGTCAAATACCAGCAACCATAGAGAGTGTCAAGGAAAAACAAGCAGAATTCATGGGTGCCGATCGGCTGCGGCCCGCACACTTTGAACGGATCGTTGCCTGGAAAATACTTTTTCTGTTATCTAATTGTCCGATGTGGCGTTGATTTTTGTCTAACCCTCAGGGGGCTCCGTGCGCAGGTCTTTTCGTCGCATCCGATCTGGTAGAGGCGGCGGCAATTTCGCAAAAAGAAAAGGAGGGGGGAACCCGTTCAATGCAGCGATTTCTCGACAACCTCCCTAACGTCATCGGAAAGCGACTCTTGGTTGGCGATGCGCTCCAATTGCTGCCGCATCAACTGTTGTCGAACGGTATTGTAACGTCGCCACTGGGTCAGCGGGGTGATCATTCGCGAGGCGATCTGCGGGTTGAGTTCATCAAGCAGGCAGACCTGATCGCCAAGGAAGGTGTAGCCGGAGCCGTCGGCGGCATGAAACTGGCCGTGGTTGGTCGCACAGAAGGTGGCGATGAGGGAGCGGACCTTGTTGGGGTTTTTGTAGGTAAAGCTCGGATGCGTGGTCAGGACCTTGACCCGGTCGAGTGTACCGGGCAGCGTGCAGCCTGCCTGAAGGATCAGCCATTTGTCCACCACCAGCGGATCGTGCTGCCATTGGGTATGGAAATCGGCGAGCAAAGCGGTCCCCGCGTCGAGATCGGCGTTGATCACGCAACTCAGGGAGGCGATGGAGTCGGTCATGTTGTCCGCTTCGCGGTACTGCTGCAATCCTTTCTGTAGCAGGCCGGGCTCGACGAAACCGTTCAGGCTGGGAGCCATCAGGTAGGCGAGGCACCCGTTGCGCAGAGCCCGTTTGCCGGCATCGACGGCGCTGTAGCGGTAGGGGCCGGAGAGGCGGAGGGATTCATAGCGCTGGAGGAGTTCTTGCCGCAAGGACTGGGCGATCAGGGCGCGGAACTGCTGCCGGACCGTAAAGATCGCGACCGGATCGATAACCTCCATCTGCTGGCCGATCCAATTTTCCGAAGGCAGGACCAGGGCCATGGCAAGGAAGGCCGGATCGGAGTCCTGATCGAGCAGCAGATTACGCACGCCGCGCACCAGTTGCTCATGAACGTCGATACTCTCGCCGCGCTGATGGCGCTCGATCTGTTCGAGGAGGTGATGGAGAGCCAGTTTTTGGCCGGCATCCCAGCGGTTGAAAGGGTCGGCATCTTGGGCCATCATGAGGCTCAGTTCCGCGTCGGATTGGTCAAAACGGACCTTCACCGGCGCCGAAAAGTTGCGAAGAAAGGAAACTGTCGGTTGAGCGGCAATTTGCGGGAAGACAAAGGCTTGCTTTTTTTCTGTCAGGATCAACACCTTGGTGTTCGAATTTCCTGAAGCGTCGAGAACCATCGAGGTGCCCGTCTCGTCCAACAGGCCCACAGCCAGGGGCATGAAGAAGGGCAGCTTTTCCTCCGATTCCCGGGTGGGCGGGCAGGACTGCGCCACCTGTAGGGTCAGCTGCTGCTGAGTTGAGTCATATTCGGCCTGAACCGTCAACTCCGGCGTTCCGGCTTGGCTGTACCAGCGCTTGAACTGGGTCAGGTCGTTCCCCCAGGCGGTCTCCATGGCGGCGACGAAATCGTCGCAGGTCACGGCCTGACCGTCATGCCGCTCGAAATAAAGATCCATGCCCCGGCGGAAGGTTTCCGGCCCAAGCAAGGTGTGGAGCATGCGGATCACCTCCGCCCCCTTATTGTAAACGGTGAGGGTGTAGAAATTGTTGATTTCGACAAAAGAGGGCCGGCGCACCGGGTGGGCCATGGGGCCGCCGTCCTCGCGAAACTGAAAGGAGCGGATGATGTTGGCGTCCTGGATGCGCTTGACCGGCCGGGAGATCATGTCGGCGGTGAACTCCTGGTCGCGGAACACGGTCAAGCCTTCTTTGAGACTCAGCTGGAACCAGTCCCGGCAGGTGATGCGGTTGCCGGTCCAGTTATGGAAATATTCGTGGGCAATCACCGCCTCGATACCCTCGTAATCAACATCGGTGGCAGTCTCGGGCAGGGCCAGCACATACTTGGAGTTGAAGACGTTGAGCCCCTTGTTTTCCATGGCGCCCATATTGAAATCGTCGACCGCCACGATCATGTAGGTGTCGAGATCGTACTCGCGGCCAAAACGCTCCTCATCCCACTGCATCGCCTTCTGCAGGGAGCGCATGGCGTGGCCGCACTTGTTCTGGTTGCGCTCCTCGACATAGATATGGAGGTCGACTTTTCGGCCGGAGAGGGTGGTGAACGTATCGCTGATGCGCACCAGATTGCCGGCCACCAGGGCAAAGAGGTAACAGGGCTTAGGGAAGGGGTCGTGCCAGGTGGCGAAGTGGCGCCCGTCGCCCAGGTCACCGCTGTCGATCAGGTTGCCGTTGGAGAGCAGCACCGGGCAGGCGGTCTTGTCGCCGATCACCGTGGAGGTGAACACGCTCATCACATCCGGGTGATCGGGAAAACAGGTGATGGTGCGGAATCCCTCCGGTTCGCATTGGGTGCAGTAGTTGCCTGAGGAGAGGTATAAGCCCTCCAGGGCGGTGTTGCCGACCGGGTTGATGCGGGTCTCGATCTCAATCGAAAAGGGTGCATCCGGTACCTGCGGGATTTCAAGCAGGCCGTCGGCGAAACGGAACTGCACCGGGGTAAGTTCAGTGCCGTCGAGCACAACCCGCACCAGTTCCAGTTTTTTGGCGTTAAGTACCAGTGGTTGTTTGCCGCCGGTATTGGGGCGGCAGTGTAAGGTTGCCTGCACTCTGGTCGCCTGGGGATCGAGTTCGACCCGCAGGTCAATGCGGTCAACCAGATGAGGGGGTGGGGCGTAATCCTTGAGAAATGTCTCTTTCTTATGTGTTGTCACGGGGAAACCTTGGGGGAAAAAAGATTAATCGAATAAGTCGGGTTCGAAAAAGAGGAACTGCACCTGGGGAAAGGCGGCCTTCAGGGCCTGTTCGCAGGTGTTGATATGAGCAATTAACTGTAGTTCCGATCCGGCCGGGTGCATGCGGACCTTGACCGCCACCATGACGTCGTCGCCCAGTTGCAGGGTGAGGCAATTAAGCACGGCCTCAACCTCCGGCCGCTCAGCCAGCAGTGTGATCATCTCCTGCCTGATCCTCGGGTCCACCCCTTGGCCTACCAGCAGGGCCTTGGTCTCCAAGCCAATAAAAAAGGCGACCACCACCAGGAGCAAACCGATGCCTATTGAACCCAGGGCGTCGAAAAATGGATTGCCGGTGATGATGGTCAAGATGATTGCAGCGGTGGCAAAAGCGAGGCCGAGCAAGGCGGCTATATCCTCACCGAAGACCACCAGCAGGGCTGAATTGCGGGTCTCGCGGAACCAGCGAACAAAGGAGCGGCCGCCGCGTTCTTTGTTGACCTCGCGTACGCACCCCCAGAGGGACATGGACTCGGCCCCCAGGGAAAAGAGCAGGACCAGCAGGGCGATGAAGGGGGATTTCAGGGGTTCCGGATCGTGGAGTTTATGGTATCCTTCGTAGATCGAAAAAAGGCCGCCCATACTGAAAAGAATCAGGGCGACAATAAACGACCAGAAGTAGATTTCCTTGCCGTGACCCAGAGGGTAATCAGGCGAAGACGGTCGTTTGGCCCCGCGGATGCCGAGCAGCAGCAGGCCCTGGTTGCCGGTGTCGGCCAGGGAATGGATGGCTTCGGCCAGCATGGCCCCTGATCCGGTGAATAGGGCGGCGGCCAGTTTGGCCAGGAAAATGGCGAAGTTGGCCGCCAGCGCATAGAGGATGCTTTTTAACGAATCAGCGCCATGCGCCATGAAGGACTCCTGGTGAAGAAACAGCGTCAACGGACAACAAACCGTAACCGAGCCGAATTGTACAGTGGGCCAAAACTATCGTAAAGACCCGATGAAAGCAAGCAGAAGAGCTCTTTCTTTTCCATTCTGGACGCCGCCGCTCTCTTGCAGAAGATGGATGTCAGGTGTTTCCTCCTGGGGTCCTCGAAGTTGAACCTGATGGGAGAAGGCACGGACATCCTGGTTGTTGGCGGCGGTCCCGGCGGCCTGGCCTGCGCGACCCTGCTGGCGCAACAGGGGGCCAAAGTGGTGCTGGTGGAACGAAAGCCCGGCATCGGTCCCAAGGTCTGTGCCGGCGGCATTACCTGGCACGGCCTGATTAAGCATGTCCCCACGCATCTGATCGAGCGGGAATTTCCCCGTCAGGTCATCGTTACCCCCAGGCAGCGAATCGTGGTGACCGAAAACAATCCGATCATCGCCACAATCAACCGGGAACGGCTTGGGCAGTGGATGGCCGATCAGGCTGAAGCCGCAGGCGTTACCCTCCTGATCGGCACACGGGTAGCGGGGCTTGAACATGGTTGTGCAACACTGGAGCGGCCGGATGGGCAGCGCATGCGCCTGGGGTTCGGGCATCTGGTGGGCGCGGACGGGTCGAACAGCCTGGTGCGCCGCGCACTTGGCCTGCCGTCCACGGCCATGGGTATCGGCCTCAACTGCATGCTGCCCGGTCATCGCACGCAAATGGAATGGCATCTCAACCCCGAACTGTTTGGTTCCGGTTATGGCTGGGTCTTTCCCCATAGCGAAGCCTGTTCCATCGGTGCCTACGGTGAAACCCGGTTGTTTACCGCCCGGATATTGAAACAGCGGCTTATCCGTTGGGCGGAGCAACAGGGGATCCGGCTTGATCCGCCCACCATCCGCGCCGGCCTGGTCAACTTTGATTATCGCGGTGTACGTTTTGAAAATCAGACCTGGCTGATCGGCGACGCTGCCGGTCTGGCCTCCGGTCTCACTGGGGAAGGCATCTATCCGGCCTTGATTTCGGGTCAGGCGGTGGCCAGGATGATTCTCGACCCCCAGTATCCCGGCAATGAAGTAAAGGCACTCGCCAAAAAACACCGCCGGCACAGCCGGATTGTGGCACTGGCGGGCAGGCATCCCCGGCTATGCGCGATGCTGATGGAGGCGCTGGTGCTGCTTTTGCGCATGAAAGTCATTGATTTTCACAGCCTGGAGATGGCAGAGTAGGGCTGTTGTTGCCTGCTTGGCTATCGCCTCCACTTTTTCCATTGGACAGCATGACCACCAAACAAAAGCATATTCTGTACAATACG
>Ga0351971_1126_pt1 | contig 15452 bp, 17 predicted proteins | sample BONcelFGM3001F11_FD_206746 | JGI IMG/M metagenome (GOLD analysis project Ga0351971, IMG submission 206746) | Enriched cells from coal bed in the Powder River Basin, Montana, United States - BONCAT cells FGM rep2 HSBNCT.FGM.300.1.F11 ...
TTCCCGGATATCCGCTCCGGCGATAAAAGTCCGCCCCTCGCAAATAATGATCATTGCCGCAACATCTTTATCCGCAATGCCTTTTTCAATGCCCGACTTGATCCCGGCCCGTACGGCCTGTGCCAGAGCATTGACCGGCGGATTGTTGACCGTAATCAAACCGATATTGCCTTCCTTCGAAAACGTCACGATCTCTGCCATAAGATTTTATCTCCTTTATATTTATTTCGTGTATTTTTAGTGAGGGATGGCACGTTGCCGGTCGTTTGTCAAGATGCCGCATCGCGGGCCGGCGATCACTTTTCGGGTGTTTTTCATGCAACACGAGTTCTTGATAAGTTGAAAAGAATAGGATACTTTCACTTGTGGAAATCGATTCGAGCCGGAATCGGCGGTTGTTAAAGATTCAGCGATTACTCCGCAGACGGCCGCGCCGAAAAAAATTGGCGATACACCGGATAGGTCGGAAGGAAGATCATTATGCCTGAACAGTTGGAAGCAGCCGTCACTCTGATCAATAACAAAATTCAATTTTCCGGCGTGGTCAGGGATAATCCTGCCATCACCTTCGATTATCATCCGCCGATCGGAGACGGAAAAGGGTTTACAGGGCTGGAAGTCTTATTGCTTAGCCTGGCCGGATGCAGCGCCTCGACCGTGGTCTATCTGCTTGGCACGATGAAGAAAAATATTGCCGGTTTGCAGGTGCAGGCCGAAGGCGTGAGGCGAGAGACGCATCCGACGTCCCTCAAAACCATAACGCTGCGGTTTATTCTGCATTCAGCGGATGTTAAGGACGCCGACATGCAGAAGGTCATCCGCTTGGCCGAAGAAACCTACTGCCCCGTGTGGGCGATGTTGAAAGGCAACGTGGATGTTATTACCCAATACAAAATAGAGAAGGGATAGAACAATGGCAATGTTTTACCGGAAGAACGGTGAAGGCTATCATTCACGGATCAGAGGCATCGATCAAAAAACACTGGTTTACGGAGAACGGACGTTGCTTACTGAATTTCGGCTCAAAGAAGGCAGTGTCATTCCCCGGCATTCGCACCCCAATGAGCAGACGGGTTATCTGATCAGCGGCCGTATGATTTTCACGGTGGGCGATGAACAATTCGACGCGCGAGCAGGCGACAGCTGGTGCATTGCCGCAGGCGTCGAGCATTCCGCAGATGTCATGGCAGACTCGGTGGCCGTCGAAGTTTTTTCTCCCGTGCGCGAGGATTATCTTCCGGATAAAAAATTTGTCGCTTGATAAAGAATAAGGAGGCTTCATCCATGAAACAATTTGTATTGACGCCGGCTGCCGGCAAGAGGCTGATCGGCAAGGCCGTTGCCAAACATCCGGGAGTGCTCACCGCACTTAAAGGCGGGACGGTGGTGGTCATCGCCGGGACCACCAATGGTTATGTAGCTGAAGAATTGCTCGCGGCGACAGGGCAGGCGCAGGATTTCCGGAAAGGACGTTTTTTCCGCGGCATTATTTTGCCGCCTGTTCGTCCGAAAAAGGAAGATGGACGGCTCCCCGATGAAAGCGGTTTCCCGGGTGATGTCGTGATTCGGGAAGGCGTTTGGCAGAAGGGCAAAACCATTTTCGACGTTGCCTCTGATTTGCAGGAGGGGGATGTCATTCTGAAGGGGGCTAATGCCCTTGATCTGGAAAGACGGCGGGCGGCGATCCTGATCGGGCATCCGCAGGCGGGGACTATCGGCGCATCGCTTCCGGCATACTACGGCCGACGCGTGCGCCTGATTATTCCGGTGGGCCTGGAAAAACGTATCTCCGGAAATCTCGATGATCTTGCTCACGAAATCAATGAGCCGGGTGTTCAGGGTCCGAGACTCTTGCCGGTGCCCGGTGAAATCATCACCGAACTTGATGCCATTGCGCTGCTCACGGGAGCCCAAACCCGGATGATTGCCGCGGGCGGCGTGGCCGGTGCGGAAGGCAGCGTCTGGCTTGCCATAAGCGGTGAACCGTCGCAGGAAAAGGACGCGGCGGCTCTTTTACTGTCTGTTGCCGGAGAACCGATGTTTGAGCTGTAAGGAAATATCTCATGCCGCATAAGAAGAAAGAAAATAATCAATTCGTGCCGGCAGATTCCATTCATTCCCGGGAATATAGTATTGATGCGCAAAGCCGGATAAATGATATTCACCTTTTCGGCGCAGTTCCACCGGGATTTTGCCGGAGGATATCCTGAAAGACCCCTTGGCCATATCGAGAATCGTTCATCCTGACGATCTGCCTGTCTATCAAGAACATATAAGAAATGCGTATGAAAAGAAACTCTCCGGTGCAATGGAGTATCGCATTCTTCTGCCCGACAATACGGTCCGCTGGATCAGTCACTCCTGCGGGCCTTTTTTTGATGAAGAAGGCCGGTACGCCGGTACAGGAGGAAGAAATTGGGATATCACCGAGCGGAAGAATTTTGAGCATGTCGTCACAGTGCAGCGTGATCTGGGACAGGCTTCCGCGCTGGAGGAGACCTCATCCTCTCTGGAGGAGATGGCTTCCATGACCAGACAAAACGCGGATAACGCCGCTCAGGCGAAGGTGTTGACGGGTGAAGCAAGACAGACCGTAAATAGAGTAGAAGATCAGATGCGTCGCATGGTGACGGCGATTCAGGAGGTGACCAAGTCCAGTGAAGAAACAGGCAAGATCATTAAGACGATCGATGAGATCGCATTTCAGACGAATTTGCTGGCGCTGAACGCCGCAGTAGAGGCGGCACGCGCCGGAGAAGCCGGCGCCGGTTTTGCAGTCGTCGCTGATGGAGTGCGCAACTTGGCGATGCGGGCGGCAGATGCAGCCAAGAACACATCCAACCTCATTGAAAATACGATTGCAACCGTGAAAAACAGCCGCGACCTGACGCAGCAAACCCAGGATGCCTTCAACGAGAATGTGGCCACCTCCGGCAAGATTGGACAGTTGATTGATGAGATTGCCGCAGCATCCGCCGAACAGGCGCAGGGAATCGGACAGGTCGGCAAGGCCGTAGCGGAAATGGACAAAGTGGTTCAGAGCACGGCGGCCAATGCCGAAGAATCTGCCTCGGCCTCGGAAGAGATGAACGCCCAGGCCCAGCAGATGAAGAGTTATGTGGCAAAGCTGGTGACCATCATTGATGGCGGCAACAAAGCCAACGGCGGTTCTGCGGCTCACCGGCGCATTACCGCAGAACAAAAACCCGGGGCATCCAGGCAAAAGCCGGCGGTCAAAAAAATACTGACGACCGGACACGCTGCCTGAAAAAAGGCAGGCCGGCTCGTCCCGAGGATGTAATCCCATTTGAGAAAGATGGCTTTAAGGATTTTTAAGGCCATCGGCAGGGACGGCGGGATGCCCCCTCACTCCCGCCTTCCATTATACTTTTTTACAGGAGGCAAGAAGATATGCAGGCAACAGCAAATACAGCAGATGCGGATGTTTCTGAAAAGCAGCGCAGTCGCGAAGGAAAGTATCTGACCTTTGTCCTGGCGGACGAAGAATACGGCATCGGAATCCTCAAGGTGAAAGAGATCATCGGATTAATGCCGATCACCCCGGTGCCCAAGACACCGTCGCATGTCAAAGGCGTGATTAATTTGCGCGGTAAGGTGATCCCCGTGGTGGATCTGCGCTTGAAGTTCGGCATGTCGGGGGCCCAGTCAACGGAGCGCACCTGTATCATCGTGGTAGAAATCTCATTTTGCGGCAATAAAATCTCCATGGGGATTGTCGTGGATTCCGTTTCGGAAGTCCTCAACATCCGGGCGGTGGAGATTGAAGATACCTCGAGTTTTGGAACAAAGCTGGACACCGATTATATTCTTGGTATGGCGAAATCCGGCCAGGGGGTGAAAATCCTCCTCGATATCGATAAAGTTGTAAACAGCGGCGAAATACATCATCTGGCGGCATGAGATTTTACATAACGGTTTCATCGAATTAAGGATTCTCCACTCTGGCGGAAGCGGCGTGATCGATGACGCGCCCTTTTCGTTCTTCCGGTCCTATAGTCATGTGATCTCCGCTATGCCGGTCATTCGACCCCCGTGGGAGGGGTGTTCATTATCACATGCGCAACGGTTTTCCCGTTGCCGAGAAAAACGCACGATGGACACCGGGTGTTAAATCCAGTCCGGCTATTTGCCGTCTCCGATCAGCGGCAGGACGTTGTCCACGTGAAAATAGACCAGAAACTTAGAGGTATTCGCGTACTTGCCTTCCACTTCGGGATATTTCTTACGACGGATTACGTCGATCAGCGGACTGTCTTTTTCCTCTCGCAGCTTGGTGATATAAAGCCTGTGCCCTTTATAATGTCCTGCTTCTTTGAAGATATAGACGGCATGCGGGTTCTCCGTGAGATTGGCGTGGGTGAGCTTATCCGCGGCAATGAAGGCGATCGTTTCCTCGTCGATAAAATGCGGTCTTCCATAGATGGCCGCGTCAACCCGGCCGCTCTCGCCGGCGGTAGCGAGAACACCGAATCCGTCAGCTTTATCAAAATATTCACTGAGATTCATATTTTCCTCCTTTGTTGGATGGTCTTGAATCAATTTATGATCTAGGCACCAGATTGTAAAGACCATGGGGCACTTAATTCCCTTGAAATGGATTCTTAAAAAAAATATGCGGTCGGTGACCGGTTAAAAAAGACTCGAAAATTCTGTGTAAACCAATTAAAATAAACCAACCAAATGCAAATCAGCCGCAGCGTCGGCGAGACGGGACGCGCTTGCGTGTTCCGTCTCGTCTGTTCAAACGCGTTTTTTATTCGTAAGATGGGATGAACTCGTCCGGAGGAGCGGCGATATGGAATCATTGAGCGGCGTTGACAAGAATCAGGTGTCCATCCATGAACTGCGCAAAATGTTATCCGCCTATGGCAAACCGAAGCTCGGCACATCCATCCTCCAGATCATCAACACATTTATTCCCTATCTGGGACTCTGGGCTATACTCATTTTTATGGTGAATCGGGGATATCCGGTTTACATCATTGCCGCACTGATAATCCTCGCCTCTTTAGTTCTGGTGCGCATCTTCATTCTGTTTCATGATTGTACACATACTTCTTTCTTCAAGTCGCGCCTTGCCAACATCATTCTGGGATACATCTGCGGCATCCTGACCTTTACGCCCTTTAATTACTGGCAGCACAATCACCTGGTGCATCACGGCAGTTACGCGGACCTCGATCGCCGGGGCGTGGGGGACATCTGGACATTGACGGTTGAGGAGTACCGGTCCGCATCGAAGAGACGGCAACTGGGTTACAGGCTCTATCGGAATCCGCTGGTATTTCTCGGCGTCGGTCCGGGTTACTTTTTTTTGTTCACTCAGCGATTGCTTCACCAGTGGAAGGGGAAAAATGAGCGCTTCAGTATTCTCTTTACCAATCTGGCCATCGTGGTCATTGTTTTAGCAGCCAGCCTGACAATGGGTTTAAAAACCTATCTGATCATCCAGGTGCCGGTAATGCTGATATCCGGCGCCATCGGGGTCTGGCTGTTCTATGTTCAGCATCAATTCGAGGGCGTCTACTGGTCCCGGCATGAAGATTGGGATCCGGTGAAGGCGGCACTGAATGGAAGCTCGTATTATAAGCTGCCCGGGGTGCTCCAATGGTTTACGGGGAATATCGGTTTTCACCATGTCCATCATGTTCTCCCCCGTATTCCGAATTACAGGCTGCAGGAATGCTATGATCAAACGCCTCTTCTGCAATCCGTCCGTCCGCTCGGCATTGCCCGAAGTCTCAAGTCGCTGTGGCTGAATCTGTGGGATGAAAAAGAGCAAAAGCTGGTCAGCTTTCGCTCTCTGAAAACGGCCAAAACCGGATGAGTAAAAATATCTCGTTAATCATCTCAAAATGAAATAGGATGTAATGGCTGGATCAAGTTAAGCCGACAATACGTATTGTGCATTGGAGAAGACATTATGGCATACAGGATTCTGGGGATCTCCGGCAGCCCGGTCAAAAAAGGCAACGTCGAAACGTTTATCGGCCGGGCCATGAAGGGATTGACGAGAAAAGATATCGAACACGAAATCGTTCACCTCTCCGGTTTGAAGATTCGGGAATGCATTCACTGCAATTTTTGCCTGACCAAACAAACAGCGGGCAAATATTGTTCCTTGAAAGATGACGCGCAGGCGGTCTTTGAAAAAGCTGAAGCCGCAGACATTATCGTGCTGGCGAGTCCCGTGTATTTCATGCGCACCTCCGCGCGGATGGCGGCGCTCATCGACCGGTTCCGCGTGTTCGTCTTCGGCAATCTGGCAGCGGGCCGCCTAAAAAACAAAATCGGCGTGAGCATGGCCGTATCGTGGCTTCGCCAGGGCGGCCTAGAGACGACGCACCTGACGCATATCCTGGCATTCCTGACCCTGGAGATGATTCCCGCGAGCGTCCACAAGGGCGTCAGTCCGCTGGGCGCATCCGTCTATGCGAGCCCCCAGGGGGCCGGTGACTTTGATCCGCGGGTCACGCTGGGGATAGAAGACGACGAACCGGGCCTGCAGTCCGCACAACTGATTATGAAAAGGGCGCTGGAACTGGCAAAGCTGATTAAGAAATGAAACGTTGATTCAGTCCATTTTCTTAAGACGGCATATGAAAATGATTATTTGTGCGGAAAGAGTTTTTTTAATACTACTTTATCAAATTGGAGCTACAGAATATTTTTGTAAGTCTGCCTTTATGTAGTAATTTGCTTTTAATTTATTTAACAGCTGTGTGACGTTTTGATAAAACACATGCCAATTCACACTTTTTTCAACAACCTTGTTGTGATTAATTTTACCAATTTTCCAAAATTTGACATACGGGTGTGCCACGCGAATCACATTTAGTGCTTGGTTTGGGTCTATAACCGGTTCAAGACTGACCCATGTAAATATCCCTTCCTGATGAGCTGACTTTAATGTCTTGAGTCGATCTTGAATTGGAGCAGCATCCGGTTCCCAAATCTTACGCTCTGCATCATTAACAAAGCATATTGTAATGCCAAGATGTGATTCCGAGCGCTTCATTAATTCGAAATCATCCTGAATTAAGTCACCACAACCCTTAGTAAGGATTTGAGTTTTTAATTTGTATTTCTCTGCAATAGTCAAGGCTTGCCTAGTTAGTCTTTCCGATTTTTCGAGAGGCTGATATGGATCGCTTAAAAATGAAAACAAGATGCGTCGATTGTCTTTTCTTATTTTTGCAGCATCTTTTTCAAATGACTCGATTACATTCTGTCGGACCATGGCTCTGCCGTGCCATACATCGCTACTTGTTCGCATGCATGCTGGCGCAAAACAATATTTACATCCATGAGTGCAACCTTTATATAAATTACACGCTAGTGTAGTGCGTCGTAAATAGCTTGACATATAGACATGGATATGTAATATGTTTTTATATGAGCCGAACAACAAAGCCCATCATCCTCGAACATGCGGAACAAGCGACATTGGCAACTTGGTCACGAAGCCGTTCATTGCCTCTGCGGCAGGTTCAGCGAGCAAACATCATCCTCTTGGCCTCAAGCGGCATGACCAATCAGGACATTGCAGCCACATTGGAACTTTCGCGTCCGACTATACAGCTCTGGCGGGAAAGGTTTCTGGCCTTGCGTTTGGCGGGACTCGAAAAGGATGCTCCCCGTCCAGGCCGCAAGCACCGCATCAAGCCAGCCAAAATCAAAGCTGTTGTCGAAGCCACCTTGCATACAAAACCTCAGAATGCCACGCATTGGAGCACGCGCAGCATGGCCAAGGCGCAAAATCTATCGGAGGCCAGCATTCGTCGCATCTGGGGAATGCACAACCTCAAACCCCATTTAATAGACACATTCAAGCTCAGCCGCGACAAAAACTTTGTCGAGAAGCTGACCGATGTCGTGGGCCTGTATCTGAACCCGCCGGAAAAGGCGCTGGTTCTGTGCGTGGACGAAAAGAGCCAAATACAGGCATTGGAACGCACGCAACCGCTTTTACCTCTCAGATCAGGAATTCCGGCACGGCAAACTCACGACTACAAGCGCAACGGCACAACGACGTTGTTTGCCGCCCTGAGCGTACTCGACGGCAAGGTCATTGGCGATTGTATGCCGCGCCACCGGCATCAGGAGTTTATTCGGTTCCTCAAAAAGATCGATACGCAAACACCATCAGATCGGGATCTTCATCTGATCGTGGACAATTATGCCACACACAAGCACCCGCGAGTCAAGGCTTGGTTCAAGCGCCATCCGCGGTTTCATCTGCATTTTACGCCGACATCCAGTTCGTGGCTCAACATGGTCGAGCGTTGGTTTCGCGAAATCACCGACAAACGTATCCGGCGCGGCTCTTTCTCCAGCGTCCCGGAATTGATTTCAGCCATCAACGAATATTTGGAAAATCACAACCAAAATCCTCAAGTGTTCGTTTGGAGCGCACCGGTGGATAAAATATTGGCGAAGATCTCTAAATGTAAAGAAGCGTTAGACGCACTACACTAGTGTAGTGCGTCTAACACTTCTTTACATATCTTGTTTATATTGCATGACCATGACTACCGTAAATCAGCATAGAACAAGGGGTTGCAACCCCTTGTTCCGACGTATTGCGCCATGAACCTGTGTAAAGGAATTTACGACGCACTACACTAGATAGTGAATCTTCTCATGCGCCCATTCTCCTACACATCTTATGGGCAATGCATCAATGGCAGATTTATTATGCTTACATAAGCCTTCATCAGAATGCTTTCTACGAATATCACGGTTCGCGCATCTTTTACAGTTAGATATCCGAACACGGCGAAGATGATTTTCAGGTATGCTCATAAAAGTGGTTTCCTTTTATGACCTTGATCGATTTTGCTTCTTATACAACATAGCTTCGATTATTTGAAGCTACATTATCAAGAATAATTAGGTTATGGGAATCTTAGTAAAGAAGAAATAATTTAGAATATCGTGAGTACATTGATGATCCGCTTTCAAATCAAAGATGATATCGCGGCGGCAAGGAGGAGGCGCCGGAGACGTATAAAGATATACGTTGAGGATGCCGACGACGCTGCCAACAAAGATAGCGCTTTGATTTGGAAGTGGCGTCATGTCTTTTCGAAATGATGATAGTCTTTGGGCTGCTCAAAATTGCCTCCCCAGTGCCAGCCGCGCTTTATAAATTCCTCCACAATCGGATGCCTGGCGGTGAAAGTGCCCTTGTTGTGCGTCCGATAGGTGGCTCCGGCCGGCGCGACGATGCCTGCGGGATAAATGACGGGATTTTGCACGGGATTGATGTCCAGTGCTCTTCCGAACGAGTGCAGCGACAGTTTATTGGTGCCCGCGATGACGCGGAAATTGAAGGCGGATGAATTGTTATCCGCCATCGAATCGCCGTCTTCCCATTGATAGGCAACAATAGGAATCGCTTTGCCCACGGGAAATTTCAATTGCTCAATCAACTCGAATATGTCGTAGATGTCGTCTTCTAGCCGGGCCTCGGCAACGATTTGTCCCTGATGGCGCAGGCCGTCAAAGGAGGTGTAGGTCACATCGATGAGCGCCAGCGAATCGACGATCTCGATGGGCGCCAGGCTGCCTTCGACCGCTTCGGCGAAGGTCATGGCGCTGTCGATGATGATTTCATTCTTGTTGTTCATTTCATATCCTTAAAAGAGGCATGCCCTGGGAGGGAACAGTCTTGTGACCCGCAGGGGTGGTCGCCGTGTTCTTTGCTGGTAGCTACTTGCAAAAGTCAGCATTTTGTCATTTCGACCCCCATAGCTGGGGGCAAGACCGCAGGGAGAAATCCACGTCCCGAATGCAATGAGGGATCTTTGGATTTCTCAGTCACTTCGTTTCTTACCCCAATGACCTAACCACCCGGAGGTGGCACGAGGTCACACGAGGGCGCTCGTCGAAATGACAACTTATTTTCGCACGCAGCCATCGGATGGCCGATCAAAGTTATTTTAAAGCTATCTTCAGTATCTCAGCGAGCGATTCCTCATCCAGTGAAACTTCGCGGTACAGGTTGCGAATTCCGCTGCAATCCAGTCGTTCAAAATCAATCAATTTCGGTGTGACGACAACTCCCGCCATGTCCACGGCTCCGGGGGAAATAAATATTCTTTCATCGCCATGTGCGTAGTAGGCGTCCGGGCGATGCTTCCGGCGCAGGAAAACCGTGAGAATCCAGTGATCCTTTTCATAGGAGCACAGGATGTTCATGAGCGGCTCATCCGGGGTCACGAGCACTGTTTGAGCCGCCCGCAACAGGTTCAGAAATTGTCCGGTCAGAGCCTCATCATCGCCGGACGAAAGGACAACAATGGCTCGATCAATGCCCTGGCTGATACTGTAACGGACACCAGCCGTTTCCCCGATCATCGGAAGATCCCGAAGCGCATGGAGATAGGGGAGAGCATCAACAGGCATCATCTGAAAATGCAGGTGGTCGGGGGCGGAGGCCCCGCAGGCCGGACCGTTGTAAAAGGCGGTATAGTCCGGCGCCGCATCGGCCGCCAGCTGCAGTAGCGCCGGCAGAGACGTTGTGATTTCCTGTTGAATGTGCCGGCGGCTGACGACCGTAAAGTGATGATGAAAAATCGGTGCGGGGTTGCACAGAATCAGAAAATCGCCGCGGTACAGGATGCCTTCCTGTCCGGCCGGAAGGCTTCCGGCGCACAGGAAACAAGGCCGCTTTTTAATCGACTCCGCATCCACTGCCGCGCCGCTGCTGAGTGCCCGCCCGGGGTTAAATTGCAGCGTGACGCTGTAGCGGTCGCAGGAAAGCGTTTTTTCGCGGGCCGCGGCCAGATCGCGGCAGGTTGCAGCCAGCTTAGGCCAGCTCTTCTTCTGCGATTGAAAAAGATCATTGCACAGCGGGGAAAGAGCCGGATGATCCGGCGTCGGAAATTCAGCAAAGATCTGATCGGGCGTTTCCGTCTTCCTCGCCGGGACGGATAAGCCCGCGCGAAGAGCCCGGCACTCGTTGGAGTTACTGTTCAGCATTTGCCTGGCCTGAATCTCCATGGTCCGCAATCTGTCTTTGTAAAAATCGTTGCGGTTCTGTTTTTCGATGGAAAGGCCCGCATCAGTGTTATCCGCCCAGCGGCGGCACAGATAGAGGCTTTCGTAAATCCGGCCGATTTTGTAGTCACGCGACACCCGAAGCGCTGCCGCGTAATCTTCACCGTAACTCACATTGGGAAAGCCGATCTTTCGGATGACGGCCGTATCAAAGGCGCGCGGCGCGCCCAGGCCGTTCACGCGCAGCAGATTATTGTGGCCGTTGGCCTTCGTCCATTCCCGGTGGTCGATGACGCCGGGGGGGATGGGTTTCAGTTTTTCGTTGACCAGCGTGTAGGACCCGGCGAGCATTGCATAACGGCCGCGCCGCAGAGCATTGATGATTTTTTGCAGAGCGTGCGGCGAACTGTAGAGATCGTCGGAATCCAGCTGAACGGCGTAGCGTCCGCAGTGAGGTGAGGCAATTGCTTCGTTCCAGCAGCCGCCGATGGCCAGATCATGCCTTTCGGGGATCATGTGCAGGACATGAGGATATTGCGCCGCAAATTTCTTTAACAGGCCCGTTGTCCCGTCCGTGGAGTGATTGTCCACAACCAGGATGTTGAAGGGAAAGTCGGTCTTTTGTCCCAGGGCGCTCGTGAGTGCATCGGCAATCGTTTTTTTCCGGTTCAGCACCGGAATCACGACACTGGCCTTCCAGAGCGCATCTTCCTGTATCTCCCATGCCTGGCCGGTTCGCACCGGCAGGTACGCCCCGATTCGCTTCAAGTGCGCGGTAGCGATTTTCTCAAGCCTTTTCTGCCTCCCGGCATTCTCCGCGGCAACATAGGCAAAGAGCGCCTCCGTCGGCCTGCCGGCTTTCTTTACCGGTTTTTGTTTTTTACCGGATGCGATGTAGGAAAACTCCGGGACATGGAGCAGTGGATGATCGGCGGAGACTTTCAGGCGTAAATCATACAGAGCGGTTTCAGGATCGGAGGGCAACGCCCCGTACTTCGCAAGCGCCGCTTTGGCGGCCGGGACCGAAACGATAAAAAAGTGACCGAAGTTGAAATTGTCGCGGACGGAGCCCGGTTGGCAATCCAGGAGCGGATGCTCGATGAGACGGCCTCCGTCATTGTCGAGGTAATCCGAATAAATCATGCCGGCGCGGACATCGCGGGCGAGGCGAAGGAGTCTGCCGAGTGTCTGCACATCACATGCAACATCCGCCGCCGAATCCAGTACAAAAAGAAAATGGGACTTAAGCGTGTTGATGAAGAGCGACGGCCTGTGTATTTCTCCGGCTTTGACATCGCCTGCGGGCCAGGCGTCCTGAGCCTGCTGCTCGTGGGCCGCACCCCAGAGGAAAAAGCGCCCCAATCTGTATACCGAAGGTTTCATGGACTCTTGTGCCGACTGTTAAAAATTAGCCATCATCAGGTTAAACGCTTTTTCCGCCGTGTCGGCGGACAATTTGGCAAGTGCGCGTTTTCGGGTGGCAGACAGTAAATTAATATCATCCTGCAGTTCGTAATCAACCGTCGCAATAACATTTCGCGACGACCAGAGCATTTTGCCGCTCGCCTTTTCCCGGAAGGAGACCTCCAGGACTACGGTCATCCGTTCTTCTGCGGCCAAGATGCTTTTCCGATAGGAAAGCGCGGTGGTGTTAAGGTTGAGGACTTTGCCGCTGATGACGGCATCCGCCTGTTCGATATCCGCAACGGTCTTAAAGCGGCTGTATTGAAGTATCTGGTCGATGAACGCCGTCCGCATGAAATTCTCGATTTCCGCCTGAGCGGTTTTGTTGGCGAAGGGTTCGACATAAATTCTTTTGATGCGGGCATCGATGTGCTCACCCTGAGGCGCAAAGGCGTAACCGCAGCCCAGGACGACCGAAAACAGGCCCGCAAGCAGGGCAAGTTTAATTTTGAAAGGTAGTTCTTTCGTTTTCATAAATTTCCACAAGCTCATTGGGCAACGACGATATTCACCAGTTTTTTCGGAACATAAATAACTTTCAGGATTTTGGCCCCTTTAAGCAGCGCCGCGATCTTTTCATCGGCCTGAGCGTCCGCCTTGATTTTCTCCTGGTCCTCATCCACGGGCACCGTCATCCGGCTCCTGAGTTTGCCGTTGATTTGAACGACAATCGTCATTTCTTCTTCGCTGGCGATATGAGGATCGAAGTCCGGCCAGGGCGCATCAGCTACGGAGGTGCTGTGCCCCAGCATCTGCCAGAGTTCTTCCGTGATATGCGGCACGATGGGCGCGAGGAGCAATACCGCCGTCTCCAGCGCTTCGCGGACCACCGAGAGAGTGAGTCGGTCGTCTTTTGCGGGACGCTTGACGGCATAAAGCTGGTTCACGAGCTCCATCACCGCACTGATGGCGGTGTTGAAGTGGAAGCGGTCCTCGATGTCCTGTGTGACTTTGCGGATGGTCTGGTGCGTCTTGCGCCGGAGTGTCTTTACGTCGCCCGTGAGGGCGAAATCTCCGGATAGGGACGGGATCGATTTTATGTCTTCGAGGTAATCGTCGAAGATTCGCCACAGACGCCCGAGGAACCGAAACGATCCGTCCACGCCCTGTTCGCTCCACTCGAGGTCTTTCTCCGGTGGAGCCGCAAACAGGCAGAAGATCCGCGCAGTGTCCGCGCCGTAAGTCTTGACCAGGGAATCGGGATCGATGACATTCTTGAGGGACTTGGACATTTTTTCCGTTTTGCCGATGGCGACACTCTGTCCGCAAATATGGCATTTGCCGTCCGCCGCCTGTTCCGGAAACAGGTAGCCGTGCTCCGGACATTTGGTGGTCTCCTTGCAGACCATCCCCTGCGTCAACAGATTGGTAAAGGGTTCGTCGACGCCGATGACGCCGAAATCGCGCAGCACTTTTGTATAAAACCGTGCATAGAGCAGGTGCAAAATCGCATGTTCAATGCCCCCGATGTATTGATCGACGGGCATCCAGTAGTCCAGCGCCTTGCGGTCCAGGCCGGGTTTGGTATCGCAGTGCGGGCTGCAGTAGCGGTCGAAATACCAGGACGATTCCACGAACGTATCCATTGTGTCTGTTTCGCGCGCTGCCGGGCCTCCGCATTTGGGGCAGGTCGTTTTGACAAATTCCGGAAGGGCCGCCAGCGGCGAGCCGCCCTCCGGCGTGAAAACGACATTTTCGGGTAATACGACGGGCAGGTCTTCTTCCTTTACCGGAACGATGCCGCATTTTTCGCAGGTCATCATGGGAATCGGCGCCCCCCCAGTAACGCTGACGCGAGATGCCCCAATCGCGCAGACGGTATTGTATTGTCCGTTTGCCTTTGCCCGCGGCTTCGAGGAAGTCGGCAATGGCTTCCATGACCTTCGTGTTTTCCATGCCGTCGAACTGGCCGGAGTTGACCAGAATTCCTTCGTCCACATAAGCTTCGGTCATCGTTGCCGGATCAAGCGTCCGGTCTTTCGGGGAGATGACGACGATCAGCGGCAGGTTGAATTTTTTGGCAAATTCGAAGTCGCGCTGGTCATGCGTGGGAACGGCCATGACGCAGCCGGTGCCGTAGTCGGCCAGAACGAAGTTGGCGGCGTAGATGGGCATTTTCCAGCCGGTAAGCGGATTGAGGCAGTAAGAATCCAGAAACAGACCTTCCTTTTCGTAATACTCGGAGGTTCGCATCAGCTTGTCCTGCTTTTTGACTTTCTCCACAAACTGCCGGGCATCATTTTCAACGGCTTTTCCTTTGACCAGTTCCATAACCAGCGGATGCTCGGCGGCGACCAGCATAAATGTGGCGCCGAACAGCGTATCCTGCCTTGTGGTAAAAACCTTGACGGCGCCCGGTCCCGGGGCGTAAGGGAAATCCACCTCGCAGCCGTAGCTTTTGCCGATCCAGTTTTTCTGCATCGTCATGACGCGCTCCGGCCAGCCGGGGAGCCGGTCACAGTATTCGAGGAGCTCTTCGATGTAAGCGGTAATTTTAAAGAACCATTGATCGAGGATTTTCTCCGTTACTTCGGTGCCGCAGCGCCAGCACTGGCCGCCTTCGACCTGTTCGTTGGCCAGCACCGTGTCGCACTTTTTGCAGAAGTTGACGCTGGAGCGCTTTTTATAAGCAAGACCCTTTTCATACATCCAGATGAAAAAGAGCTGCTCCCAGCGGTAGTATTTCGGCTCGCAGGTGGCGATCTCCCGGTCCCAGTCGTAGCTGAAGCCCATGCGTTTGAGCTGTTTCTTCATGTGATCGATATTTTCATGGGTCCACTTCGACGGATGAATCTTGTGTTCGATGGCGGCGTTTTCCGCGGGCATCCCGAAGGCGTCCCAGCCGATCGGGTGCAGGACATTGAACCCTTTCATGTGTTTATAGCGGGCGACCACATCGCCGATGGTGTAATTACGGACATGGCCGATATGGATTTTGCCGGACGGGTAGGGAAACATCTCCA
>Ga0351971_1128_pt1 | contig 15440 bp, 10 predicted proteins | sample BONcelFGM3001F11_FD_206746 | JGI IMG/M metagenome (GOLD analysis project Ga0351971, IMG submission 206746) | Enriched cells from coal bed in the Powder River Basin, Montana, United States - BONCAT cells FGM rep2 HSBNCT.FGM.300.1.F11 ...
AAAAAGTGATAGATCCCATAATTTATTCATTTTATAAATGTTTTGTGCACAATAGTGTCATTTTTTAATAAGCCTGCTAACCTCACTCAAAAAAAAACGGCTTCAGTTGTGCTGAAGCCGCCTTGGCAATACCTAAAAGGTTTAAAAGATGCACTAACCATTATTTTTTATTCATCCCAGAATATTTTTGTACTCAGCTTATCACCGCCAATTTTTGATGCAGCTGCTGCGTTGTTTACTTTATTCAGGGTTTGTTCGTTAACAGGGTATGTGTGGCGACGTGGAACAGCACCTTCTGCTGATTCGTCTGGTGCCGGAGGAAGGTTCAAAACAGGAAAATCAAGTCTTCTGTATGAAGTCCAGCCTTCGAGACCACGAACGTAGAAAGCTAACCAAGCCTGTGTACCAATCTTTTGTTTCCAATTGCCTGTTGCAGTTGCATATGCAACATCAGCACGTGCGAGATATGCGTCGGCATCTGCAGTAGGAACTTCCCAATATTCCATTGAAGAACGAACTCCATTTGCATACCAGGTAGCGGCATCTCCACCAACGCTATAGCCACGTTCAGCAGCTTCAGCAAGGTAGAATGCAAGCTCGGTATAATCAAGCATTACTGCAGCATATGTTTCTTCTTCAATTCTTGGATTGATATGTGAATATTGTGCGAATGGATTGGTTTCGCCGTAGATTCCTCCTTTATAAACATCGCCATTGATATCGAAGTATTTTTCTCTTCTTGGATCTTCAAGACCATTCATCTTATCAACGATAGTGTTTGCTGGAACAAAATCGTGACGACCGCTCTGGATCAGATCCTGAAACAATGGATTTGAATTTGCTCCTGATAGGAATTGGAAAGAACATGCTTCGCCAAAGCCAAAAGCACCTGCATATGCACCTTCAACATAAGATTTTGATAATCCCGCATCTACAGTTGAAATTGCAACACCCATTTTAACGATGAGCGTGTTGGCAAACTTTTTCCACATAGCAACATCACCACCCATCATCAAATCGTCAGCACCAAAACTTCCGGCAGCAGGATTTAATCCTTCTGCAGCAGCTTTTGCACGAACAAGAAGATCTTTGTAAATAGTAAAAGCATCATCATAAACAGGTGAAATATTTTCGATGTTTAAAGCTTCTGTGTAAGGAACATCACCGAAAATATCTACCAATTGATGATAAGCATAAACCTCAACAAGATCAATGATAAATAACTTGTTAGCTTTAGCTATGGTAGCTTCGTCACCATCGGCTGCTTCAAGTTCTACTAGTCTGCGTGCTTCCTTGAGGTCGACAAGAATATCACGATAATAAATTCTGAACAAAGTGTTACCGATGTTACGATTTAAAACGTCATAATTCGACTCGTCGGTATAGGTAGTTTCTGTCCAGTATTGGGCAAAAAGTTTCCAGTTATTGATGTTAACGCTGGTGCTGGAATACATATCCGCCAGAGCTTTCTGTGCATTTGCAAATAAGAACTGTCCCGGAACTTCTACAGCACGTTTTTTGTCGGTATTGAAGTCTTCAAAGTTCTTTGTACAAGAGACCAGAAAACCGACCATTAATAATAGAATGATTGTTATCTTTTTCATGTTACTAAAGAATTAAAATTGTAAATTAATGCTGAAACCTACGTTACGCGTGCTGGGCATAACACCGCTCTGCCATCCCTGAACGTTACCTGAACTTTGACTGGCTTCAGGATCAGCATGAGGAAGTTTTTTACTTAGAATCCAAAGGTTTGAACCAACAACGCTGAAAGTAGCACCATGAATCCAGTTCACTTTTGAAATCACACTTGATGGAAGGCTATATGAAAGAACAACTTCACGAAGTTTTACGTAAGAAGCATCATACACAAATGCTGCATTTGGATTCCTTGAATAACCGAATACACGATAGTCAGCACCTTCAACACGTTTAGTGTTTACTGATCCATCTTCAAATACACCTTCAAGAATTAATCCACCACCATCTTCGATTAAGTTACGTACAGGATTTCCTAAATCATTTGTAAATACTGTTTCTTCGTAAAGACCAGTAGCAAGACCGTAATACAAGTCAAGTGAAAATACACTACCGCCTTGTTGCCAGTCAATCAAGAAACTAGCTGCCCAGTTCTTGTATGTGAACTTGTTATTCATACCGGCATTCCAGTCAGGATTGATATTACCTAAAATCTTGTCTGAAGTTGATGACCTGAGGTAGTAACCGTTTGCTCCAACTGTTTTCTCACCATTGGTATAAACATAATCAGTTCCCTGGATAGTTCCGTAAGGTTCACCTTTACGTGCATTGATAGTAACACCACCCTGGAGAGCTGCAATCTGAAGATTTTCAATTCCGTCAGCTAAGGCAACAACTTCATTCACGTTTTTAGACCAGTTTAGGATAATGTCCCAACGGAAATCTTTACTAACAACAGGAGCACCATTCAACATGATTTCAACACCCTGGTTTTGAATTTCACCAGCATTTACGAATGTTGAAGAACGACCTGTGGCTGTTGAAACAGTAACAGGCATGATTTGATTGGTAGTGTTGTTCTTATAGAAAGAAAGGTCTAAACCAAGTCGTTTATTTAGAGTGATTAGTTCAATACCGGCCTCAAGACTTGATGTCTTTTCAGGTTTAAGGTTTGCGTTATTCTTTGTACTTGGCAAGCTGAATAAAGCTGTACCACCAAAAGTTGTATTCTGAGTATAGGTATCCAAAATACTTCCCCAAGGAGCATCATTACCTACTTGTGCATAACCAAGTCTTAATTTACCTAACTGTAGCCAATCAGATTCAAGATTGTTTGAGAACAACCAGCTACCTGAAACGGATGGATAAATGTATGCATTTTCATCTATAGGTAATGTCGAAGCTTGATCGCGACGAATAGTAGCATCAAGGAAGAAAGTATTCATGAATCCTAAAGATGCGCTGGCAAAAATACCATTAACACCAACTTCAGTCAATCTTTCTTCAGGGTTAAGCATTGGAGCTATACTGTTTGAAAGTGAATAAAGACCTGGAACGATTAAGCCAAGGTTTGTTGAAGCAAATACCTGATCTACTCTGGTACGGCGGATGTTAGTTCCAACAAATGCATTCAAGTTCAAATCTTCAGTTAATTGGTTATAATAACGTAACATGAGGTCCATATTGGTTTCCATAAAGGACCTGTTAAATCTGGAATAACCAGAAGTAACGTCAGGGCGGCCTACGCCAAATTCACCTGAACCTGAGCCAACAGCTTTGCGTTCTTCTTGTAATTCTTCATAAGTATCTACGGCAGCTCGACCCATCAAACTCAAATGCTCGGTAATCTTCCAGTCGGCTTGTAAGTAACCGATAATACGATTTCTCTCATCGGTTTCGTAATTTTCATTTCTTACCCAGTATGGATTGTCCCAATATGCTGGTGCAAGGTCAAAAGGTGAAACAGGATTCCAGGTAATATTACGACCAGAAGAATTGTATAAATCTTCCTGCATTTTATAGTCAACATTGGTCTGCATCCATTGACGGAATGAAGAAACGATGTTATCACTATAACCTGTGGAGTTTCTTCCTAAACCATTAGTTTTTACATAATTTGCTGATGCTGAAATAGTAAGGTTGTCTAAAACGTCATAAGATCCGTTAAATAAGAAGTTATTACGTTTCAAGGAACTATTAGGCATCATACCTTTTTGATCAAAATTGGTATATGACAAACGGAATGTAGAATTTTCAGCTCCACCGGCAACCTCAACGCTATTGTTAAGTGTCAAAGGATTCTGGAAGAAATATTCAGGGCCATTGGCACCGGCTGTCCAAGGAGTTTTTTTGTGGTAGTTAGGTGAAGCAGGATCATAAGAATCCCATTGATACAATGAGAAGCTAGGATCAAATTTTTGTCCCATCGAAGCATCTTCATATGTTGGAACAGTGTAGTCTGTTACACCATCACCATCAACATCCCAGAAATATTCAAAACCGCCATAAGGCGCATCACCATAATAATAAGTACCATAACCGGCACCATATTCTTTCTGATAAGCAGGGAATGTGCTTTTATCCAAAAAGCCTGTTGTTATGCTACTGCTAACAGTAACACCAAAAGCCTTTTTGCCTCCCAATTGTTTCTTACCTTTCTTGGTAGTAATAATTATAACACCATTGGCAGCGCGAGCTCCATAAAGAGCTGTTGCAGCAGCACCCTTAAGAATGTTCATTGACTCGATGTCATCTGGATTGATATCAGATGCGGCATTACCGTAGTCAAAACCATTACGGCCAGAAATCTGACCAGTATTGTTGGTATTGTCATTGTTAACAGGCACGCCATCAACAACAAACAAAGCCTGATTGTTTTGTGTCAGTGATGAGTTACCACGGATGACAACATTTGATGAACCACCCATGTTATTGGTGGAACGAATCTGTACCCCAGCGGCACGACCAGAAAGTGAATTAATAAAGTTGTCACGTTTAACAGTGCTCAACTCATCGCCTCCAACTTCCTGTGTGGCATAACCCAACGATTTCTTTTCGCGGGAGATACCAAGTGCAGTAACAACGACTTCGTCAATCTGCACCACATCCTGCTCCATGACAACATCAATTTTTGTCTGGGTGCCAATTGCAACTTCGGTAGTTTTCATAGAAACATATGAAAATACCAACGTTTTGTGAGATGGTGAGACATTGATGGCGTAATTACCATCAATATCGGTGATCGCACCGATCGTAGTCCCCTTGATTTGGATAGTTACACCTGGAATTCCAAGTCCATCCTGTGAGCTGGTAACTTTACCTGTGATTGTTTTGGATTGTGCGAACACGCTCCCCGACATCACTGCCAGTACCAAAACCAGCATCATCGTAATTTTTCTCATACGTAAGAATTTTGGTTAGTGAATAATTAATTAAACATTTTTTGCATAAATTAAGAATTATTGTGCAAAACAGCCTGCAATGTTAGAACATAATTTGAAACTATATATGTAGTTAATTAGATATGTTAAATAAAAAGACTTAATTCCATAATAAAAAAAAACTAAACTTTGCTTAACTTGATTTAAATCATTCATTTAAAATAATTTGCGACTTTTAAAAAAAATCCCGCAATTTTTAACATTTTTTTAAATATGCCTAAACAATTTGATTATATATGCCATTTCCATAGTGAGATTTGTGGTTTTTACAACAAAATTTGCGTTCCACTTCCTCTTTATTCATTGATTTTACCTGGTTTTTAGAAGTAGAAAAAAATAAGGGCCTACCTCAATTTAACAACAAGCTGAATTAAGATAGGTAGTTAATACTTCGCAGCGATTATTTAGAAACATTCTAACTTAGAATTTTGCAATTGAATAACCATTCTGATAAACTATCTTTGATTTTATAATTCTCAAACAATGAACATTAGCAGAAAAGAATTTATAAAAAACTTTGCCTTGGGAGCCGGTGGCATCGTTTTGGTTTCAGAGGGTGTTTTTGCATCTGTTTTTGTAGGATCAAGTTCAACCATAAAAGCCATTATAGTTGATTATAGCAAATGTACAGGATGCAGAACATGTGAAGCTGTTTGTTCTGCTTCCAATCACAAAGTGGAACTTGAAGGAAATCAACTATTTGGAATTGGCAACCCTTCCATGTCAAATATTAAGGTTTGGAGATACCACCCGCCTTCAGATGTTCCGGTAACTTGTTTTTTGTGCAATGATGCCCCTTGTATTGCAGCTTGTCCTGTAAAACCTGATGCTATTAATGGAAGAAAAGCTTTATACCGGGATGAGGTTCTTAATACAATAAAATGTGACATGGATCGCTGTATAGGTTGCCAATCATGCAGCGATGCATGTAAACAAGAAAGAGGCGGAGTAATTTTTCCGGATGAGGAAGGAAGCCCAACAAGTATGTGTACTTTATGTAATGGTGACCCTCAATGTGTAAAATGGTGCCCATATGGCGCATTATCATTTTTGGAAGTCACATCGGATATGCCATTAAGAGAAATGAGCCCTGATGATATTGCCAAAGTCCTTGAACAAACTTATTATGGTCATTAAAAAATACGATAGATGAAAGGTGTAAATGGAATTGTGCTTGAGGTCAACCTAAGCACCGGAGAAATAAAAAAACTTCCTGTAAGTGAGAAAATATATCGCCAGTTTCTGGGTGGCAGAGCATTAGGAATGAGGCTTTTAAATGATTATCTCACAAATCCGGGAATAGATCCAGCAAGTCCGGACAACCCCTTGATGTTTATGCCAGGCTTATTTTGTGGTTTTCCTATACCAAACTCTTCCAGAACCTGTATGGTTACCAAGTCGCCAATTACGAGCCCAAAAAACAGTGCTTACCCTCATGCATCTACAGTTAGTTACAGTAATATGGGTGGTTTCATTGGTCCTGAAATAAAATTTGCAGGATATGATGGGATCGTTTTTATAGGGAAATCAGACAAGCCGGTTTATTTATATGTTGAGAATGAAACGATTGAAATACGTGATGCTTCAAAATTTTGGGGAATGGGCACGAATTCCTTTGAATCGGCCATAATTGACGAAATTGGAGATCGAAGATTTGAAACTGCATATATCGGGACTGGTGCCGAAAATGGAGTGCTATTCTCCAGTGTCATCAATACTGGAGCTCGCGCTGCAGGCCGGGGTGGAACCGGATATGTAATGGGAACCAAAAAACTGAAGGCCATTGTTGTTAGAGGCACCCAAATGCCTGAAGTTTTCGATCATAAAAATTATGTGAATCTATTGTCTCAAATCAGGCTTTCATTTGGAGCAGAGAGTGCATCCAAGAATGATTGGCGCTATGGTGGCACTGCCAATGCACTTCAGTTTTCATCGGATCGTGGCAGTCAGGCAGTGAAAAATTATAGCGAGGGAACTTTCTCAGATATTGAAAAAATAAACGTCCATGCTGCCCGTCAGCAAGTCTGGAAAAGAGATATGGCGTGTTATTCTTGTCAACTCTCGTGCAAAAAAAGTGGTTTTGCAAAAGGAGCATACGGAGGAATTGTTAATGAAGGCATTGAATATGAGACGGGCACAATGCTTGGCGCTAACCTTCTTGTAAATGACCTGAATGGATTACACAAAATGATCGAAATAGCTGATGATTATGGAATTGATATTATAACATTAGGCAATGTAATCGGGTTCTTAATGGAGTGTTATGATAAAAAACTGATCGATTCAACATTCTTAAATGGAATCGACCTGAAATGGGGCGACGTTGATGCTTCGATAGAGCTGATACACCTGATAGGGAAAAATACAGGAATTGGGATAGAAGCATCCAAAGGCGTTAAACACTTAGCCTCTGTTATTGGAAAAGGTTCATCCGATTTTGCTATCCATGTAAAAGGTCATGAGTTGGCGGCATGGAATGTGCAGGGCTATGCAAAAAGCTTTGGCATCTCCTACACTACAGCAAACAGAGGAGCATGTCATATGACTGGCGGCGAAATAGCCGGACAAAACCTATCTGTTTTGCGCGACTCAATGGGCATGTGTAGTTTTGCATCATCATGGTACAAAGCAGATCTTCATTACCGCCACTTTATTTTTGCGCTTACAGGAATAGCTCTGACAGAAGATGAATTTCAACAAACAGGTGAACGTATGTTTAACCTTGAAAGAATGATGAATTGCAATGAGGGATTTACACGTGAGGACGATATACTTCCTGAACGTTTCTTTAAAGATGCCTATACTTCTGGTCCTCAAAAAGATGTTGTTCTCGACAGAAATGAGTTTAGTAAAATTATGGACGAATACTATCTGTCGCGAGGCTGGGAAATTAATTCAGGTATCCCGGAAGAAAGCACCTTGCAAAAACTGGAGTTGGAATTTCTCCTTTAAACTATAAAAATTACCTACAAATAAATTTCATTTATAACTTGGTAGTTAAACCTTCATTCTTGCCGTTATCTGTAATCGATTTACTCTTTTTATTGCGCAATAAATGACTCAATACCAATGCAGAAAAGCTTATACCAATCAGTATTAATAACACCAATTCAAACAGGATTCGGGGATAAGCATTCCATCCGGCAACAAAAAATTGAATGCCTCCCAGAACAACAGATACAAAGGCTATGGTAACTAATATCAACCATTTAGGCTTCATCCACATGATGATCAGAGCCACTAAAATGACAATATGAAGAAACGACTGTAATGCAAAATATAGGAAAACATCCTGTTCAGAATATATTGAAGTATTCACATACTTCATTCCGACCATAGAAATAAACCGATACTCAGTCAATGACCATATATTCAAAATGCCTGAAACAGAATAATATACGATTGTAAACAGGAGTATTAGCCTGTTGACCAAACTATTTGAAAGGATGTTTTTTTTCAATTTTTTTCAGTATTAATCCATGATATCTCTGAACCGAAGAAAAAACAATATAAAAAAGGCAGTAAAGACTAAATCAAACATCGGAAAAACACCTGATGGTTTGTAAACATAAACTGTTGACACTATAAGCATCAGCAACTGTGAAATGGAATAAATATGAAATCCAGTTTTTCGCAAGCTCCACATTTGCCTGACTCCGGTAAATGATACGATATTCAATAACCCCATTAGCAGAAAATAAGATGTATTGGTGTCTGTAAGTATCCCAAGATCGAATCCCATATCATCAAAAACACCCGAAGTAATTGTCTCAATGAGCAAATCGTGGTTTAAAAATACAAAAAGATTACTTACCGACGACAAACCGCTACCAATGAAACTCAATATGCTTAAAACAGTTAGTAATTGTGGACGTTTTCCAGGTGATAACTCATTCATGTTTAGAGATAGATGTTTTAAGTAATTGTTTGATTTTAAATTATTTAAGAATTTAATAAATATTAAGACTGCCAATTTTATTCTCCACATCTTCCAACAATTCACAACTTTTTACCAAGGCTTTCATGGCATTGTGATCATTGTACAAAGGGCGGTCAATATCGAGGAAATCAACATGTTTTCGAATTACTTCATGGGCTTTTGTTGTTCCCGCGCCAAAGCTGTAATCGCGAAAATCAAGTGCTTGGGCAGCTGCCATTAACTCAATACCGAGAATACCATAGGCATTATCAAGAATCTGATTATTTTTCAGCGCCGTATTCATTCCCATCGAAACAAAATCTTCCTGATCTGCAGCAGCAGGAATTGACTGTATACTCGCCGGAGCTGAAAGAATTCGCTGTTCAACTATTTGCATATCAGCAGTATATTGCGATAACATCAAACCCGAAAACATACCTGCACCTTTGGTAAGAAAGGCAGGAAGACCCACACTTAATGCAGGATTATTGAGTCGGTTCATACGCCTTTCCGACAAAACGCAAACCATTGTTATGGCAATTCCTGCCATATCCATTGGAAGAGCGACAGGTGTCCCCTGGAAATTTGCTCCTGATAACTGAATGTTTTCATCAGGGAAAAAGATGGGATTATCCCCTACTCCATTTAGCTCTATTTCAACCTGAGATCGCGCCCATGCTAATGCATCGTGAGCAGCACCAATCACTTGCGGAGTTGAACGCATGCTGTAAGCATCCTGAACTTTCGATTTTACACGTCCTTCCGCCAGGTCGCCACCTGCAACTATTTTGTTTATAGCCATTGCACTTCTAACTGCACCTTGGAACCCGCGCACTTCATGAAGTTTTCTGTTGTAGGGTTTCATATTTGCTTTCAGAGCCTCCAATGACATAGAAGCAGCAATCTCAGCCTGACGCAAAAATCTATCGGCATCATATAAAAAAATGGCGCTCATTGCTGTAAGTACATTCGAGCCATTTATTGTTGCGAGACCATCGCGTGCCTGTAATCCTGGAACTGGAATGCCTGCTGCTTTCATAGCATCTGCTCCTTCAAGAAGCTCTCCTTTGTAATAAGCTTTTCCTTCTCCCATCAAAAGCAAGGCAATTTGCGACATAGGAGCAAGATCACCAGAAGCTCCAACACTTCCTTTCTGGCAAACAAAAGGTGTGACTCCTTTATTAAGCATGTCTACAAGAGTTTGTGTAATCTCAGGTCGGCAACCGGAATTACCATGCGCATGAACATTAATTCGGCCAAGCATTGCACCACGCACATGTTCCAAAGGCATAGCCTCGCCAATACCGGCTGCATGATTGTAAATGAGGTATTTCTGAAAGTCCTTCACCTGGTCATCATTCAACACAACTTCAGAAAACTCTCCGATTCCTGTGTTCACTCCGTACATAATTTCATGAGCAAGAATTTTCTTCTCCAACATGAGTCGACATTTGATGATTCGCTCAACAGCATCCGGGTGAAGAACAACTTCTTTTCCATGACGGGCTACTGCCACAACATCTTCAATGGTAAGCCCTGCTCCTTTGATTACTAATGTCATAATTCCTATCTTTTAATTTGGTTTTAAGATGTATTATGCAGAGAAACTCTACACAACTGAAATTCACGAGGCTAATTTAACTAAAAAGTAGTGTCAGTTTCATTTTGTAAAAAACAATACCTACATACTTTTTATACATATCTATTCTATTATTCTGATATACAGCTATATAAAAACGATAAGATATTTAATCAAAGGACGTACCTTTGCAAAAAAATGCAATGCAGAAAATCGATCTAACTTCGGTACAAAACGAAATCGCTAAAAATGCGACTATCCTTCTCTATTTTTACAGCGACCGCTGCGCTCCTTGTGTGAGCCTTAGGCCAAAAGTTCAGGAACTTATTTCAGAAGACTTTACAAAAATGGCTGCACTTTTCATTGATTCCGAAGCACATCCTGAAATAACAGCTCATTACAGTGTTTTTGCTAATCCAACACTAATAGTGTTTTTTGAAGGCCGAGAGTTCCAACGGTGGAGCAAGTTTGTAGCTATTTCGCAAATTGCTGAAGCAATAGAAAGACCCTATAATCTGATATTTGACGAAGAATAGTCAATTCATTTTTCAACTGCTTTTAAATTGCATCAAATTCCTTTGATAAGTGCATCAGGAATGTTGATTGGAACTTCCTGCAAAAAAGCAACAGATTTTTCGATTTCTGGATACATCAGTTTATCCTCTCTCACAAAAGACACCCTTTTACGATAACTTGCAACAAAATCTTCAATATAATCACTTGATCTCATCGGTCTTCTAAATTCCAAAGCCTGCGCAGCGTTAAATAGTTCAATCGCAAGAATACGTTCAAGATTTTTAATCACTCTTAATGCTTTTGTAGCCGCATTTGCACCCATACTCACATGGTCTTCTTGTCCTTGCGATGATTCTATTGAATCAACAGAGGCAGGAGTACACAATTGTTTGTTTTGACTTACCAAACTTGCAGAAGTGTACTGAGGAATCATAAATCCTGAGTTCAATCCCGGATTGGCGACCAAAAAGGGAGGCAACCCGCGTTTCCCGCTTACGAGCTGATAGGTTCTTCTTTCAGAAATATTTCCCCATTCTGCACATGCTATTGCAAGATTATCAAGTGCAAGAGCAAGAGGTTGCCCATGAAAATTACCTGCCGAAATAATCAAGTCTTCATCAGGAAAAATTGTTGGGTTATCTGTTACTGCATTGATCTCATTGCTAAAAACGTAAGCAACATAGTTCACTGAATCTTTTGAAGCTCCATGAACCTGAGGGATGCATCTGAAACTATACGGATCCTGAACGTGAACTTTTGATTGGTTGATTAACTGACTACCTTCCAATATCTTACGAATTCTTGATGCAGTGTCAATTTGACCTTTGTGATGTCGGATCTGATGAACTGCATCATAAAATGGCTCAATTCTTCCATCAAATGCTTCAAGAGATAAGCTTGCGATAATATCAGCCAGCATCGAAAGCCTGAAAACCTTTAACAGACCATAAACCCCGTAAGCGCTCATAAACTGTGTACCGTTAAGCAATGCCAAACCCTCCTTCGACTGTAATTCAATTGGCTGCCAACCAAATTGATGAATGACATCAGCAGCAGCAATTATCTTACCACCATACCTTACTTCTCCCATTCCAATTAAAGGAAGACTCATGTGAGCCAAAGGTGATAAGTCGCCAGATGCACCTAACGATCCCATTTCAAAAACCACAGGAATCACATCGTTATTAAAAAAATCGATCAGACGTTGTACCGTTTTCAACTGCACACCTGAATGCCCATACGATAAGCTTTGAACTTTCAAAAGCAGCATTAGTTTCACTATTTCAGAAGGCACTTCGTCACCAGTCCCGCAAGCATGTGACATAACTAGATTTTTTTGCAAAGTTCCAAGGTCCTCTTTTGAAATACTTGTATTGCACAATGAACCAAAACCTGTTGTAATGCCATAAACAGGCGAGGTTTGGGTTTCAATTTTATGATCAAGGTAAGCACGACATTTTTCGATTTTACCAATTGCCTGATCCGAAAGGGCCAGTTGATAACCTTCTTTGATAATATCAAAAACCTGCTTAAAGGTTAATTTCTCATCACTGATATAATGTGTTTTCATGAGGTAATTCGTGATAACTAAATGAAATAAAATATAGAAATTAAAAAAGAAGACTCATGAATTGAGTCATCTTAACACTACCAACCAACAATGCTTCATGCTGTTACGTATAACTTCATGAAGCAAAAAATTGATTTAATTAAAACAGTGAGGTTCTGTTTACTTTGATAAGAAAATGAATATTCCAGTTCATTGAATAGGTTTTAAGAGATTGTGTGAGCCATATAATCAACAAACCCGTTTGCTTCAACGGAAACTTGCTCACCTGTCTGCATATTTTTCACATGAACCAGACCGGATTGAATTTCTGCTTCACCGGCCAGAATAACAAAAGGGATCTTTTTCTGATCGGCGTACCTCATTTGCTTTTTCATTTTATCAGCTTCAGGAAATATCTCTGCATTAATCCCTGATGAACGTAGAGCTGCTAACAAGGGCAAACAGAACTTTTCTTCTTCCATTCCAAAATTCACAAAAAGAACGGTAGTTGATTGGGAGGATGTTTCTGGGAAAAGGTTCAATTCGAGCAACACATCGTAAATGCGATCAGCTCCAAAACTAATGCCTACACCGGAAACACCGGGCATTCCAAAGATTCCAGTAAGATCATCATAACGTCCTCCGCCACAAATACTTCCCATTTGGGCATCAAGTGCTTTTACTTCAAAAATAGCGCCAGTATAATAATTAAGGCCTCTGGCAAGGGTTAGGTCAAGTTCGTATTGAACATCTAACGACATATGATCCAGGTAATCGAAAAGGGTTTTCATTTCGCTCAGACCTTTTGCCCCAATGTCGTTTCCACCGATAAGTTGCTCCATTTGCGCCATTTTTTCGTGGCTATTGCCTTTCATAAAAAGCACCGGTTGGAGTTTTTCGATAGCATCAGGGCTAATACCTTTTTCAGCTAATTCCTGATTTACACTATCGATACCGATTTTATCAAGTTTATCTATTGCAACCGTAATATCAGTTATACTTTCAGGGCTTCCTATGTAATTTGCTATTCCGGCTAAGATTTTCCTGTTATTAATTTTTACAGCAACCTGTACCCCAAGCTTTTTAAATACATCGTTCACAATTTGAACCAATTCAGCCTCATTAAGCAAGGCATCACTCCCAACTACGTCAGCATCACATTGATAGAACTCACGGTATCTACCTTTCTGAGGACGATCGGCACGCCAAACTGGTTGAATCTGGTATCGCTTGAAAGGAAAAACGATGTCGTTGCGGTACTGAACAACAAAACGGGCAAAAGGAACAGTAAGGTCATATCTTAAACCTTTTTCACTAATATGCGGAAGTAGATTTGATGCCTCAAGGTTTTCAGAACTGCCTTGATATGAGGATAAAAAATCACCTGAGTTAAGAATACGAAACAATAGTTTATCTCCTTCTTCGCCATATTTTCCTAATAATGTAGATAATTGTTCCATAGCTGGCGTTTCAATAGGCTGATAACCATAACGTTGAAAAATAGTTCGAATGGTATCAAAAATATAGTTGCGACGCACCATGACCTCTGGTCCAAAATCGCGTGTTCCTTTAGGTATAGAAGGTTTCTGAGCCATAAATGACATTTATCCGATTAGAGCGCAAAGGTAAGCAATAGTTTGCACCAGAAAATGTAACCTCATTGCTCAATATAAATCATTTCACTTCAATTAAGAATCTGTCTAAATTAAAAACAAATTTTATAAAAATGATTGGAATACTACCTTTGCATACGAATATTTAAAAAAACGCATTCATGGAACACACACACGCTTTAATTCCGCTTTGGGCTTCGATACCTTTTGCGATAATGTTGCTATTTATAGCTATCGGGCCATTGTTTTTTCATCATTGGTGGGAAGAAAACAAAAACAAGTTAATCATTTCCCTTGTTTTAGGAACCCCAACGGCCATCTATCTGATTGCAAATGGATTAACACATGATCTTATGCATCAGATGATATTCGATTACATCCCATTTATTGTATTGTTGGGATCGCTTTTTATAATTACTGGAGGCATTCAACTAAAAGGTGATATTGAAGCAAAGCCAGCTATAAATACACTATTTCTTGCAATCGGAGCCGTTTTAGCTTCATTTATGGGAACAACTGGCGCAGCGATGCTACTGATTCGACCTGTTATTAAAACAAACTCTGAAAGAAAGTATAAGGTTCATACGATTTTATTTTTTATTGCTATCGTTGCCAATGCCGGCGGAATGCTCACTCCTTTAGGCGACCCACCATTATTTCTTCTTTATCTCAGGGGTGCTCCCTTCGAATGGTTTTTTCATTTAACAAAAGAATGGGCTTTTGTTAACGGAGTTTTACTTGTCGTCTATTACATATTTGACTCATATTATCACAAGAAAGAACCTGCAGTTAATATTGAAAAAGATCACACACAAATTGAAAAGATCAGTATGTCAGGAACATATAACTTCATTTTTTTAATTGGAATTGTGTTGTCCGTAGCATTTTTGAACTCAAACTATCTTCACATCATTCATGACAATCACTACTTTGGTTTTATCCGAGAGGCTGTTATGCTCTCTTTTGCCGGGATGTCGCTATACTTTACACCTCAATTGTTGCGTAAAGAAAACAAATTTACCTGGACACCAATTATCGAAGTGGCATTCTTATTCCTGGGGATATTTATTACAATGGTTCCTGCCCTGCTTTGGTTACGCGACAATGCATCAACATTAGGAATTGATTCTGTTGCAATGTTTTATTATGCAACAGGAGGTTTAAGCTCATTCCTTGATAACGCTCCGACAGCTTTAGCTTTTCATAATTTAGCTCTTGGAATGGTTGACCCATCAGCTACTAATTTAGTTGCCGGAATTTCAGAAGAGTTTCTAACTGCTATTTCTTTAGGTGCTGTTTTCTTTGGTGCGATGACCTATATTGGAAACGGGCCAAACTTTATGGT
>Ga0351971_1129_pt1 | contig 15382 bp, 13 predicted proteins | sample BONcelFGM3001F11_FD_206746 | JGI IMG/M metagenome (GOLD analysis project Ga0351971, IMG submission 206746) | Enriched cells from coal bed in the Powder River Basin, Montana, United States - BONCAT cells FGM rep2 HSBNCT.FGM.300.1.F11 ...
GAGTCACAAGCCGGTGTGCCTCGCCTATGCTGAAAAGCAAAAGACAGTGAAAGGTGAAACGTCTGATGAGTAAAAAAATATCCCGCCGCGAGGCATTGCGAATAATGACGACGACATCGGCCACTTTCCTGATGGCTCGCCAGAATATCCACCGCGTAGCAGCCTCGAAGCCAGTAACCGGCCAACAAGCAGAAACACCGGAAGCGCCCGATGGAGCGACCGTCTTTATGACTGAGGACATCAGCGCCGAGGGACTCATGAGGATTTACGAGGCGCTTGGCAGCAGGGCAGAAGGCAATGTCGCCATCAAAATATCAAGCGGCGAACCGGGCGGACATTATTTCTTATCGCCGGACTTGATCGCGCCGCTGGTGGCAGAAGTGAACGGCACGATTATTGAGTGCAATACGGCTTACGGCGGCCGGCGTATGACGACGGAGTCGCATCAACGTGTTATGGAAGAGCATGGCTTCACGGCCATTGCGCCGGTGGACATCATGGACGCAGACGGCGCCATCAGCCTTCCGATTGTTGGCGGCAAACATCTGGAGGAAGATGTCGTTGGTTCTCATTTCGCCAATTATGATTTTGTGATCAATCTCGCCCACTTCAAGGGGCATGTCATGGGCGGTTTTGGCGGTGTCATCAAAAACATGTCGATTGGTATCGCCTCATCGATGGGCAAAAGCCTGATCCACAGCGCCGGCACACAAACGACCGGATACGGCATCGGCACCCCGCAGGATGACTTCCTGGAATCGATGGCTGAAGCCGCCAAAGGGGTGGCCGATTACCTGGGAGAGAACATCGTCTATATCAACGTAATGAACAATTTGTCGGTCGATTGTGACTGTGACAGTCGCCCCGCAGCCCCGACAATGAGCGACATCGGCATCCTGGCATCGCTTGATCCGGTTGCGCTGGATCAGGCATGTGTGGACCTGGTTTATGCCGCGCCGGATGGCCGTGATTTAATCGAGCGTATGGAATCCCGCCGCGGAATACACACCCTGGAACATGCCGAAGCGATAGGGCTTGGCAGCCGCCGCTATGCGTTGGTGAATATCGACTGAGCCAAGAGGGATGTCACCCGCGCTACCGCCCGCGCTGGGTTTCCAGCACCGCTTCGTCGCGCAGCACCAGCAGCCCGTCGCGGGTGGTCACGCCGCGCATCCGCGTAATCCAGTCGTGGACCGACGCGCTGGCGTTGCGAATCTCCTGCACCGCCGGCCCAATCGGGTCGCTGCCGCCCTCCCCCGGCGTGCCCGACTGATAGCCGCCGTAGAAGGCAAAAAACGCCTGGTTGAGCTTGCGAATAACGTAACCATTGGCGATGAACAATTCACGCCGCGCTTCCATGTAGCGTTCGGCTTCTTCGACTTCGCCCTCGGCCAGCAGCGTATCGACGCGCAGACGCGTCTCGTTCATCGCCCGGCCCAGGTCGAAGCGCGCCGGCGCAGGCGTGGCCGGCGCATCCGTGGCTGCCGTGGGAGTGGGCGGCGCGGGCGGCGGGACCAGGTCCGGGTAGTAGCGCTCCAACACCTGCCGGCCAACCTCGCTGCCGAACAGGTTAGCGGTCGTCTCGTTGATGATGCGCGTTTCGCCGCCGAAGTCGTAACGGTAGCCGAGCGGGAACGGCAGCAGATAATGGTGCAACCACTCGTGGGATATGACTTCCAGCGCGTAGGGGATCGACGACGTCTCAAGGATCATCGACGGGTACAGGGCAATGCCGCCCAGCGGGACGATCAGCGCGGCCACGTCCAGCTTCTGGTCGATCTCGGCTTCGAGCGCGATCTGCGCGTCCACCGGCATTGGATTCAGGTTGATCGAGACGTCGAAGCGAATTTCGTCGCGCGGCGAGACGACGAGCAGGTTGGGCACCGGCGTGAAATGCGCCGACACCGGCGGGACGATCTGGTCGTAGAAGCCAAATCCCAGCGAAACCAGCGTCGCCGCGACCTGCCCTTCGAGGATCGCCTCGGCCAGCTGCTGGCGTTCGTCCAGGTCGGCGCGCAGTTGGTCGCGTTCGACCCGCAGCTCCAGCGTCGTCACGTCGGCATTGGCGACGTTCGGGTCGGCGTAAATCGCGCCGATCTGCCCTTCGAGCTGCTGCGCCCAGCCCAGGTCGGCCATGTAGCGGCGCACGAACTGGCTGCGGTCAGCCTCGGTCATGTACGGGTGCACGCCAAACAGCGTCTGGCCCACCTTGACACCGATAGCGTTCAGTTCCCAGCTCACGTAGTCGAACTGGTGATCGCGCGCCAGAATGCCGACCATCGTCCAGCGGTCGCCGAGCTGCGGCGTGGACGCGCGGAAGCCAAACAAAACAACGCCGGCGACGAACAGCGCCAGCGCACCACGCAGGATAAGTCTCGGAAGCCGCCTCAAAAAACGGGCCATAAATCCATCGCAATAAGCCGCGAGCCAGCAGAATCATAGAGGCAGACAAGCGCCCTGTCTGCCCCTAGCGCATGAGTATACCGTGTGGATTCTGGCCTGGCCCGGTACCGATGTCCTGACCGCCGCGTGAGCCAATCACCAGTAGCGTCAGATCATCATCGGTTGCCCTGTTTCACAAAACTGGTTGTCACCCGCATTTGCGCATCGCTTTACAACCGATAGAAACGTTATACCGGCGCGCCATCCGTTTTTCATCGGTCGAAAGGTGGTATTTCGCCCAAACGGGTCATTGCGCGCTGTTATCGTAACAATCGGCATAATTTTTGCGGGGTGTATCATGATATTTACGGTGCACCAGACCCTGCGTTCACGCTCCTCGAACCGGTAGCCATAACTAAGCGGTGGCCGTCGCACGTTTACAACCAGCTTTCAGACACAGTGTCTGAAAAACGAGCGTTCAAACAGGCCGCAGCCGCAAAAATAAACGGTGAAAATCACCGTTTATGGGCCGTTTAGCCGCCGTTTTCCGACCGTTTTCGCGCCGTTTATTTTCACGGTGTTTGAGGGAGAAATGCACGTTTTAGAAATTTCACCGTTTAAACGGTGGCGGCCCCTCCCGACACGGTGTACGAAAAAGACGCAGCCCTTCCTCAGTACTCCGAAGAAGGGACTGCGTGTGACAGGCGTTTTACTCTGCCTGGAAGCGCGCGACGCCGATGCCGAAGAACACCAGCGCCATCGCCGCCAGCACCAGCAGCGGCCCGACCACCGTGCTCAGGCTGCCGTCGTAGAAGATGAGCGAGCGGAAGCCGTCCATCGCCCAGGCGACCGGCGAGATGTGCCCCAGCGTTTGCATCCAGCCGGGCACGATCTCCAGCGGCCACCACGCCCCGCCCAGCGGCGCGAGCGTCATCGTCAGGAACAGCGCGATGCCGCCCGCCTGGCTTTCCGTGCGCGCGACCGTCGTCAGCGCCAGCGCCAACGCGGTGATGCAGGCCGTGAACGTGACCATAATCAGCGCCAGCGCCAGCGGGTCGCTGCCATAACGCACGCCCAGCAGCCCGCCAAAGGCGAACAGAATCGCGTACTGGATCATGCCGAGCGCGAAATAGGCCAGCAGCTTGCCGCCCATCACCTGCACCCGCGACACCGGCATGGTGCTGATGCGCTGGTAAGTGCCGTTGCGCCGCTCCAGAATGAAGGCGGTCATCAGCGGCAGCACGCCGAACATGACGTACATCGTCGCGATGCCCGGCACCGACTGGCCGAAGCCCTCGGCCCCCGACGTGGCCGGCGGCGTGACCGACTGGACGAAGTCGATCTCCACCGGGTCGTCGCCCCACAGCGTTTCGGCGCGCGCCAGCAGCAGCGCCCGCGTCTCGGCGCGGTTCTCGCCGGCGGTCGGCCCGAAGTTCGCGAAGATGTCCGCGCCGGTGTTCGCCGCCACCTGCGCGGCGCTCCAGCGTTGGGCGGTCACATCCACCGCCTGGCGAATGTAGCTCGGCGCGACCGCCGACTCATTCGAGCGGTAGACCAGCGTCACGCCGTCTCCGGTCGCCAGCGCGTCCGCGAAGCCATCGGGCAGGACCAGCAGCGCCAGCGACTGCTGCGCTTCCAGCCGCTCGTTCGCCAGCGTCTCGTCCAGCGCCGCGCCGGCCAGCCCGCAGGCGTCGGCTTCGGTGTTGTCCAGCGGACAGACGAGCAGGTACGGGTTGGCCGCCTTCAGGTCGGCCACGAATGCCGCCGATTCGGCGCTGGCGTCGCGGTCGATCACGTCCATCCGCACCGTCGGCGATGCTGGCTCCTCGCCTCCGCCGCCAATCGTCGCGCCATTAGCCAGGCCCACCGCCAACGCGATGCCGATAGGAAGAATCACCAGATTGAACCAGATGCCCTTGTTCTTGAACACAATCCGCAGGTCGTTCGCGGCGATCAGCAGTGTTTTGCGCATGGCGGCCTAAACCTCCAGTCGCCGGTTGAACAGGTACAGCCCGGCGCCGAAGGTGACGACGCCAAACACCAGCAGCACCAACACGTGCAGGCCGATGTCCGTCTGGTCCATCGACAGGCGGGTAAACGCATCAACGCCCCAGTAGTTGAGCGTGAACCGGCTCAAGGCCCGCAGCACCGGAATGTTCTCGACAGTGAAGAACGCCCCGCTCAGCAGCGCCATCGCCAGAATGATGATGCTGCCGAAGAAGTCGCTCTCCTGCGGCGTTTTGACGAGCGACGTTAGCAGTGTGCCCAGCCCGGAAGCCGCCAGCGAAATAGCGACCATGACCAGCAGAATGCTGCCAAGCCTGCGCCCCCAGATAAACTGCGGTTCACCGCTCATCAGGCTGCCGACCAGCGTCAGGAAGATAAACAAGAGCACCAGTTGCAGCACGCAGGTCACAAACGTTCCGGTCAGCTTGCCCAGCAAAATGACGACTCTGGGCGTCGGCGTCGACATCAGCCGCGCGAGCGTGCCGTCCTGGCGCTCTTCCAGCACGCTGCCGGCGCTGCCGCGCGCCGTGAACAGCATGAACAGAATGGCGTTGGACGCGCCAAAGTAGACCAGCGGGTTAAACGCCGCCGCCGGCTCGCCCTGCACGGTCTGGCTCTCGATGCGGATCGGGCTGCTGCCGGGGTCGAAGGCCGGCGCGAAGTCGGGCTGAAAGCCGAACAGCAGCGGCAGCGCCAGCCAGACGTTCTCCTGCGCCCGCTCCACCAGCGCGCCAATCGTCACGGCAACGGCGACGTTGCCGGTCGCGATCTGGTGGCCGATCCCGCTGACAATCGAGCGGATGATGTTGGCCGAAATCGGCTGCGCGGCGTCGGCGTAGATTTGGATGGTGGTTGGCTCGACCGACGTATGCGCCGGCGAGTACGACAGGTTGGCGCTGAAGTCTTCGGGAATGATGACCGCCGCCGTCAGCTCGCCCCGGTCGACCGCCCGCCGCGCCTCGTCTGGATCGGTCATCAGCCGGGCGTCCGTCAGGTCCAGCAGCGCTTCGGGCTGGTCCGCCGCCGCGCCCGGAACCAACAGGTCGACGAAAATCTGCCCGTTGTTGCGCCCACCGAGGCCGCTCGTGCCCGCGTCCAGGTTCACCAGCGCGAATGGGATGTCGCGGATGGGCACGTCGCTGCCGCCGTTGCTCAGGAAGCCGCTAAACGCCAGCCCGATAATCGTCGCCAGCGCCAGCGGCGTCGCGATCATGATGAGCAGCAGGTTGCGGTCGGTATAAGTCGTGTAGACCTCTTTCCAGGACATGGTCAGAATTTTGCGTAACATCGGCTAGTCCCTCAGCGCCCGGCCGGTCAGGTGCAGGAAGACCGCTTCCAGGTCCGGCTCGCGCACCTCGACCGACAACACGTCGACGTCTGCCTCGTTGGCGATCTGAATCAGGACCGGCAGCGCCCGGCGTCCGCGCTGGGCCAGCACGGTAATGCGGCCATCGCCCGGCTTGGACTCCTGGCCGTCTTCCGACACAGCCGGAGCTTCAAAGCGGGCGCTGGTCACGCCCGGCAGCGCGGTTTTGAAACGTTCGAGCAAGCTATCCGGCGGCGTCTGCCGGCCAACGCTGAAGACCAGCCGGTCTTCTTCGCCCACCTTCTGGATCAGCTCGCCCACCGTGCCCATCGCGATAATCTCGCCGTGGTCGATGATGGCGACGCGGTCGCTAATCTCCTGCACCTCTTCCATCAGGTGCGAGGTGTAGAGCACGGTCATGCCCATGTCCTGGCGCAGCCGCAGAACAGTGTCGAGAATGCGGCGGCGGTTCTGCGGGTCGATGCCGACCGTCGGCTCGTCCATGTAGATGAGCCGCGGCTCGTGAATGAGCCCGACGCCGATGTTGACGCGGCGCTTCATGCCGCCGGAAAACGTGTCGATGCGGTCGTTCTGCCGCTCGCGCAGGTCGGTGAAGTCGATCACTTCGTCGATGCGCCGCCCCAGCTCGACCCCGCCCAGGCCGTACATGCGCCCGAAGAACTCCAGGTTCTGGCGCGCCGTCAGCATCGGGTACAGCGCGATCTCCTGCGGCACAACGCCGAGCAGCCGCTTGGCCGCCAGCGGCTCGCGCGTAATCGAGTTGCCGCCAATCGTGGCGTCGCCGCTGGTCGGCTTCAGCAAGCCGCTAATCATCGAGATGGTGGTGGTTTTGCCGGCGCCATTCGGACCCAGCAGGCTGAAGATTTCGCGCTCGTAAATGTCGAGGTTGACGCTCTTGACGGCGGTCAGCGTCTGGCCGTCGCGGACTCGAAACGTCTTCGTCAGGTCACGAACGGCAACCAGCGTTTGCATAGCGCATCCTTACGTCTGTCGGTTGAGAGGCAAATACACACTGTTATACGCAACTACTGACGATTCGTTGCGCGTCGTCTTGCTTGTGTGCGACATGAATCCCGGACGCGAAAGCATTCCAGCGGCGCGACTTCGGCCAAACCGGAAAGCGAAACATATGCGCGTTGATGGAGGAGCCGCTGCGGAAGGTGCGAGAGAAAACGAGGCCGCGTCCGCGAGCCTACGCCGGGGACTTACGGGCGGAGAGCCTATCGCGCTGGCCGAATTAGTATTCGACGTAACGTTTCCAGCCGTCGGGGCCGCTGCCGACCGCGATGACGAGGTAACTGGTCCTCGGCGTCTTCGGCTCCCAGGCCAGGCGCATAGCCGCTTCATTCGGCAGCCGGTCACCCTTGCGATGATTGCACTGGTAACAGGCGCAGGCGGTGTTGGTCCACTGGTCCTTGCCCGAACGCGACTTCGGCACAATGTGATCGACGGTGAAATCGGTCTTGCCCAGCATCTTACCCCGCACCACGGAGCCCGGCTGGACGCCGCAGTAGATGCACGTATAGTTGTCACGTACCAGCACGCCGCGCCGGCTCCAATGGGCCTGACGGCGGGGGACGTTCACATACGATTTGAGCGCGATAACTGATGGAACGGGATACTTGTCATAGACGCTGCGGAGGTACTGCCCGGTTTGTTCAATCACTGTTGCCTTCTCGGCCAGAAGGAGATTGATGGCCCGCGGGACCGAGATCACAGACAGAGGTTCCCAGGAGTGACCATTGAGCAGTAGCACTCGCCCATACATCACTGCCCCATTCGACACGATACTTACCTCAAGATCTAACTGGACCGTGATTTTTTACACAAGCCAAGAACAATTATACACGAAGTTGATGCCGGCTGCGCGCCCACGGGGAGGTGTTTAATCAAGCCTTTAAGGAGGCGGGAGAGCGAGCCAACACCCTGTTTGCGCGCCACCTCTCCCGCCCCATTCCCCGCTGCCTGGCCCGATGACGCATGGCCGGCGGGGCTGGTTCGCATGTTTGTTATGACTATAGAAATTTACGCGCCAATTGTAAAGAAGTTGCTGACGATTCCGCCAGGGCGCGGCGTTGGTGACGCCACGCCCTGGCCGGAAAACCGCCGCCGAAGCCCGGCTTCAGGCGGCGTGAATGGTTGCGAGAGGTGAAAACGGCTGGCTTACGCTAAGGCTGGTTCGGTGGTTCAGGTTCTCGTGTACGCTGGTTACAATAAGTCGCGCCCTGGTTTAGACCGTGTGAATCTCGTGCATATGCGGTTCGGTCGGCCCGAACCGCACCCCGCTAAAACGAGCGAGTGTGCGGTCGTGCCGTGTTGGGTTGCTTTGTTTGTCCGTAGACACGTGCTGACCTTTCTGCACTACCGGCGCATCAGCGCCGGCACACTCGCCCGGCAGATGCCTAGAAACTGAGATACATCCCGATGAACCGGACCAGCTTCTGGCCGGCGGTTCGTACAGACCATGCCCGCTGGCCGGCGCGGCGGCCGAGTCGATCAATCTCGACGGCCTGAACCAGCTCACGGTGACGGTCTTGTGACAGAAGGACCTCTTTGTAAAGCTGCATGGTGGTGTGTTCCTCCACTCAAACCTAAGACGCGGACGACGGTGAATTGGTTCCCGGCCTACTTGACGCGCACCAGACCGGCCGGCTCGGAGGCGTGCTCCTCAATCTCCACAATCGTCTCCTGCGCGGTGTAAATCAGCTCGCGCAGCCACGCGACCATCTCGGCCGGGCTCAGCGGCGACAGCGCCATCAGGTGACCGTCGCTGGCGGCGGTGTGGAGTTCGTCCAACATCGCGCCGACGTTCGCCAGGCGCGCATCGTTGTATAAGAGCTGGAGATTGAGCTGCTGTATCGTTCCCATGTGCTGCACCTCAAAAGCGCGAAAATAAAAAGAGCGTGAGACCTGTCGTTCAGTCTCACGCTCCTGGGGAACCGAGTTCGCCCGTGAAGGTCGCGGTTTATCCGCTAACCTCCATTGCATGAGACTGCCACCTATTCGTACGATCATCGCCGGCCCGGAACGCGGCAAGCGGCGCGAAGACTCCAAAGGCGGCCGACGCCGACAGCGGCATGGCCCAATTCGCCCCGGAGTTATTCACGTACGCTGGCGCGTGCGCCAGAACAGCTTGATGATTCGAATAGGACTGAGTCACGTTATGCACCCCGCTGTTCGAGAGTGGTGTTATCGAGCATGGCGAGAATGCTTTCGCCGGTGATGAAGACACGCCGCATCCCGGTCGGCTTGCTTACGCGCAAGTGACCGTTCTTGACGAGGCGCTTCAACGTACTCAGGCTAATGCCCAAGGCTTCGGCCGCTTCTTGCCGGGAATACACCGCTCCGGGTTCGATTCTTGGTTTGAGAGTCATCATAATAAAACGCCCTTTCCTCACACAATAGAGAGCGTATCATGGTTTTTGATGAGCGTCAAGCTACCGGACCCTTGTTTAAGACCTTTTAATGGTCCAGGTTGGCTCAGGACTTGACAACGATAGTCCCTCAGCTTAATAATGAGGCGTGAAAGGCACTGACGGAGACAAGTACACGCGACACGCGCCTTCCAGGGAGCCGGGGCCATAGACTGCAAGCCCCAGCAGGTTGCCCACGTGGAAATTCACTCCTGAGCCGACGGGTGAACGCCTCTACAAGGAGGCCGGTAGTCCGCTCCGCCTCACCCGGCGTTACAGGGTCTATGAGGTGGGTTGCCGCAGGCAGCCAACCAGGGTGGTACCGCGGGAGTCGTTTAACGCTCTCGTCCCTGATCTTCGTGGGGACGTGGGCGTTTTTTGTTTGAAAGGCTAGTAACGAGTGATGAATAACGAGTAACGAGTGGCTTTGGGGCAGATTCCGATTTAGCAAGTTTACTTGCCTGTATTTGCTCGTTACTCATCACTCGTTACTCGTTACTGTCATTGGCAACGAGGAGCCGACCATGCTAGAGCAACTGGAAGTTATTCTACGAGAGGCGCTCGACGCGCTGAGCAGCGTCAACAACCCCGACTCGCTGCGCGCCTGGGACTCGAAGTTTCTGGGCAAAAAGGGGCTGGTGACCGAAATGGTGCGCAGCGTCGGCCAGATGCCGAAGGAAGAGCGCGCCGCCTTCGGGAAGCGCGCCAATGAAGTCAAGGTGGCGCTGACCGACGCCTTCGCCGAACGCGAGGCGCTGGTGGCGGCGCGGCGTCTGGCGCAGGACCTGGAGGAAGGCGAGATCGACGTGACGCTGCCCGGCCGCCCGACCGAAGCCGGCGGCCTGCACCCATCGACGCAGACGCTGCGCCAGTTCTACGACATCTGGGGCGACATGGGTTTCCAGGTGTACCGCAGCCGCGAAGTCGAAGACGACGATACCAACTTCACGCTGCTTAACTTTCCGCCGCACCACCCGGCGCGCGACATGCAGGACACGTTCTACACGACGACGCCGAACGTCATCCTGCGCACCCACACGTCGCCAGGGCAGATCCACGCGATGCGTAACCTGGGCAATGGCGGCACCCAGCCGATTCGCGTCATCCTGCCGGGCATGGTCTACCGCTTTGAGCAGATCACGGCCCGCAGCGAGGTCCAGTTCCATCAGGTCGAGGGGTTGGCGGTGGGCCGCAACATCACCATGACCGACCTCAAGGGGACGATTGCCGCCTTCGCGCGGCGCGTGTACGGCGAAAACGCGCGTGTACGCTTCCGCGCGTCCTACTTCCCGTTCACCGAGCCGAGCATGGAAGTCGACGTCGAATGCTTTCTGTGCGGCGGCAAGGGCTGCCGTGTGTGCAAGTACAGCGGCTGGATCGAGATTGCCGGCAGCGGCATGGTGCACCCGACGGTGCTGCAAAATGGCGGCTACGACCCGGCCGAGTGGAGCGGCTTCGCCTTCGGCATGGGCCCGGAGCGGATGACGATGAACAAGCACGGCATCAACGACATTCGCTACTTCTGGGGCAACGACTTGCGGTTCCTGGAGCAGTTCTAACGAAGCAGGACTGAGGCAACAGCATGTATCCATCTGAGAAGGCCATTGGCAGAATTGAAATCGTCCCGGTGCGTCAGGTATTCCCTCATGAAGCACACGCCTTTACTCGTTGGCTTGCCGATAATATCGAGTCCTTGGCCGAGCGTCTCGGCATTGGCCTCACTGTTCTTGAGAGAGAGAAGTCGGTTGGTGATTTTAATGTGGATTTGCTCTGTGAAGACATCAACGGTCGCCGGGTTATCATCGAAAATCAGCTAGAGCGTACTGACCACGATCACCTTGGCAAAGTGCTAACTTATCTCGTCAATCTTGAAGCAGAAACGGCAATCTGGATTGCGACCGAGTCGCGGCTAGAACATCAGCGGGTTGTAGATTGGCTCAATGAAAATACAGCCGACAACATCGCCTTTTACATGGTCAAGGTTGAGGCTATTCGCATCGGCGACTCGCCATATGCTCCGCTATTTACAGTCTTAGCAAAGCCCGATGAGCAGATCAAACAGGCTGGAGCTGCAAAGCAAGAACTTGCAGAACGAGAAGTCGCTGAGCGGCATCGGAAGCGACTGGCGTTCTGGACGCGCTTGCTGGAGAAGAGTAATCTCCGCACGAGGCTCAGCGCAAATCGGTCGCCAAGCGACGATCATTGGCTCTCGGTCAGCACTGGTCGAAGCGGTATCAACTTCAACTACCTCATAATGAAAGATCGTGCAGCCGTTGATGTAAACATCGACGTTGGTGACCAAGCAACAAATAAAGCGATCTTTGACGCCCTGCAAAATCAACGTGAGCAAATCGTAGCTGCATTAGGTTTTGAACTCGATTGGCGGCGGCTCGAAGACAAGCGGGCAAGTCGCATCGTGCACGAAATCTATAAAGGCAATCTACGTGACGAAGATAGCTGGGACGCTTTGCAAGACGAGATGATCGACCACATGATCCGCTTGGATCAAGTGTTTCGACCTCAACTTCAGAAGTTCCGCAACTTGTAGCGACAGGCAGGTATTCCAATGCTCGTACCACTTTCATGGCTGAAAGATTTCGTTGACATCGACATTCCGGCGGAGGCGCTGGCGGAAAAGCTGACGCTGGCCGGGCTTGAAGTCGCGCACATCACCTATTTGGGCGTGCCGCAGGGGCACGTCGAGGGCATCACCTGGCCGGAGGCCGACCATCTCGTCTGGGACCGCGACAAGCTGCTGTGGGCGCGCGTGCGTGAGGTCAAGCCGCACCCCGACGCCGACCGCCTGGTGCTGGCGATGGTCGATTACGGCGGCGCGGAGTTGGAACAGTGCGTGACCGGCGCGCCGAACCTGTTCGAGTATCGCGGGCTGGGGCCGCTGGACGAGCCGCTGTATACCGCCTTCGCCGCCGAAGGCGCGGAGGTCTGGGACGGACACAGCGACGAGCCCAAGCGTATGATCTTGAAAGAGAAGAAGCTGCGCGGCATTCCCAACCGGAGCATGGTCTGCTCGGAAAAAGAGCTGGGCCTGGCCGACGACCACGACGGCATCATTTTGATGCACAGCGACCTGGGCCACGCGCCCGGCACGCCGCTGCAAGACGTGCTCGGCGACGTGATTCTCGAAATCGAGTACACGCCTAACTTCGCCCGCGCCATGAGCATGATCGGCGTCGCGCGCGAGGTGGCCGCGCTGCTGAACATGCCGCTGCGCCAGCCATCCTACCACGTCAGCATGACCGGCGCGCCGATTGAGAATCAGGTCAAGATTGAGGTTCGCGAGCCGGCGCTGAATCCGCGCTTCACCGCCGCGCTGCTGAGGGGCGTCACCATTAAGCCGTCGCCGGACTGGCTGCAGCGCCGGCTCAAGCTCATCGGCCAGCGACCGATCAGCAACATCGTCGACGTGACCAACTACGTCATGTTCGAACTCGGCCAGCCGCTGCACGCCTTCGACTACGACAAGCTGGTGGCGCGCGCCGGCGGCCAGACGCCGACAATCATCACGCGCCTGCCGGAGCCGGGCGAGAGACTGAAGACGCTCGACGGCGTGGAGCGCACGCTGGACGAGCACAATATCCTGGTGGCGGACACGGCCGGCGCGCTGAGCCTGGGCGGCGTCATGGGCGGCGAAGACAGCGAGATTGGCGACGACACGACCAACGTGCTGCTGGAAGCAGCGGCCTGGAACTTCATCAACATCCGTCGGACGATCACCTCACAAAAGGTTCACACCGAGGCGGCGGCGCGTTTCAGCCGGGGCGTCCACCCCAGCCAGGCGCTGCTCGGCGTCAAGCGCGGCATCGAGCTGATGCGCGAGGTCAGCGGCGGGCAGATCGCGCAGGGCATCGTCGACGCGTACCCGCAGCCCGCGCCAACCATCGAAATCGACCTGCCGGCATCGGAGATCAAGCGCCTGCTCGGTATCGAAGTCGCGCCGGCGCTGGCGGCGGACCTGCTGGCGCGGCTGCAAATGTTGGTCGTGCTGAATGGCGACACGCTGCACGTGACCGTCCCCGACCACCGGCTCGACATCGGGACCGGCATCGTCGGCCAGGCGGACCTGATCGAAGAGATCGCCCGCATTTACGGCTACAACAACATTCCGAGTACCATCATCGCGGACGCGCTGCCGCCGCAAGCGCCGGACGCCGACGTGACCAACGAGGAGCACACCCGCGACCTGCTGGCCGCGCTCGGCCTGCGCGAGAACATCAGCTACCGGCTGACGACGCCGGAGCATGAAGCGCAGCTTGTGCCGACAGGCATGGCATCCAGCCTGCCGGACGCCGGTTACGTCACGCTCGCCAACCCGATCTCGCCGGACAAGACAGTGCTGCGGCATACGCTGCTGGTGAGCCTGCTGGATAACGCCCGCGCCAATGCCCGCTACACGCGCCGGCAAGCGACATTCGAGATCGGCGCGGTGTACTTGCAGCGCGAAGGCGAAACGCTGCCGGACGAGCCGCGCCACCTGGGCATTCTGCTGACCGGCCCGCGCCATCCATCGGCCTGGTCAGACAAGGCGACAGCGGACAACGCCGACTTCTTCGACCTGAAGGGGCTGATCGAGACGCTGCTGGAACAACTGCACATCAAGGGCGTCGAATTCGAACGCGGCACACACACCACGTTCCATCCTGGCCGGTCGGCGGCGCTGAAGGTCAAGAACAAGCCGGTGGGCGTTTTCGGCGAGCTGCACCCCAGCGTCGCCGCCGCCTTCGGGCTGACCGAAACGCCAGTGCTGCTGGCCGAGCTGGACCTGGACGCCATTTTGCGGCGGCTGAACCCGCTGTTCAGCGTCCAACCGCTGCCGGTGACCCCGCCGGTGCTGCAAGACATCGCGCTGGTGGTCAAGGAAGAGGTTCCGGCCGCGCAGGTGGAGAAGATCATCCGCCGGGCCGGCGGCGACCTGCTGAAAGACGCGCGGCTGTTCGACGTCTACCAGGGCGAGCCGATCCCGCCCGGCCACAAGAGCCTGGCGTACAGCCTGACCTACCAGACCGATGACCGTACGCTGACCGACAAGGAAGTCGCCAAGGTGCATGAGAAAATCGTGAAAGCTGCCGAGCGAGAGCTGGAGGCGAAACTCCGCGACGGCTCGGCTTAGGGTACAATCAGCGTAACAAGCCGCATTACACACGGAGGGTTACGCCGATGGCAAAGTTTGCACTGGCGGTCGTTCCAGCCGACTGGAACGACAAGATGCCGTTGACGTTCTCGCAGGCGCAGTATGAGGCGATCCGCGACGAGGTCGTGTCTGGCACCGAGCTGATTCTGTTCAGCGGCGCGCCGGCCAACGAGGTGATCGGGCAGGGGCAGGTTCACGGGTCGTTCCTCAAGACCAGCGAGTGGCCCGCCCAGAACCTGGGCAGCATTGACCCGGCAAACCCGGAGATGGCCTACCTGCTGCCGATTGAAGTCCTGTTCCGGCTCAAGGGGCCGGTCGCGCCGGTGCCGCTGGACCGGGTGCGCGAGGCGCTGCGTGACCCCGACTTTCCACAGCCGGGAGAGCATTGGCGCGTGCTGAAGCAGGACGAGTACGACGCCCTGCGCGATGGCTGGACGTAAGAACGAGGAAGCCCACTGTTACAGGTGGGCTTCTTTATGCGCTATCGCAGCACAACAGCAACCTGACTGACAACTGACATCACTGACAAACCCCTATAGTCCAAATAACCTGTCAGTTTGTCAGTTAAGCCAAAAGTGCTTTGCCGAATAACGCTTAGGCATTGCACGGAATGACATAACTGACAAACTGACACACACTCTACTCTATAGAGTGTGTCAGTTCGTGTCAGTGTCAGTAAACTTTCGAAGTGTACCTGCGCAAGCCGAGCAGTACCTCAGGCCCTCCCGATTTATGGGCTGCAAAGGCAGGGTTTTGCGCCCGCGTTCTACAGCGCGAACTGGCCCTCAAGCCATTCGATCAGCCGGTCGCCAATGGTAGGATTGGCCTGAATAAGCAGCGCGCCGCGTTCCGCGCCGGGGCCGGTTTCCAGGCGCGCCGGACCCTGGGCGTAATCTTCCAGCGCACGCACCGCGCTGATGCCAGTTGTGTCGCCCTCCCCCGCCGCCAGGAAGATCGAACGCGGATTATAGCGCTGCATCGCCACCAGCAGCGAGTCGTGCTGCGTCGGGCTGACGAGCGCGACGACGTCACACAGCAGCTCGACCGAGCAGCCGAACAACGCCAGGTCCGCGCCGTTCTGCGCGCCGATGACGCCCATGCGGC
>Ga0351971_1130_pt1 | contig 15231 bp, 12 predicted proteins | sample BONcelFGM3001F11_FD_206746 | JGI IMG/M metagenome (GOLD analysis project Ga0351971, IMG submission 206746) | Enriched cells from coal bed in the Powder River Basin, Montana, United States - BONCAT cells FGM rep2 HSBNCT.FGM.300.1.F11 ...
TTGAGCCTATCCCGGGATTGAGAATTGATGTGAACGGCGACCGAACAACAGCATTGAATTTTTCAGAATATTTCCGGGCCGATTCCAATGGTGTTTTCAATTCATTTTCTCCTGTTGAAGCAGGTAACTTCAGCACTTCCTATGGTTTATGGAAAACTTCGTTTAACAAGGCTGGTAAAAGCGAAGAATCAGAGCTGTTCGATCAGTTACTCGCAAACCGAAAAACCATAGCTGATCGTTTGGCTTACGAAAACCCACAGTGGGTATCCGAAGGCGAACAATATGTGTATGACACGGTTGGAAACGACTATTATCCATTTGGTTATGGTGCCATATCACAAGAGGTTGTGCTCTACGCTTTTGTTTCAGCTTACAGAGGCTCAGATGCCAAAAGTATTAGCATGAATGCATTCCCTCGTATTCCTATCCCTAACTGGACGCTCACCTATAATGGACTGACAGCTGTTCCTGCTGTGCAAAAGCTGTTTAAAACCGTGAATATAACCCATGCCTACCGCTCAACCTATAGTATCAATTCCTGGAGAACAAATGTTGATTTTGATCCGAATGACCTTACTAAGACCTACAAAAACAGCAATATCTTTATAGGTAAATATGATATGGGTCAAGTTGTTATAACCGAACAATTTTCTCCTCTTATTGGTATAGATGTGGGTTTACACAATAGCATTACTGCTCGTATGGAGTTTAAAAAGCAACGTAATCTTACCATGAGTTTCATCAATAACCAATTGACAGAAGTTGTTGGCCAAGAGCTCATTTTGGGAGCAGGTTATCGCATTAAAAATCTTGCTTTAATCATTTCTTCTATAACAGGAGGAAAAGGCACTCGATCAAGTAATGACTTGGTTTTAAAGCTTGATCTTGGCTTCCGCACTGATGTAACAACCCTGCGCCGACTCGATGAACGCAACAGTCAGATTTCGGCTGGACAATACAAAACGAATCTCTATTTTACGGCCGATTATATGATTAGCAACAGGTTCAACCTACAGGCATTCTTTAAAAGAGATATGTCTGATCCGTTTGTTTCGTCGCAATTCAGAAATTCAAACACCTTTGCTGGTGTTACCATGCGCTTCAATCTGGCTCAGTAGTCTATTTGGAATGCATTTAATTTAGGCAAGCCTGTTATCAAAACACATAAATAGTATAAATTTGAACCCTAAACTCAAAATTATAAAAAATGAATATTCCATCTGACCTCAAGTACACAAAAGACCATGAATGGATTCGTGTTTCTGGAAGTAAAGGCGTTGTAGGTATCACCGAATTTGCACAAAAAGAATTGGGCGATATCGTTTTTGTTGAAGTAGAAACAGTTGACGAAACATTGGAAGAAGGCGAAACATTTGGCACAATTGAAGCTGTAAAGACGGTCTCTGATCTTTTTATGCCAATTGGAGCTACTATTACCGAATTCAATGAAGCGCTTATCGACACCCCGGAGCTTATCAATAAAGACCCTTACGGAGAAGGCTGGATCGTACAGGTTGATATCACCGATCTTGCTCAACTTTCAGATTTATTAGACGCTGCAGCCTATTCAGCATTGATTGAAGGATAATTTTTCCGACGAATGATAAGAGAAGTCCTGCTAAGGAACTGGCCTGCTTTGTTATGGGCAATTATGATCCTTTTGCTTACAGGACTGCCGGGAAGTTATTTTCCTCAGATTGTTAGTTTCTGGGATTGGCTCTCACCTGATAAAGTGGTACACTTGTTGTTATTTGGAATACTATCATTTTTGATTTTATGGAGTAACCGACAGCAATATTTTGAATCTAAAAAACGTTCTTTGGTTAGTTTTGTGTTGATTAGCGGAATCCTGTATGGAGGGTTAACAGAATTTTTACAGGCCTTCGTTTTTATAGGACGAAATGGAAACATCTTCGACTTTTTCGCAAATATGACCGGAACTTTTAGTGGTTTTGTATTGTTTGTGCTGTTTACACAAAAAAAATATCAAAAACGAAAACGCTCAGACTGAATAATTATTAATTTAGCCCCGTTATTTGCACTTGCGAAAACATTTAGCCAGATAAAACTATGGAATTAAAAAAATCATCCAAAGCAGATCTTGAAAGTAAACGTACTATTTTCAGACAGATAGGCCTTGTCTTGGCATTAGCGATTGTATTCTTTGCTTTTGAATACAAAAGTTATGACAAACGCACGCTCAACCTTGCGCAACGTGTTGTCGAAGACATTCCCGAAGAAATTGTCCCGATTACCGAGCAAAACGTTAAACCACCGCCACCACCACCACCTGCGCAAGTTACTGTTCTGCAGATAGTAGAAGATGACGTGGAGGTTGAAGACGTTAAAATTGACGTTGAAGTTGACCAGAAAGTTGCAATCGAAGTTTACGTGCCACCGGTTCGTGAAGAAGAAGAAGTGGTTGAAACGGAAATTTTCACAGTAGTTGAATCCATGCCTGAGTTTCCGGGTGGTGCTGAGCAAATGATGATATTCATTGCAAAGAACATCAAATATCCTCCAATGGCTCGTGAAAGTGGCATTCAAGGTAGGGTTTTCGTTAACTTCGTTGTGGAACCTAATGGTTCTGTTTCAAATGTTAAAGTGCTTCGTGGTATCGGCGGAGGTTGCGACGAAGAAGCTATTCGCGTTGTTGAAACCATGCCTAAATGGACTCCAGGTCGTCAGCGCGGTAAAGCAGTGAGGGTTTCTTTTAACTTACCCGTTCGTTTTACACTACAGTAGAAAACTTGCTTCAAAAATATTCAAAGCGTCCTTAGGGGCGCTTTTTTTATATCCCCCAAGAAAGTCTTAAGCTGTAATTACGGTGTGGTTGTATGTCACCCGGACGGCCTAAATACTCTTCGTTGGTGATATTTTTTACCATGAAAGAAAGTCGCAATGCCCTTGTAAGCCTATATCCTAACCAAACATCCGCAACAAAAACAGCTTTATTGCCCGTTTGCCAATAATCATAAAAACCAGGAAGCAACCCTTCACGGGTTAATTCATTCAAAAAAACATCATCAATACGCAGCATTTTCGATTGCCAGTTAGAGCTTACGCCAGGCTGAAACCTACGGTATTCCGACTCCCAGTTGAACTTTAAACTGTGCTTGCGACGGTATTTCAGAAACAGATCGGTATTTACGCCTGTATAAACATTGTACTCAACAGGAATGATAAATGTATAACCGCCACTTATCTGATGCGTGATATTGCCTGATTGGATAGCGAGCATACCTTCCGTTTCAATGCCATAAATGCGCGCTGCTTCGATATTGGTAGCCTTGAAGCCAAAGCTGAAAGAGTCGTCACCCGGATTAGCATAAATTCCAAACAAATATTCTATCATGTCTTTGTTTTGCATATAAAAAAAAGCAACATCCAGCTGACCAGTCAGCTGCCCACTTTTGAAACCCTGCCGCAATCCTGCCTCAGCATTCCATCCCGACTCGGGCTCAATAAACAGGTTGGGAAAGATTTTTACTGCCCCAAGAGTGGTAGAAGCATGGCGCTCAGCAATCGAAGGGTATCTGAATCCTTGGCCAAAGGAGGCCCGCAGGAAAGTGAGCGTTGCTATCCTGTAATTGAGTCCTGCCCGAAAAAGAGGAACAATGCTTTCGTTGTCGCCATCAATGGCATTGTATTCAACGCGCAGTCCTCCAACAAGTTGTAAGTTTTCTACAGGCTGCGATTCAAGTTGAAGAAAAGCCCCTGCGTTCAGTGAATTGTGGTTTCCATGGAAGTTTGAGACAATTTGTGCTGATTGCTGCGAGAGACCTGTTAGTGCCTTCAACCACGAAAACAATGGAATATAAGCTTCATAACCAACATAAAAAGAACGGGCTGTGCTGTTGTTTTGTTCTGATGTTGGAAAGCTATTGATGCTTTGCTGGAGGCGACTACGCAAATCATGCCTGACTCCTGACCTCCTGTTCCAACTGATAAATGGATCGAATGCAATAAAAGAACCATCCATGCTTATCGCTGTTGCTGTATCTTGCATTAGCGCTCCCGTTTCAGCGTTATCCCAGAGCACAAAATCAGTTTTACGGGTCAACCCCCCGTTCATCGAAATACCATAACGAAGGCCATTTAACCGCGGATGTGTATATTTCCATTTGAAATGAAAACGGTTTGCTTTTTCATCGTTATATTTACGGTAACCGTTATCTGTCAATCCATTTATTCCAAAGCCAAAGTCTGAATGACCTTTTTTTTGCAAATGACTGAAACCCGCTGCAGCATTGAGACGCGGACTGCTCCACCATTTCCAGTTTTTGTTTGATGGACGATCATAAACGCCCGTTTGCAGATAAACTTTCGTGATCGGATCACTTGTCGCATCAGCGGTACGGAAATTGATTACCCCATTCAGTGCCGATGAGCCATAGGCCACTGAAGATGCTCCTTTGATGATTTCTATTTGACTGACGTTGTCAAGCGGGAGAAATTGCCAGCGGATATTGCCTGCATCTGGAGCTATTACCGGAAGACCATCGATGAGCGCCAGAACACGGCTACCAGCTCCGTAACTAAAGCCGCTGCCGCCTCGGATGGAAGCTTGACCATCAAGTATATCAATACCAGAAGTACGTGAAATAAGTGTCTTAGGATCGACCATATGCTGGTTATCGATGATTTTTGGTTTAATGACACTCATCGAAACGGTGAGTTCGGAAAGACGCTGCTCAATTCGGTTAGCGGTTACAACTACCTGATCCATTTCAAACACTTCAGGAACGAGTTCAACTTCTATATTTAATGTATCTTCACGAACAATTTCAACGGTCTTTTGCGTTGTTTTGTAGCCTAAATAACGAAATGTTAGCGTACACTCAGCTTTTTCGGACCAAATCACGAAAACCCCTTTTTCGTTTGTAGTAACCCCTTGATTCTGCTTTATAAGGACAAGTACTCCCGGTATTTTAGTCTGGTTTTGATGATCGCGTACTGTACCTGAAACCCATCCCTGAGCTACGACTGCATTACTCCAAATGATCAGCAGCAAAAGGTAAAACAATCGCCTGTGATGCTTCATTTTGCATTAAAAGTCATTCGTATATGCATGTCTTCATCAGGATTGGTGAGGCTGGGATATGCTGTTGTAATACGCAGCGAAGTGGAGCTCAGTTCATCAATAATGGTGGCAAGTGGAATTGGAAGCGAATCGGTAGTGATAATAATTTGAGTCCTGTCCTCAGCAAAACGCCAGTTACCTGTGTAAGAGCCAAAATAGCCGGTTGCATCACGGTTGAATTTTGCCTCACCTTTAAACTTTTCTAAAATTTCACCGGGCCCGCTGGCATCCAGCCCATCAACAAGCAGACTGTCGCTTGCCCATAAAGCACCGGTGAGAAGTTCAAAACGATCGTTTTCCTCTGTTTTATTGCAGGAAGAAAACCAAAAAACAAGGGCGACTAAAGCTATGAGTGAAAGTTTTTTCATCGTAAATATTTTTTCTAACAGGACAAATATACAATGTTCAACATCAAAATAGTGTTTCAGATGGATTTCATCCTGCAATATTTTAGTTGATGATTTTTCGAATTACTTAAACTTCATTAGAAAAGCATCACTTTTATTGTATTTTACATTGAAGATCAAAGTTTTCCAGGCTAAAAAAAAACAAAATTGTTTTTACTGAGGGCGATTCTTTGACTGTTTTTGCCAAGATTGTTTCAGAAGTAGCCCCGTTTTAAAAAGTTGCGGGATAAAAAATACCTGTGTTTTGTACCCTTATTAATTCCTGTTTATTCTAAACACATCTTACCTGATATTGAAAGACTTTTAGTTTTTTTTGGTTGTAAAATGTCTTAAATGCTAAGTTATATTACTTATATATAGCAACATAGCTGTTTTTGGCATTATATTAAATTTTTTACTTTTTTTTATAAAATCTGTTGCAATTTATTATTCCTTTCGTATTTTTGACTTTGGACAAAACAAAAAAAAACATGCAAAACAATTTCTCAAGCTTCCATCATGTATCCTCAAGCAATGGTAACAATACACAAGAAACACCTGAAAAAGACAAAAAAGAAGCAATTTTAAAAAAAGTAAAAGTAGGCTTTAAAAAAAAAAGAATTTTTTTGACTTCTAAATTACTCATTATCTATTCGTTACAAAGGCACTTTTTAATAAAAGTAAAAAAAGCAAAAAAAACCGATGCGTTTTTCCATTTTTTAAGCACTTATTAGTGGGAAGAACTTTTATACGCCAATAATTCACAAAATGAAGAAATGAGAACCGTAACCAAATATTTTAAACCCTGTATGATAATGCCAAACAATCTTAACCACCCATCTAAAACGCTACTTTTTGCAAGAGAATTTTTACTTAGCTTATCCCTAATCGCACACTTTATTGTTCTCCAATTCCACACCACTCTTCGGTAGAACCACAGCATTCATGCCGGCTTTCCGATGTGCCAACTCGACCTTCGTTCTTTTCTTCACCACAAAATAACAACCCCATTCGCTTGAACCATTTATTAACCCATTAAATATCAATTAGTATGAAAACAAAACTCTTCATGTTTATTTTACTGACACTATCAACATGACTGCTGATGACGCGTTGCAGCAAGGACGAGAACAGGCAGCAACAGCCATTGCAAACCGACGAAGACCCATCGGCACTGATCAACAACTTTGTGGAGCAAATGGCGCTCTACAACCGTGGTGTGATGCTCAAGAGCGGGCAGCGTATGAGTGTGGATTCGGCTGTGTGGTACATTGATGCCGCGCTCAACACCTATGCCGATGCCGGACATGCCTTTGCACGGCTGCACCGCGACACCCTCTACACCGAAATGAGCCTTGTGAACGGCTATGAAGCAGCCTATGAAGAGGTGTTTGATGCTTACGACAGCTTTCTCAGCGGACTGAGCCACCACTATTACGAAGAAGTGGAAGGCGACAACAAGCAGTTTATCATGGCAAGGGTTGACAATATGGGCCCGCTGCCCGGCAACAAACAAAAATTGCGCATTATTACCCTTACCGGGACGGGGACACTTGAACATGGTGAAATTTTTGAACCATGGGAAGCGTATCGATGGCACCGGAATGATTCTGTTGATTGTTCATTTGCTCTTGCTGAAACAAATGCTGCATTGCTTTTTGAAGCGCTATTACTTAATCATTTCAATCCCACACCATCATCAGGTTGCAGATGGGCATATTACGGTTTTTCAGATGATGTTATATACAATTATGAAATGTTTCCTTCAGGATTACCTTATCCCCCAAACTATATGAATTACAAAGTGTTTTTTGCTTCATCAATTAACGCTCCAACTACCTCAGAAACCACCTGTCTTGAGTTTAACCAACATGGCTTAGGATTGCATGAGATGCAATACTACTACGATAATCTGAAGGATTTTGTTGTGGCTTACCATAACTCAACCCAAAACACACAAAACCTTCGTTTCACATCGGCATTGATTGACTGTAAAGAATTCAATTCGGCTATTGATCTAACCTCATCTTTGTATCATATTCCAATTATTACTTACAGAAAACGAATGCTTGTTTGCAGTGGAGCAGGAGTAAAACCACAAGAAATATGAGTAAAATCGTCATCTTTGCAGCATTGATAATGAGTGTTCCATTATTGCTTATACCCCAATCAAGCACCTTTAGTTTCTGGTATGAATCCCAGGAAAATAAAAACTCAGCTATTCCATTGGAGCTTAGTGATGGTCGAATTATCGTTCCAATCAACATTTTTACAGGTAGTGCTTACTCTCCAAGTAAAATTGACAAAGCATTTTTACTTAATATTAATAAAAACGGGGATACAAACAGGTACTTCTATCCAATCGCAGACACCTCATTTAATTATGCACGAATTGTAACAACATTGGATGGAGGCTTCCTTATTACCGGTGCTTCACGGCAAGTTGATAGCGATTCTGTAAATCTCTTAATGATAAAGCTCAATTGCGATATGGAAATCATTTGGAGGAAACACCATTATTTGTCTGAAATACGCAGAATGGCTGCGTTAAAAATATTTCCACTAAATGACGGAGGATTTATTATGGCAGGATATGTTGGAAATTTTACAAGTACTAAATTATATCCATACCTTCTAAGGGTCAATGAATCTGGAGAGGTACTCAGAGAGAAAATATATGAATTTTCTAGTATAGAGAATTGTGAGTTTATGATTAGTCCATCGGGTAGTAGGATTTGGATGTTTGCTTATGGATTGCAACCACAACCAAATGGGATGTCAGTGACTGTTTTGGATACAACCTTTACCTACATAAGCAGCCAGATAATTCAACTTACAGGAACTCCTCCATATCAAGCAAATTGGTTGAGCGACACCAGTTTAATACTATCATATCAGGCTCGGAAAATTGATTTGCCTTATCAGGATGAGGAATACAATATTCAAATAATGGATACGCTTTTCAACGTATTAAAGTTCGAACAATTTGGGTTACCAAATGCTTATGATTGTCCCGCATGGTCACAAGGGCATGATCACAAGCATCCGGATACATTATTTTATGCGGCAAACACAGACCTTTATTTTGGGTACCCTCCTGAAGGATATAATAATTGGTTTATGGTACGCCAATCCAATGGTCAACTTGAAGAAAGATACAGGTCTTTTTTTGGTGGAGATGCATATTATTATGTGAGTAGTATTACTGCTACAAATGATGGAGGATGTTTTGTTATCGCTAGAAAGCACAACCGCAAAACTGATAATTTTGAGTTACTGTTTTTGAAGCTTAATAGCCAAGGATTACTGGTTGGTACAAGTGATCCCAAACTAAAACAGCAAATGTTCATTCTTTACCCGAACCCTTCATCAGATGAATTTGTTGTTGAAACATATCTGGAATCAGTAACAATAACCATATTTGATTCAAATGGTCGTATGCTTAGCAAATACGTTGGTGTTAAAGGAAAGAATGTAGTAAATATAAGTAGCATTCCATCAGGTATATATGTTGTTTCACTTTACTCAAGTGGCAAACTAGTTGAAAATAAAAAACTTATCAAAAAATAAAAAAATACTATGAAAAAGAACCTCACAGCAATAAATATGGTAATACTTATTTCGTTAATTGCATTTAACCAATTGCATAGTCAAACATGCACTACATGTACAGGAAATGAAGTAACCGGGATACAATCATCAGCACTTGGATTTGGCAATACTGTAAACGGTGACTATTCCACTTCGATTGGACGAAATTCTCAAATTTTAAATACCCCACAATTATACCCAAGTATCTACAGTAACATACTCGGAAGCTGGAGTAAAATTGAAAATGGCCCTCACTCAATTGTTTTAGGTAGTTTTTCTCAGGCGTTAAACGATTTCTCGTTCGTTCTTGGACCTTACGCTAAAGCGAAAGGTTCATATTCTTTTGCTTTAGGCTCTCATGTCGAGGCCTGGTCTGGTGGGTCTTTTGTAATAGGGGGAGGTAAAATTGATGCTAAGCTCACTAACAATATGCCAAACAGCCTCATGATCGGCTTCAACAGCCAATATCCCACCTTATTTGTCAGCGAAACACCATCCAACAAGCAATCCGGCCGCGTGGGCATCGGCAATGTCACCAATCCGCAGGCCAAGCTGCACATCAGGGCGGATGATGGGGAGGAGGCTTCGCTGCGCTTAGAGCCAAGCGGAAGTGCTTATAATGCAGTGGTTTATTTTACCAACTCGGGCCATGCCGTGAAAGCCAAAACAGGCGGCCACCTCACCTTCAACACCCAAAGCACCAAGGGTTTCGTGTTTGAGGCGGGCAATGTAGGCATTGGCAACACAAATCCGGAAGCCAAACTTCAAATTTCAGGTGGTGATGTTTATATTGAAGACATAAACCAGGGCATCATCATGAAATCGCCCAACGGACAGTGCTGGCGTGGCACCCTCACCGACCAGGGAACGTTGAACTTTGCTCAAACTACTTGTCCCGAAGGAACTTCCAACGCTGCGCAATCGCAAAACAGCGAAAAGTTGATGCTGGTTTATCCCAACCCTGCATCATATAAACTGACCGTGGAGACCCGGCTCAGCGGACGTCAAGGCACACTGTCAGTACTCACCACTACAGGATTCAGGCTCAGCGAACAGCCCGTCAACACAGGCAAAACCATCGTTCAGCTTGAAGCTTATGCAGCCGGGACATATATCCTTCAGCTCGAAGTAGATGGAAAGGTGGTGGAGAGCACCAAATTTGTAAAGAAATAATGTCAGCCCGGATTTTAACTTAAAACGAAAACAATTAAACCTCAAAACACCACACGTCATGAAAAACATTCATTTAATCATTTTGGCAATCTTCGCTCTCTTGTCAACCATTGTGCATGCAGAGCAGCAAGAAATATACGAACAGCATCGCCCTAACTCATTCATCGCAAACAAAGGCCAATGGCCTGATCAGGTGCTATATATGACAAGTGTGGCTGGCATGAGAACCTGGATTACGCGTGAAGGAGTTGTTTATGACCACTATATAGTGGAAAAAGCAATTCAAAATACCGAAACACAGTCCAATACTAAAGATGCCTTAGCCCATCACAGGAAGATTGAGCCGGCAAACATCAGAGGTCACGTGATTTCGATGAAAATATTGGGAGTCAACCCAACAGCTCAAACCGAAGGGATGGGGGAAATGCAGACGTATTACAATTACTTTATTGGCAATGACTCAAGCCGATGGGCAGGAAATGTGCCTCTATTCGAATCGGTTGAAATTGCTGAGATTTATGAAAACATCGGGGTTAAATATTATTTTGATGCCGGGCAGCTTCGTTACGATTTCATCGCAAAGGCCGGGGCCAATTTGCAGCAAATCAGCTTTTTGATTGAAGGTCATGAAGGCCTTGAGGTGAATGAAGCAGGGGAACTTGTCCTAGAGACCTCAATTGGCAAAGTGACCCATGGTCGCCTGTTTGCCTATCAGGAAACCAATGGCACACAACAGGAAGTTGCCTGTCGTTTTATCGCAAATGATGATAACACACTGGGCATTGAAGCCACAGGCTATGACAAAGGCAAAGACCTTGTTATTGACCCACTGGTGTATTCGACTTATTTTGGGGGGAATGCAGGAGATTATGCGAAAAAACTTCATTTAACTGACGATGGAAGTGCAGTGTTGGCAGGGGTAACCACGAGTCCAGAATTCCCAATAACACCCGGTGCTTATCAATCAAACCTTTTAAGTACTTATGATTTTTTTATATCAAAATTGAGCTCGGACTTATCTGAACTGATTTTTTCGACCTTTCTTGGTGGCAATGGGATGGAATATTTTAACGATTTCAAATTAGGAGCTGACAATAGTGTTTTTGTGGCGGGATTTTCAGAGTCAACAAATTATCCCGTTAGTCAAGAGGCCTTTCAACCTAATCTAAATGGTAGTTCCGAAGATGCAATTATAACACGGTTGAATGGCAATGGAACAGCATTGATTTACTCAACTTATCTTGGCGGATCTGATTTTGATGGAGCAATCTCAATATTTATTGAAGAAGATAACGAAGCCATCGTAATGGGTTTTACATCATCAGTTTTGGGGTTTCCTGTGACATCGGGAACGTTGTTTAGTGAATACGGAGGAACTTTTATATGTAAGTTTAATCAAACAGCAACAAACCTAATTTATAGTGGAATTCTAGGAGGAAACAGCGGGGATGTAATGACAGTTGATGCTCAAGGAAAAATATATATAGCTGGGAGTAATTCAAGTTTTAATTTTATAATTACACCAAATGCTTATCAAACAAATTGCACTGGCTGGGGATCTTGTGCTTCAGTCACTATTATTAATTCTGAAATGACATCAATACTTCATTCCACTTTTATTGGGGGTACCTCAAATGACAACTCCTCTTCGATAACTCTTGCAAATAATGGAGATGTTATTCTTGCTGGTGAAACGATGTCAACAAACTTTCCAGTTACAGCAGGTGCGTTTCAGCCAGATATATCCGGAGCTGCCGATGTTTTTGTTGCCAGATTCAATCCCTCTCTTACTACGTTGGCCTTTTCAACCTATTTAGGCGGATTTTCAATGGAAAATTGTACAGAAATAGTTTTGGATACAGAACAAAACATACTTCTAACAGGTCAAACTCAATCCTACAATTTCCCGGTTTCACCAGGAGCTTTTCAAACCGCTAATTTTCAAACCGATGCCTTTTTAACAAAACTATCACCAAATGCATCCGCGCTCCTTTATTCAACTTTTCTTGGACGAGGGGGAAATGAAAGCTACAGCTCGTTTTGTTTGACACCAGATAATAGTGTAGTAACGAGCGGATCAACGGACTCTGAAGATTTCCCAACAACAGAAGGAGCTTTTCAAACCAGCTATCAAGGTGTAACTGATGCATATGTTTCAAAAATCATACCCATTGACTGTGAAGTTTCACTTTCAGTGAATCTAAACAACAATGTTAGTTGTCATGGCGGCAATAACGGAAACGCTTCTGTGATAACAACAGGAGGGCTCCCTCCATTTACTCTCCTTTGGTCCGATGGACAAACCACCTCCACAGCAAGCGGATTGGTAGCCGGCACTTACACAGTGGTGGTCACCGATCAGATTGGATGCGCAGCCAACGGTAGTATAACCATCAGCGAACCAACAGCAATGGCTGTTGTTGCTATAGAAACTTCAGCTGCCAGCTGTGCCGGTAGCAACGATGGCAATGCCACAGCCCTGGTAGAAGGTGGTGTTTTGCCATACAGCTTTTTTTGGGAGAGCGGCGAAACCGGCCAGCAAGCTTCAAGCCTGCTACCAGGTAATCAAAACCTCATCATCACCGATGCAAATGGCTGTGAATTGGTTGCTAATTTCACGCTGGATTACATTCCTCCCTTTCAAGATGCTACAATTTGTGCTGTTACTTACAATGCCGCAACAGAAAAGAACATATTATTGTGGCATAAAACAGAAGGTGTAAGAATAGTACAATACAACTTATACCGTGAAGGAGCATCAAGCGGTGTGTATGAGTTGATTGGCAGCCGGCCTTTCGATGAAGCACCTTCGTTTGAAGACCCCGATGCCAATCCTGCGCAGCAAAGCTATCGCTATAAACTAGCAGTGGTGGATTCATGCCAGGAAGAATCGGGATTGAGTGCATTTCACAAGACCATTCACCTCTCGGCCAATGCCGGCATCAACAATGAGGTGAACCTGATATGGACACCTTACGAAGGTTTCAGCTATCCAACCCATTTTGTCATGCGAAGTCTGAACAATGGCCCTTTTCTGCAGATCGGGCAAGTGCCTTCGACCAATCTTTCATTTACAGATATTTCAGTGCCTTCAGGCTCAAAAAAATACATGATTGAGATTGTAGCTCCTGAAAACTGTGATCCAGCTAAAGAAAACACAAGAGTGAAATCGAATACAGTTCTACTACTACCAACAGGAATTGCTAGCTCAGAGAACCAACATTTAATTTCTATTTATCCCAATCCAGTTGGCGACAAATTCACACTTGAGGTTTCACTTAAGAGCGCAACTGCACTGATGCAGCTAAGTAATCCCGAAGGCGTCGTGCTGATGCAGCAAACACTCCTCACCGACAAAACAGAGATCAATCTTTCGACCCTTTCCAAAGGAATGTATCTAATTCATATCCAACAAAATGGTCAAAAAATAGCTGCAGGGAAAGTAGTGAAGGATTAGTTTTCTAATCCAAAAGCGTAAAATGATAAATTTGAACAATTTGAATATTGACTTTGTGAAAATGGTCGTATTAACCAATAAAGGTTTAACAACAAAGACTTGAAACTTTGGTACAAACCAAACGTTTTCCGTTAATTTATTGTTATCTATTGAATTTTAGGTTTGTTAAGGTTAAATCTCAGACTCTGTAATGAATACAACATTGAAAACTATTTCCTATTTTAGATGTATCATCAGTATAAGTACATAATAAAAGGAATTTTTAAACAAAAAAATAATAGTGTTCAAATCACTGGATTGTATCAAACGAATATATTATTTGGAATTCAAATTGAGCTATATAACCAAAGGCATTAAAAAAAAAGAGAGTATAAATAGGACTTTGGAATGTGAACTAGCGAAAACATTTACCTCAAAAAAAATGACTGCATTAAATATATCAGATGTAAATAATGAGGTTAATGACCAAAAACTATTTAATTTAGACAAAAAAAGCGGCAGGTTTTCCTGCCACTTTTTTACAATCATTGATAATTAGGTCAGATCAAACCGATCGAGGTTCATCACTTTATTCCAGGCCGCAATGAAGTCGTTCACGAATTTTTGATGGCCATCGGCCGATGCGTAAACTTCAGCCAGAGCACGCAACTCGGCATTGGAACCAAAGATCAGGTCAGCACGTGTTGCTGTCCATTTTGGCTGCCCTGTAACACGGTCGCGACCTTCAAATAGTTCTCCCGAACGATCGCTGGCTTTCCATGTTGTGCCGAGATCGAGCAGGTTGATGAAGAAATCGTTGGTGAGCTTACCCGGACGAAGTGTAAATACTCCCTTATTAGAGTGATCGAAGTTGGCGTCCAGAACCCTTAAACCACCTATAAGAACTGTCATCTCGGGTGCTGTGAGGGTAAGAAGCTGGGCACGGTCAATGAGTAATGCTTCTGTTGATACGCTGAATTTGTTTTTTAAATAGTTACGGAAACCATCAGCAACAGGCTCAAGAACTGCAAATGATTCTACATCCGTTTGTTCTTGTGAAGCATCTGTCCTTCCGGGGCTAAACGGAACAGAAACGTCATGTCCGGCATCTTTGGCAGCCTGTTCAATGGCTGCACAACCTCCCAGAACAATAAGGTCAGCAAGCGAGGTTTTTTTGCCGTTGGTCGCTTCATTGTTAAACTCTTGCTGGATTTTTTCGAGGGAATGCAGTACCCTTGCAAGCTCTGAAGGATTGTTCACTGCCCAGTCTTTTTGTGGGGCAAGCCGTATGCGGGCACCATTAGCACCGCCACGTTTATCAGAACCACGGAAGGAGGAAGCTGAAGCCCATGCAGTTGAAACGAGTTCGGAGAATGTTAAATCACTTTTCAAGATTAGTGATTTCAGCTTTTGGATGTCTTCAGCATCAATGGTTTGATGACTTGATGAAGGAAGAGGATCTTGCCAGATAAGTTCTTCGGCAGGCACTTCCGGACCTAAATATCGGGCACGCGGTCCCATATCACGGTGGGTAAGTTTAAACCATGCACGGGCAAAAGCAT
>Ga0351971_1134_pt1 | contig 15150 bp, 5 predicted proteins | sample BONcelFGM3001F11_FD_206746 | JGI IMG/M metagenome (GOLD analysis project Ga0351971, IMG submission 206746) | Enriched cells from coal bed in the Powder River Basin, Montana, United States - BONCAT cells FGM rep2 HSBNCT.FGM.300.1.F11 ...
TATTCGATCTCTTATGTTTTTCCATTCACGTAAAATGCGGTCGACAAGGTGGGGCATATCAGCAAAAACTTCGGGGGATTTTACTACATAATCGAGTGCACCAAGTTTCATTGCTTCCACAACAAAGGATTCATTCCCGAAACTAGTCATCAAAATGATAGGAGTTTTAAGATGATCTTTTTTATCTTTTTGAATAAGAGAAGTACCGCTGCCATCCGGAAGTTTCCAATCAGAAATAATCAAATCCGGTTGAAAAGAAATAAGTAACTTATTTGCATCGTAAAGGTTGGGGGCTCGCTGCAAAATAAAGTCATCCGTACGGCGTTCAAAACTACGTTGTATTAATTCGTAATGGGCTGTATCATCTTCTACGATTAAGATTTTGGGGGAAGTTTTTTTCATATATGTATTCAAGTATGATTATTGTTTTTGTTTAATACTAACCAGTAATGGGCTAAGTCATTTATCATTTTTTTATAATTAGGATAATCGCTTGGTTTAACCAAATAGCTGTTAGCATGGTTCGAGTATGATTTTTCGATATCATACGGTGATTCAGATGTTGTAAGTACAACTACCGGAATCTGTTTGAAGTTCGTATCATTTTTAATTGATGCCAAAATATTAACTCCATCAATTTTTGGAAGCCGCAGATCAAGCAAAATTAAATTCGGAAGAGGAAATGACCCATTAGTTTTATCACTTAACCTGTGGTTGAGAAAATGTAATGCCGCTTCTCCATCTTTTGTGTGAATTATTTCATTTGGAATTTCACACTCCTTGAAACTTCTTATAACAAGTTCTGCGTGATCGGTATTATCTTCAACCAATAGAATTTGCATTGTATGGTTATTCAACAGTTGCTCCTTTATAAAGTGGAATTAAAAGTAAAATAAAATGTTGACCCTGTTCCGGGTCCATCCGAATGAACCCAAATTTTCCCTCCATGCAATTCTATTACTCGTTTAACGAAAGCGAGCCCTATTCCATTTCCCTCATTTGATGGATCAAGTTTCTCGAATAAACCGAAAATTTTTTCGAAATATTCGGCACGAATTCCTATTCCATTATCTTTAACGTAAAACTGATTTATACCATTGCCGGTTAAACAACCAATTTCAATTGTTGGCTGTTCCGGATTTCCGATATATTTTACGGCATTTTCAATTAGGTTTTGAAACACCTCACCGATTCTTATTCGATCCGCTGATATTTCCGGCATGTTTTGTTCAACCATTATCGTAATTTTTTTTGAATTTATTGTTTCTTTTACTAATTCAGTTGAATTAAATTTTGTTGAGGGATTAATTATTCTGCCGATACGGGAAAGCATAAGTAAATCCTCAAGAAGGCTTTGCATTTTATCGGCGGCATTGGAAATTCTTTTTATATCGGCTTCAAGTCTGCTAAAGTTCCCTTCTTTAGCATCTTTAATTAACATTCCAAGAAAACCTTTAATTGTAATTACCGGACTTTTTAGATCATGCGAAACCGTATAAGTGAATCTTTCCAACTCGGCATTTTTTGTTTCAAGATTTGTTAAATATTCTTTTATTAATTCATCTTTACGTTTTCTTTCGGTTACATCCAAATACGTTCCGACCATTCGAATCGGTCTTCCATAATCATCATACTCAACAATTTTACCCATAGAGAGTATCCACTTCCATTCGCCGGTAAATGTTTTTTGTCTTGCTTCTACAATGTAACCATCTGATTTTTTATTTACATAATCTGAAAATGCTTTCATAACAACATTACGGTCATCAGGGTGTAATCGTTCAAGCCACTCAGAATGAGATTCAGTTGTTTTGTCAGGATCATAAGATAAGAGAGAAGCATAAGCAGAATCTATTTTAGCAACTCCGGTGGTAAGATTTAGATCATATAAACCTTGTCCCGATGCTTTTAATGCAAGCTTTAGCCGTTCCTCATTTTCTCTAAGCGCTTCATCAATTTGAATACGTTCAAGTTCAGATGCCGCTCTTGAGGCAAAAATTGTTAAAAAATTATTTGTAACATTATAGTTGATCATCGGTTTATCATCCATACCGACTAACACTCCAAGGGGCTTACCCGAAGTAGCAAAAAGGGGAATTCCGATATAACTTTCGATACTCAACTTTTGCAATAGCGGGTCTTTGGGGAATTTCTGTTGAACGGACTTATCAATAATTTTCAAATCTTGTTTAAGAAGCATTTCACAAGGGGTACCGATAATATCAAATTCGATATTCTCGATTATTATTCCCCCCATAGCAAGGGCAACGGTTTTCAATTTTGAATTTGATTCGTCATTATATTTTGCAATAAATATATATTTCAGTTTTAATAATGTTGATAGTTCTTTTACAAGCGGGTGAAGAAAATTATATGCAACATGGTTTGTCTCTTTAACAATAGATTGAATAGCAGTATTGAAAAAAAGTTTTTCAGTAATATCATTGGCTAATAATAGCTCTGCATCATATCCTTCAAAAACGATAGAATGAGATGTAACTTCCACATCAATTATTGAGCGATCTTTTTTATAATGCTTTTGTGGTTCGGCATCAAAAGACTGATTAAATTTTGTTTGACTTGAAGTAGTTTCTGAAGTATAAATTAAATCGGAAAATTTCATGTTTTGAAACTCATCCATCGAATAGCCGTAATTCTTTACTGCCGCTTCATTAATTGCAAGAAATTTGAGACTCTTTTTATCATAAACCCACATAGGAAGAGGATTTGCATAAAAAAGTTTTTTATATAGTATTTCTGATTCTTCAAGTTTTTTCTGTGCAATAATTTGTTCGGTGATATCGGTTTGAGTTCCCCATAAACCGTGCATGCAGCCGTCTGCAAAAACTCCAACTGAATTATTGAGGAAGTAGACAGTTTTTCCTTCTTTATTCTTTTCCTCTGAAATTTGATTATTTAATGTAAAATTGTTTTCAATCCAGGGAATTAGCGCCTCAACTATTTCCTCTAAATCGCCGGTCCAAAAATCGGATAGAGTTTTTCCGATTATTTCGTCAACATTCTCAAAGCCATACATTTTAGCAAAAGCACTATTCGCTTCAACAATTCTTGCGTTAAGAATATATTGATGTGCAAACTCTCGTTTGGGTAATGATAGAGAAAGCGGGGGGATTACTTGTAAATAGGAAATTCCTTCAGAAGTATTTGCAAGAAAGAGGTTTAACTTTTCCTGATATGCTTTTAAGGTAACTTCTACAGATGATTTTTCGGCAACTTTTTTTCGAAGGTCAGCAAGTTCTTCAGTTAAAGATGTATACAATTTTTCTTCTTCGATCATATCAAAAATATTCTGAATTTGTAAAAAATTAGAATTTATCCAAAGATTAAATGACCATTGGCTATGAGGTCACAGGTCATCGCATATACTGTTACCAGAAAATTAATTTTTCGACTTCTAATAAATCACTTTTTTTTATAAATCTAAAGGAAAATATTATTTATCGGTTAAAAATCGTAATGTCGGAATTATATTTATCAATTACTCACCTAACACACCCGGTGGTTCAATTGCGGCTTTGAGACTTAGATACACCAAATTTCGCCACCAGGACACAAAATCACCAACTTATATCCAGCAAAATTCATTTAACCCAATTTATGAGTAAGATGAGTCAATAAAATGAAATTAAACGTCGGAATATCCGAACATAAAAAAAAATTGACCAAAATCGGGGACTCGATTAAAGTAATATTAAAATATTTCGATAATCATGTAAGGAAAAGCAAAAAATCAAAACAGAGGAAATAATGGCTGCAGTTGAAGATCAAAAAAAAGAATCAACCGAACTCTTACAATTAGTTAGCTTTTTAATCGGGAAAGAGGAGTTTGGTGTTGATATTGGATACGTACAAGAAATAAACAGAATGGTACAAATAACTAAAGTACCAAACGCCCCCGCTTTTGTTGATGGAGTAATTAATTTAAGAGGAAGAATTATACCGGTTATTGACCTTCGGCTTAAACTGGGTATGGAACGAAAAGAACATGATAAAAATACTCGAATTGTCGTTGTAGAAGTCGCTGGAAAAACGGTCGGATTTATCGTTGATGCAGTTACAGAAGTTTTAAGAATTCCATCCAACATTACAGAAGCTCCGCCTGATATGGTTACAGGTGTAAATTCAGAATATATAAAAGCTGTGGGTAAACTTGAAGATCGGCTGTTAATACTTATTGACCTTGAAAAAATCTTATCGAAAGAAGAGACCCTTCAAGTAAATTCCGTAGTGAAAACCGGATAAACTATTTTGTAACTAAGTTGATATGGAAAACGAAACCGTTTCAAAAGTTTAAAACCGATAACAACTTTTGTTAGACTTCATTCTGACTTATAATCTTCAACCATTAACTTTGTGCATTACGCTTCACGAAATTATTGGAAATGAAAATTCTTTCATTCCAAAAGCAATCCGATAAAAAATAATAGTTAGTCATCGTTTAGATTTCTAACGGATGAATAATCAAAAATAATTTAGCAAAGGAATAAGTAAACTTTTCCGGTTACACTTATTCCTAAATTAAATAACACTCCCTTTAAAAATTCAACAAACAAATAAATTTTTCTGCCGATAACTTTTACTTTATTACAATACTTGATAATAAATCCAGAAGTTCATAACTCTCAAAAGGTTTTGCAAGATAATGCGAACAACCTCCGGAGAGGAACTCAATTTTATCGCTTTCCATTGCATAAGCTGTAACTGCTACTATTGGTGTATCAAAGTATTGAGGCATTTTTCTTATAGCTTTGGTAACTGCCATACCATCCATTCCACTACCAAGATTAATATCCATCAAGATAAGATCATATTTCTTTTTGGCAACTAATTGTAGAGCGGCTTCCCCATCATCTGCTGTTTCTACTATGAAAAGATTTTTAAGATACAATTTCACAACACTTTGATTGATTAAATCATCTTCGACATATAAAACAGAATGTAAAGATGTTAAATCCATTTTCTTCTCGACTTGATTGGCAGCCAACACTTCTTTTTCCGGTTTAACTTCTACTACTTCCGGTATATAATCTGAAGATAAGAATTTAACCGTGAATACCGAGCCTTCTCCAACTTTGCTTTCAACTGTAATTACTCCATTCATTAGTTCGATTATTCTTTTTGAAAGTGTTAAGCCTAAACCGGTTCCTTCAAAACTACGCGAAAACCCTTCGCTTACTTGTCGAAATTCTTCCCATATAAGATCGATTTTTTCTTCTGGTATTCCTATGCCCGTATCCTTTACTTGAATGCAAATCCATTCTTTCCCTTCTGTCGTTTCTTTTCTGGCTTTAACAGATATTTTTCCATTGTCTGTAAACTTAATTGCGTTGCTTACAAGATTATTAATGGTTCGTTCGAAAAGGTTTTCATCCAAATTTGCATAAAGATTTTCATCGGCAACCACGGTTTCCAACAGTAGATTTTTTTTGGCTGCGGATTCAGAGAATAATGCAACTACTCTATTAACTACAGGAATAATATTTATGTTTTCGCTATGGAGTACAATATCTTCAGTTTCTGCTTTTGATAAATCAAGAATTAGGTTTAGTGTCTCACTCAACCGTTTACCGGAAGTGAAAATACTTTGAGCCATTATATTATATTCAGGATTATCAAGGGATGAAGAAAGAATGGAAGCAAAACCCAAAATACCATTTAGCGGAGTTCGTAATTCGTGACTCATATTTGAAAGAAAATTTGATTTCAACCGGTTCATCTCTTCAGCTTTTTCTTTGGCTTTAATGAGTTCATCAATCATTTTTTTCTTTTCGGTAATATTTTCCTGAATTGCCACATAACGAATTATTTCTCCGGTTTTACTAAAAATAGGAGATATCAAAGATGACACCCAATAAAGGTCACCGTTTTTTGTTTTGTTTAGAAATTCGCCCCGCCATTCTCTGCCTGAGTTTATAGTATACCATAATTCTCTATATTCTTCTTTCGATTTTTGACCTGAGCCAAATATTCGAGGATTTTGACCAACTAATTCTTTAAACGAGTAACCTGAAGTTTCGAGTACTTTTGGATTAGCATATTCGATATTTCCTTCTATGTTAGTAATAACAACCCCTACCGGGCTTTGTTCAATAGCATGAGACAAATTGCGGAGTTCACGTTCTGCCTCCTTACGCTGCGTAATATCTCTAATAATTCCTGTAAAGAACCTTCCTTTTGTTGTTTCCCATACGGCTAATGATAATTCCAATGGAAATACTTTTCCGCTTTTATGTACTCCATGCAATTCTATTGTGTTCCCTACAATTCGATATTCGTCCCCCTTCTCAACACGCTTCATTCCTTTTATATGTCCTTCAGTGTAACCTTCAGGAATTATCATGTTCAACTCTTTGCCGGCAGCCTCTTCTTCTGAATAGCCGAATATTTTTTCTGCTCCCTTATTCCAACCCAAAATAATTCCCTTACTATCTGCAGTAATAATTGCATCGTTTGCGGATTGTGCAACAGAGCGAAATCTTTCTTCACTCTCAATCAGTGCGGTTTCATTCTGTTTTTGTTCTGTAATATCTCTTGCCATCCCTCTGATTATTGGCTTTTCAACACCTTTTGTACGTAGAGAATTGTTGTACTGCCAAATACGCCTCACACCATTTCTGGTTTGAATTTGCATAAGACCATCAGCTTTGCCGGTAGTGGTTATTTTGATTAGATAATATTTGAAAAATCTTCGGTATTCCGGAACAATAATATCATTCATGTTCATGGTTAATAATTCTGATATTGTATAACCGGTATTTTTTGATGCGGCATGATTTACCATTAAAATATTACCATTTAAATCATGAGCACAAATGAGGTCGTTACTGTTTTCAACCAAATCGCGGTAGCGGTCTTCACTTTCGTATAAAGCTGCTTCCGCACGTTTACGTTCGGTGATATCTTCAACCATTCCATCGTAGTAAATGGTTATACCCTGGGCATCACGGATTGCCTGGGCACTTTCACGAACATAAAAGCTGCTTCCATCCTTGCGAATCCATTCTGATTCAAAATCAATTATCTCGCCGTTTTTTTCGATCTTTTCAATAAATTCTTGGCGTTTATATTTTGGTTCATAGCCTTCATTCTCAAGATTTCTGTTAGCAAGTTCTTCAAAAGAATGATACCCAAGCATTTTAACCAGTATTTTATTTGCTAAAAGTATAGTCCCCTCAGGAGTTGTTCTGTAAAGACCGATTTTGGCATTTTCATAAAGGGTACGGAAACGGATTTCTGATTCCTTTAATGCTTCCTCTGCCTTTAGGCGTTCGGTTATATCTTCGTGCATAAGAACGACCTGGATGACTTTTCCACTATTATCCAATACCGGCCAGATATATCCTTTCACCCATCTAATAGCTAAATTTGTTTGACTTACAACTTCTGTTTTTTGGGGATCGTAACAAATTGTCGGAATCTGTGTAAATTCTCCTTCAAAGGCACGTTTAATGTAAGACATCAATCCGGCGGCTTCAAGTTGTTCATCTTTTAAAATGTTATAATGATGAAGAATAGTTTCCAAATCTGAAGCCGAAACATGCCACGTCGTACAGAAAGCGTTGTTTGCGATAATAGTATTTCCCTGAGGATCGAAAATCTGAGTACTGAAAGGAGATTGTTCAACAAGGGAACGAAAGCGGATTTCTGATTCCCTTAATGCTTCCTCCGATTCTAAACGTTTGGTCACATCTCTTGAAATTGCCAAAATATTAATCGGATCTCCGGATTCATCTCTTACAAAAGAGAGTGTTCCTTCTACCCAAATTATTGAGCCATCTTTGCGGTACTGCTCGTTTACTATTGTTCTACTTCTGTTTGGATCAGCTTGCCCGGATTTTTCAATCTCTAACTCTTCGGTATAAATTTGAAGAACATGCTGCATGGAATTTGGAGTAAGAATTTTCTGAACCCCCAGTGCTATTAATTCATCCGGAGTATATCCGAGCAATTTAATTACTGATGGACTTACATAAGTGTAATTCAGGTTCATATCAAATACGGCAATTGTATCTGCTGTATTTTCAGCAATAAGCCGGTATTGTTTTTCACTCTGGAACAAATCATGTTCAGCCTTAGCCTTCATAACACGTGTACGCAAAGTTGCGATACCAAATGCAAGATCACTTGCGAGTTCTTCAAGAATTTCTACTTCTTTTGTATCAAATACATCAAGCTCAGAAGAGTAAATACCTAATACTCCAAAAGTCTGGTTTTCACTAATTAACGGTAGAGCAATTACAGATTTGTAACCGCGCTGAATTGCTGCCTCCCGCCAGGGGGCAAAAACAGGATTCTCAGAAATGTTGCGTATCAAAAATGGTTTTCCGGTACGTATAGCAGTGCCGCCGGGACCCCACCCATGCTCATTTTCAGCCCATGTAAATTTTGCTGATGCGATGTATCCCGAATCGAAACCTGCATGGGCAACCGGTCGCAAAGTTTTTTCTAAATCATATTCTGCAAAACCAACCCATGCCAGGCGATATTCACCCACTTCAACTAAAGCGCGGCAAACCTCGTTTAATAAAGTTGTTTCATCCTTTATGTGAATTAATGCCTGGTTAGAATCACTTAATAATCTGAGCGCACGGTTAATGCGGGCAATCTCAATTTCTGAATGTTTGCGGTCTGTAATATCACGATTACTGGCGCGTCGCCCAAGCCATTTTCCTCCAGATTCAAAAATGCTATGGCATAAATGATTAATCCAACGTACTTCACCCAACTTAGTAATTATTCGGAATTCCTTTTGATAGACCTCTTCATTCTTTATATTACTTCTTTTAAAATGTTTTTCCAAAGCTGAACGGTCATCAGGATGTACTATTTTTGTGAAAAGAGAGGAATCATTCATAAACTCTTCTACAGAAAAACCGGTAATACGTTTACATGCCGGCGATACATAAATAAATTTTCCCTCCGTACCCATCCAGGTTTCCCAGTCATAGGTATAATCAGCCACAGCGCGATATTTTTCTTCACTTTCCCGAAGTGCAATCTCAGCTTGTTTGCGCTCGGTAATATCTTGCATTGCGCCGAGCATTCTTAAAGGATGACCATATTCATCTCTTGTTATCTCAGCATAACTATATATAATGCGCACATTACCATTAGGCTGTACGACTCGATATTCTAAATCGTAAGGTGGACCGCCAAGTAATGCATCAGAGTATGCTTTAGACGACCTCGATCGATCCTCCGGATGTACCAATTCAACCCATCGTTTGTGCCAGGTAGATAAGTCGAAAAATGTTTCCTGCTGCGGTAATCCAAATATGCGATAAGTTTCATCAGAAAGGGTGATTTTGTTAAGAACGAAATCACGTTCCCAATAACCTATATGTGCCATAACCTGGGTTGCTGCAAGTCGGCGCTCGCTCTCGCGCAGAGCTTCTTCCGCCCGTTTACGTTCTGTTATATCGCGCCCGATAGCAAGTAGACCGGTTACTTCGCCTTGGTCGTCTCGTTCTACAATCATGCGAATCTGATGAACAATCTTCTCTTTGGCAGGGTTGGGGACTAAAAATTCTATTTCGCTATTCTCACCACTGGCGAGGGCATCGTCTACAGCTTGTGCATATCCTTCGTAGCTTCCATCAGGATTGAGCTCCCGAATGGTTGTGCCAATCATGTCGGCAGCCCCGGTGGTTAATGTTTTTTCGAGTGTTGAGTTGACATAAATAGTCCGCCCTTCCCGATCGTAACGGACGATATTATCCGGTAAATTCTCCGCCAGAGTACGGAATTCATATTCACGTTTGCGCAAAATATGGTCGCTTTGTTCGCGCTCAAGTTCGGCGGCAGCACGAGTGGCAACAAGTTGCAACACCTGGCTCACTGATGAATCAATCGGAATAGGATTGCATTTCATAAGAGCGATCAAACCGATTGGTTTGCCGAGAGAATCCCACAGCGGGATGCCTATATAACTCTCCGCACCCATTTCTACCAGAAGATTATCTTCAGGAAATAATTTCTGAACATCTTGTGGATAAACGCAGAGTTGCCGCCCCATTACATTTTCGCATGGTGTTCCCTTCAGTGCATAACGCATGTTCGGGATAATTGCACCTTTGGCATATAATGCAATAGTTTCTGCAATCTCCGGATCTTCATCTAACTTATCAATGAGAGCATAATCCATATCGAAGTGCTCACCAAGGAACTGAACAAGAGCATCGAAAAAGCTTTCTTCACCATTTTGCCAGCCACGTTGAGCTACGAAAAACAAAGCCTTTTCCATAAGTTTGCGCGAGGTGATATCACGAATATTTGCAAGTGTATATTCTTCACCATCCAGCTTATATGTAGAAACGTTAATTTCAAAGTCAAACTCACTGCCATCTCTTCTTCTACCGCGTGTTTCATAAAATGAGGGGAGATCTTCTCCTGAGGCTCTACGCTTTACATTTTCAATTATTTGTTGATGATGGCTCGGGGCTATGCAGTCAATTATATTAGTCCCAACGATTTTTTCTAAATTCTCATAACCAAATAATTTGAGATAAGCGGGATTCGCAAAAACATGTACTCCTCTTTTTGATACGCCGATGGCATCTCTGGAACTTTCAAACATTACTCTGAGCTTCATTTCACTTTCAAGGAGAGTTTCTTCCCCTCGTTTTCGTTCGGCAATTTCCCATGAAAGATCTGCAAGAAGTGAGACTGCTTCAACATCTTGTTCATTATAGAGCTGCTGTTTATTTCCAACAGCAATAACAGCTTTAATTATATCACCACGAAAAACTGGAACTACAAGTTCGCGGATTAATTCGGCATGACCTTCAGGCAGTCCCTTACAGTGAGGTAGTGATGCATAATCGTTATGAATGACCGGTTTACGTTGAATGATGCAATCACTCCAAACACCTGCATCTGAAATATTATAGTGAAATCCTCTTCCTTCTGCTTTACAAAACTCTGCTTTTGTTCTTCTTGACCAGTCTTGCAATATTACAGATTTTTGATCTTCATGAACAAATACATAAAAAGAGATTTTACTTTGAGTAACCTTTTCTATTTCATTTAAGGTTTCTTCTATGAAATCATCAAAAGAATGATTAGCGGCATATTGCATAAGATGTAAACGTGATGCATTTATTTCTTCACTCTGTTTACGTTCGGTAACGTCAGTAACAATTCCCTCAATGGTAATTGGATTTCCGACATTGTCTGTTATTAAAATATTGCGTTGATAAAGCCAGCGTACCTCACCCGATTTATGAATTATTTGATATTCATAAGTGTCGGGCATTTGTCCATTCAATAAATTCGTCCATTGTTCTTCTATATATTTAAGCCAGTCTGGATGAACAGTGTTTTTGAAAAGTTCCGGATTCTCATAATATTCTTCAGGAGCATATCCTGTAATTGTAAGTACCGCCGGGCTAACATATTCATATTTGCCTTCCGAAATAGACATTCGATAAATAATATCGGGTGCATTTTCGGCTAAACGACGGAAACGTTCTTCGCTTTCTTTAAGATTGTTATTTGCAATTAAACTTGTGAGTGAATCTTCCAGTCGTCTCCCTATTTCGTGGAAAAGCCGTTTCTCCTGTGCAGTCCAAATGTATGCGTATGAACATTGGTGAATTCCAAACACCCATGGCTTGCCCGTCTTGGGATATATAGCACTCATCATCATGGATTTAACCCCAAATATCTCAGCGCTCAATTTGTTGATTGGTCTTTCTGTTCCCTCAGAATATATTAAAGGTTCGGACGATTCAAGGGTTTCTTTTAAGTTCTGAGCCATATCCGGCGGCATAGGCAAATCAACATTTAAAACCTTTGCACCCGGATATTCTTTTTTGGTAATTTCCATTGGGACTCTAAACGACGATGCGTGGGAATCGCATGGATACAGGAGCCAAGAACGGTCGCAATCAAAGATGGAAACCACAACGGTAAGCACACCACTCATCATTTGTTCAAGATCATTTGTCTCCTGAACAACCCGGTTAATTTTATCCATGCTCTCAAAATAGTGGAGGTTCGCCAGTCGTTCTTGTTCGGCTTGCTTCTCTTTTTGCTCAAGTTGTTTTCGTTCTACTCTGTTTTTCGATTCACGCAATTCACGTTCAAAAGCCGGAAGCAAGCGATGCAAATTATTCTTCATAATATAATCATGAGCACCGGCTTTCATCATCCCCACAGCAACATCCTCGCCGATTGTTCCTGAGATAATAATAAACGGTATATCAATTCCGGATTCATGTAAAAGTGTCAACGCTTCTAAACCATTGAAGTGCGGCATTACATAGTCGGAAAGAATTATGTCCCACGTTTTTTCTTTGAGTGCCGCTTTCATTGATTGAGCGGTCTCGACACGCTCATATTCAATGTTAAAACCACCTTTTCTGATTTGATGTATTGCCAGAATAGCATCATCTTCCGAGTCTTCAATGATCAATATTCGTATTACAGTTTCCATATATATTATTATCCTTTGCTAGGAGGTACTTCGTTAAGCAGCAGCCAATACAATCCAAGATGACTGACAGCTTCGGCAAAATGATTAAAATCAACAGGTTTACGAACGTAACTATTCACCCCCAAACTGTAACCAGTTACAAGGTCTTGTTCTTGTTTAGATGAAGTGAGAATAACTACAGGAAGAAGTTTTGTTAGATCGTTAGAGCGTATTTGTCGAAGTACTTCAAGACCGTCAACTTTAGGAAGTTTAAGGTCGAGTAAAATCACGGTTGGCATTATTGTAAGGTCACGTCCGGAATATTTTCCTGTTCCAAAAAGAAAATCCAATGCTTCAGCGCCATCGGTAACCACTGTAACTTCATTTTTAATGTTGTTTTTTTTTAATGCACGAAGCGTTAACTCTAAGTCATCAAGATTATCTTCTACTAATAAAATAGTTTTACTTGCCATGTTGTTATCCCTTATGGAATTGTGAAATAAAATGTTGCACCTTTTTCAACTTCACCTTCCGCCCACACATTACCGCCATGCCTGTGAATTACACGTTGCACTGTTGCCAACCCGATACCGGTTCCTGAAAACTCGGTTGTTGCATGTAAGCGTTGAAATGCACCAAAAAGTTTTTGTGCATAGTTCATATTAAAACCTGCGCCATCATCACGTATGAAATATACGATTTTATCCTTTTGTTTTTGCATACCAAATTCTATAAGTGCTGTTGAATGCTTTGAAGTAAACTTCCAGGCATTGTTGAAGAGGTTTTCCAAAACTATGTGCAAAAGCCGGGCATCTCCACGTGCTATAATTTTTTCTTGAATATTGAATTCGACCTGTCGTTCAGGCTGAGATTCTTGTAGAACAGCAATAATTTCTTTCGCTACTTCACTCAAATTCACCTGCTTAATATTCAGCTCTCCGCGGCTTACACGTGAGAGATTCAACATATCATCAATGAGTTGAGCCATACGTTGTGCTCCGGAGCGTACACGCTGCAAATAGTTTTTCCCCTGCGCATCAATCTTGTCTTGATAATCTTCAAGGAGAACTTGACTAAATCCATCAATGCCGCGTAATGGTGCCCGTAAATCGTGCGAAACCGAATAGGCGAAAGCTTCGAGTTCTTTGTTCGCAATTTCCAATTGAGCAGTGCGCTCAGTAACTCGTTGTTCTAATTCTTGATTTAGTCTAAGAATTTCTTCCTCTGCGTGCTTACGCTCGGTAATGTCGCGCGAAATACCAACGATGCGATAGACCTTACCTTTTTCATCGCGAGCAGGAATAAGAGTTGAATGAAAATAGTGCCGCCCCGTAGGTAAATCCAACTCTACTTCTTCTTCGATGGGATGACCTGCTTCTACACAGCGGTGGTATTTTCCGTTCACAATGCGGGCGACATCTTCAGGTACGATTTCCTCTTGAGTTTTTCCGAGAGATTGAGACCGGGGTATGCCGGTTTGCCGTTCAAGGGCAGGATTTACTTCAATAGTTCTGAAATGTCCGTCGTCGGTTACTTCCAGCAAGTACAATGCATCGATAACATTATTAAATATCTCGCGGAACCTCCATTCGCTTTCGCGTAAAGCATCTTCAGCCTTCTTGCGCTCGGTAATATCACGTCCAGTTGTTGAAACACCAATAATTTTTCCTTCACTATTCAAGACAGGCGAGATAGTCAGAGACAGATCAATGAGTTTCATGTCTTTTCTTTTTCGTACCGTTTCGTAGTGCTCAATATGTTTGCCTTCCTTTATCTTTTGAAAAATTATTGGCATCTCCTCAGCGTGTTCAGGTAGTATTAATAATGAGATTGGTTTGCCAAACATTTCACTTTCGGTATAACCATATATTTTTTCGGCTCCTTTGTTCCAACTTGTAATAATTCCGTCTAAAGTATTGCCAATAATAGCATCGTCAGAAAATTCAACAATGGCCGCTAATTGAGAGATTCGTTGTTGAGCCTGTTTCCTTTCTTCAATTTCCTTAGAAAGATCTTCAATGATATTTAATGTACCTATGCGTGCTCTCTTAAGTTCAATATTTTTTGCTATTAATTCTTCATTTCTATTTTTTTCTTCTTCATTAAGGAGTTTGATTTTTTCGACGGTTTGCTTGCGTTCGGTGATGTCTTCGAAGGTCATATAAACCTGAAAAGGTTTTGTTTCACCTAAGTGAAATTGTGGTATAGCATTAATGTTGATCCAGACATATTCTTCTTTATCGTGGTGGAACACACCCATGATTACATTTCGTACTTCTTTCTCTGTCTTCAAGGCAACCATAGCCGGATGTGTATCACCAGGGAAATTCGAACCATCTTCATGGATACACCCCCATCCTGGATCAATGAAATCTCTTCCTAACATTTGCTCAAATGTCAAACCCAAAATCCGTTCGGCAGCAGGGTTGGCAGAGATGATGTGCCCCTTGGCGTTCAGATATACAACACCCTGCACCATAGTTTCGAACAGTGTACGATACTTTTTCTCATTTTCCCGCAGCGATTCCCCGGCTTCGTCTCTTTCTTTCTGACGTTTGTTTAATTGGGTAAGCATTTCGTTAAAACTATCGTATAGTAATCCAATTTCATCAGCTCCATCTTTTTTTACACGAAGTGAAAAATCTGCACCTTGTGTTATTTTATTTGCAGTAAGGGCTAAATCTAATATCGGTTTTGAGATAACTCTCTGAAAT
>Ga0351971_1138_pt1 | contig 15019 bp, 17 predicted proteins | sample BONcelFGM3001F11_FD_206746 | JGI IMG/M metagenome (GOLD analysis project Ga0351971, IMG submission 206746) | Enriched cells from coal bed in the Powder River Basin, Montana, United States - BONCAT cells FGM rep2 HSBNCT.FGM.300.1.F11 ...
GGTTGTGGCGCTGAAGCCAGCGCCACAGGTATTGCACCTTGACGCGCGAAAACGCCTCCACGCTGTACTCGCCAGCCGTGCGCGTCAACCGCGTGGGCGGGTCGTTCCAGATCAGAATCTCCTCGGCCACCTTGCCCATGCGCACGCCGCCTTCCAGCCAGCGCAGCCACTGCTCGTAGTCCTCCGGGAAGGGGCTTGCCCCCGCAGCAGCGCCGGTATTGGGCCGCGCGCCGCCCAGGCGGTCGAAGAGTTCGCGCCGGAACATGACCGAAGGGTTGCAGACGGGCGAGTCCACGAAGCGGGCCGCGCTGATGGCCTCGGGCGTGGTGAGCGTGTTCAGCCAGTCCACGTGCACGGCGTAGCCCCGGCGCGCGTTGCGGTCGCCGCCGAAGCGCACCAGGCCGGACACCAGGCCGAGGCTTTGGTCCGCGTCGAGCAGGGCTGCCTGGAGCTCCAGGCGGCGCGGCAGGCAGAGGTCGTCGGCGTCCATGCGGGCGATGTAGGGCGCGCGGCTGGCCGCCACGGCGGCGTTCCAGGCCAGGGCCACGCCGCAATGCCGACCGGTCTCCGGCTGGCGCAGGGGCCGGATGCGCGGGTCGCGCCGGGCGTAGCCTGAGAGCACGTCCCAGGTCTGGTCTGTGCTCCCGTCGTCCACGGCGATGACCTCGAAGTCGGCATGCGTCTGGGCCAGCAGGCTGTCCAGGGCCGCAGGCAGCGTTGCGGCGGCATTGCGGCAGGGCAGGCAGACGCTGACTTTCGGGCTGCCCCCAGGGGTATCCGGCATGTTCAGGCCCGCCCCGCGCCTATTGCCTGTCGGGGTCGGCCGCGCGGCGCTCGGCCACGGCGATGCCCAGTCGGCACACGCCGCACACGCCCGTGCTGGTGGGCGAGCCGCAGCGCTCGCACGGGGCCAGCGGCGCGCCGGACTCCTGCTCGATGTGGGCGAAGGCCGGGCGGCCGCGCTTGAGGAAGCCGTCGTAGAAGGCGATCTTGGTGCCCGGGCTGGTGTATTCCAGGCTGGCCCAAAGCTCCTTGTGGCCGGTGAAGCTGGCCCCGGAGCTGTACGGGCAGGGCGCGGAGTGGATCTCGATGCCGTTTATGAAGGCGTAGCAGGCCGTCTCGAATTCCGTCAGGCGGTACAGCGGCTTGATCTTGCGCGCGAACCCGCTCTCGGCCTCCAGGCAGGGGCCTTGGTCCGACAGGTAGCCCGCGTCCCAGCGCAGGGTGTTGGCGAAGAGCCGGGCCACCTCGTCGTCCAGGTTGTGGCCCGTGGCCAGCACCTGGAAGCCGCCCTCCAGCGCCACGCGGTTGAACCAGTGGCGCTTGATCTTGCCGCAGGCCGAGCACACCGGGCGGTTGATGTACTTTTTCACATCCGGGATGGGCAGGCCGTGCTTGGCCAGCTCCACGACGATGAGCTTCAGGCCGTGGGCGGCGCAGAAGCCCTCCACCTTGGCCCGGGCCGCCGGGGACGAGGCCGGGATGCCCAGGTCCACGTGCAGGCCGGTGACGTCACAGCCCAGGCGCGAGAGCTCGAGCATGAGCGAAAGCGAGTCCTTGCCGCCGGACAGGGCCACGAGCACGCGCTCGCCGGGGCGTATGAGCCCGTGGCGGCGGATGGCCTTCTCGACCTGTCCGGTGAAGTAGGCGGCGAAGCAGTCGCGGCAGAAGGCGGTGTTGTGGCTCGGCAGGGGCACTTCGGCCGGGGCCTTGCACTTGCGGCATTTCATGGTTGGCTCCTAGCCCGTGCTCAGCACTTTGCGGATGCGGATCTCGTCGCCGTCGTCGAGCCGGCAGTCCGGGGTGAGCAGGCGTTCGCCCCGGATGACGAGGGCGTCGTTGACGCGCAGGCCCAGGCGCCTTTGCAGCATGAGCACCGTATTATGGCGTTCGAAGGTCAGGGTCTCGTTGTCGGGTTCCACAAATACGGTGATCATGGTCCAGGTCTCCTTGGCGGTGTTGCGGGGCAGGGGTGCGCACAGCGGGCCGTCATGTCCAGGCAGCAGGTACAGTGGTGAGAGCAGCAATCAGTAGCGGGGCACAATTTTGTTGACCACGCCGGGAAACGGGATATACAGATCAAAATAGGAAGAGCCAAGCCCCCAGGAGCGTCCGTATGACCGACATACATCCCAAGATTCTTGTCGTTGATGACGAAAAGCACATCCGCATGCTCTATCAGGAGGAACTGGAGAGCGAGGGCTATGCTGTGGCGACCACGGACGGGGAGGAGCCCATCGAGAACGTACTGGCGCGGGAGAACCCCTCGGTGGTCATCCTGGACATCCGCCTCGGCCCCAGCCGCTCCGGCCTGGACCTTTTGCAGACCATCCGCAGCCTGGACGCCCGCCTGCCGGTGATCCTGTGCACCGCCTACGACAGCTTTCAGCACGACCTCAAGTCCATCGCCGCGGATTTCTACGTGGTCAAGTCCGTGGACCTCTCCGAACTCAAAGACAAGGTGCGCCAGGCTTTGGTGCGCCAACGCTAACGGTTCTTCTCGCGAATCTCGTAGTTGAAGTGGCGGTCCTGGAGCCAGCGCACGCCAAAGAGGTCGCGCACGCCCACCAGGGCGCGCTGCCAGTTGCTGTACTTGGACACGCCGCTATAACGCTCGCGGTGGTTCACGGGGGCCTCGGCCACGCGCGCGCCCTGCAGCTTCATGAGTGTCGGCAGGTAGCGGTGCATGCCCTTGAAGCGCGGGATGCGGATGAGCATGTCTCGGCGCATGACCTTGAGCGAACAGCCGGTGTCGCGCACGGATTCGCGGGTCAGGCGGTTTCGTATGGCGTTGCCGATCTTCGAGCCGATGCGCTTGCTGAAGGTGTCCTGGCGTTTTTTGCGCCAGCCGATGGCCATGTCGAAGCCCTGGTCGAAGAGGGCCAGCATGGCCGGAATGTCGGCGGGGTCGTTCTGGAGGTCGGCGTCGAGGGTGACGATGACGGGGTGCGCGGCGTTGTCGAACCCGGCGCAGAAGGCCGCGGACTGGCCCCTGTTGCGCGTGAAGGCGAGGTAGCGCAGCTCCTGGTTGGGCGCGGCCAGGCGTTTGAGCACCTCAAGGCTTGCGTCGGTGCTGCCGTCGTCCACAAAAACGACCTCCCAGGCGCGGGCCAGCGGGCGCATGGCCTGGGCGATTTCGTCGAACAGGCGGGGCAGGTTCCTTTCCTCGTTGTAGACGGGGATGACGATGGAGACGGGCAGGGTGTTTGGCATGGCGGGGGTATAGGAAATTTCCGGGCCGCTGTAAATAAGCGTTGACAGCGCAGGAGGGGAGCTATACATACCCTTTCTCGACGCGACTTGCGTTCCGTCGAAGTGTCGCGGGGTGGAGCAGTACGGTAGCTCGTCGGGCTCATAACCCGAAGGTCGTAGGTTCAAATCCTGCCCCCGCTACCAAGAAGATCAAGGGCTTGCAGCAGAAATGCCGCAAGCCCTTTTTCTGTTTGCTACCCTATTGCTACCCTTGTCGCGTTTGCTACTTCTGAAGCCACCCTATAGGGAAAGATCTCTCCTCCATGCTTAGGGTCTAGCCACAGAAGCAGAGCCGAGGCAGCCTGCACGCCCACGTTTCCATTTCCTTGCGCTCTCCGGAGCGCCCGCGCTACCCTCTTGATGCGCCTTTTACACCACTTAATACTCCAGTGCCTGTGACCTGCCGGGTTTCTTCGGACCACTCAATTCTTGAGGGTGGCCTCCCGGTTGGTGTTGGTCTGGGCGACGCGGCTGTATGCCGCTGGTGTCATGTTGCCCAGGCTTGAATGTGGCCGCACTGAGTTGTAGTGCAGCCGCCAGTCTTCAATAACTACCTTTGCTTCCGACCTATTTCGAAACCACTCCATGGACAGGCACTCGTCGCGGAATTTGCCGTTGAAGCTCTCCGCCGTGCCGTTCTGCCACGGCTTGCCAGGGTCAATCAAGGCGATGTCGAGTGATTCTCTCACGGCCCAGCGAAGCAGCGCCCTGGACACGAACTCCGGGCCATTGTCGGAACGCAGGTGCTGCGGGGCTCCGCGCTCGCTGACCAGGCGCGCAAGCACTTCAATCACCCGGCCCGAACGGATGCTCCCGGCCACGTCGATGGCTAGGCTCTCACGCGTGAACTCATCGACAATGGTCAAACACTTCACCTGCTGGCCGTTGGCGCAGGCATCGTACACGAAGTCGTACGCCCAGACTTCATTGGCGAAACTCGGCGCGTTGGGCCGGGGCCGGGAGGTGGCAACCCGCTTGCGCGGACGCTTCCTCGGCACCTGAAGCCCTGCCGCGCACCAGAGCCTATAGGCCTTGTCCGGCCCCATCTTGTGCCCCTCGCGCTCCATGAACACGGCGATCCTGCGATAGCCGTACCGGGGATACTGGGCCGCAAACATCATCATCAAAGCCACAAGCGGAGCATCCCGAAGCGCCAAGCGCGACTCGTAACTGAGCGCTGAACGGGCCAAGGAGAACAGCGCACACGCCTTGCGTTGCGACAACCCGCGCCGGAACGCGAAAGCCGCCTGCTGGCGTCTGGCGGGTGCGCTCACCATTTTTTTGCGGCTATCTCCTTCATGATTTCAATCTCAAGGTCGCGCTCGGCCAAGAGCTTCTTCAGGCGCGAATTCTCGTGCTCCAGCTGCCGCAGACGCTTCACCTCATCGGCGTTCATGCCGCTGAAGCGTTGGCGCCACGTGTAAATCGTCTGCTCGCTGATGCCGTGCTTCCTCGCAACCTGGGCCACCGGCTCGCGGTCGGCTTCGCGCAGGATGCCAACCATCTGCTCCTCGGAAAATCTTCCCTTCCTCATGGCTCCCCCTTCTTCTCTGGGGGCCACTCTCTCAAGTTTCAACTGGTCCGAAAAGAGGCAGGCAGGTCACCTGGTTCTGCCTGCACAGGTCAGGCCGGGCGTGGGCAATTCCACAGGGCATATTTCAGGCCGCCCAGCGCGTCCTAGAACACCACGTCTACTTTAACATCGCGTGGCCATTTGCTTGCGCGGCGGCCTTCTGCGACGACGACATGTGACGCCGCCACTTGGCTTCACTACAGCGAAGGCCTAAGCCAGAGCCAGCGAAATAGAGTGGGCGCATGTTGTCTCTGCGGAGAACTTCGAGCGCTCCCCCGACGCCGGTGAGCGGTGGATTCTGCTAGCCTCTGAATGCAGCTTTCTCGTCGCAGTCCACCATTTCCAGAAACTCTTCGATCGTGCTCACGCTGGGACATGTCCAATAGCGGTGCTACTTCAGGTCTGCTCGCATCCCGTATTCCCTGGCTTTCAGCTGACAAAGATAGACAATCGGCTGAGCTCATGTCATGTCGACCCCAATAAACCATTGCGTACTCGCGCATGGTTAGGCGGGCTGGGTTAGGTACTACAGGGCTATCTTTTCGCTGAGGCGCAGCGTCTCGAAGTTTTTGGAGGGGCATCCTGATGTTCATTGAACGACTCACCTTGGTTAACTTTCGGTGCTTCGGCCGAACAGCCACAACCATTGACCTGACCTTCCCCCCGTTTAGTATCCCAGCTATAAGTTTGTGACTCCGGCGAAGGAGAGCACGAACATGAGGAAGAGCAGGTTCAGCGAAGAGCAGATCATCGGGCTTCTGAAGCAAGCGGAAGCCGGTCGTCCGGTGGCGGAGCTGTGCCGCCAGATCGGCATCACGGACACGACGTTCTACAAGTGGCGCAGCAAGTTTGCGGGCCTTGAGGTGTCCGAGGCCCGGCGTCTGCGGCAGCTTGAGGAGGAGAACCGGCGCCTTAAGGGCCTGGTGGCCGACCAGGCGCTCGACATCCTGGTGCTCAAAGAGGTGCTGGGCCGAAAATGACCGAGCCCGCCCTTCGCCGCCAGGCCGTGCGCCAGATCATTGAGGCATATGGCTACTCCGAGCGGCGGGCTTGTCAGCTGGTTGACTTCAATCGCAGGACGTTCCGGCGTATTTCGCCAGACCGCGACGCGGCCCTGCGCAAGCGTCTGCGGGAACTGGCCGAGGAGCGCAGACGGTTCGGGTGCCCCAGGCTCTACCTGCTGCTGCGCCGCGAGGGTCTGGTGGTGAACCACAAGCGCGTTGAGCGCCTGTACCGGGAAGAGGCGCTGTCGTTGCGCCTGCGGCCAAAACGCAAGCGTCAGAGCCACCTGCGGGTGGTGCAGCCCGCGCCCACAGGTCCGAACGAGCAGTGGGTCATGGACTTCGTGAGCGACAGCCTGGACAATGGCCGCAGAATGAAGGTGCTGACTATCATTGACCTGTGGGACCGCCGCTGCCCCCGGCTCGAAGCGGACTCGTCGATCCCGGGCGAGGGCGTGGTGCGGGTGCTAGAGCAATTGCGCCAGCGTGGCGAATGCCCGAAGCATCTGCGCAGCGACAACGGGCCGGAGTTCACGGGCAAGGCCCTGGATCAGTGGGCGACCAGCGCCGGGGTGCAGTTGGAATTCATCCGGCCCGGCAGGCCGATGGAGAATGGACACGTGGAGAGCTTCAACGGCCGGTTCCGCGAGGAGTGCCTGAACGCCCATGCGTTCCGGTCTCTCGCGGAGGCCAGGGAGATCATCGAGGCCTGGCGGCAGGACTACAACACGGCCCGGCCCCATAGCTCACTTGGCGGATTGGCCCCAGAGGAATACGGAAGAGCCATGAATGAGGAACAACAGACCAGCCAGAGCCCAAACTTACGGTTGGTGTACTCAGCGGGGTAGGGTCATGCGCACCTGCGACTCAGAGAACCGAAGGCCGTCGAGAACCAACCGCCTCCTTGATAGTGCTTGAGTAACTCGAGAGCTTGCTTGGTTACGTATTCAGCCAAAAATTCGCTTCCATCAGTAGCGTCTAGCCGTTCTGATTCGTAGGCCACTTCCACGGCATAAAGATAGAGCAAGCCAAGTTTTCCGAATACGTGTGTCCAGCAATTGTGTCGCCGATGCGATAGGTACGGTTGGCAGGCCAGCGGGAAAAGCAATTGATCATTGGACTCCGCAAGCGAACCGAGCTTTCGTCCGACGTCATTTCCTTCATGGAGGAGAGCAAAGGCACGAGCGGCCTGAGGCAGTCTTTCTCTCCATGCGTAGGGTTCCGAATATGGCGTCGTGTCATTCGGTGGTTCAAAAATGGCTGATTGCGAGTGGAATTCTGCAACGATCACTTTGAGCAGTGATTTTCTGCTCTCAGGCCTCAGCATTTCCGCGACGCTTAAGGCCAGGGTTAGTTGGCCCCTCTGGAGTTTAAGTAAGCTCTTAGCCTTGTCTTCGCTGATGCCTTCCAGAGGCCAGTGTTGGGCTAGAACTTCCATCTCCCTAACAAGCTGAGACTGAAGACTAGCGCAACTCGACTCTAACGCGAGGGCCCTGTCTGCATCCGCAGGAGCATGTGTTCTGTGATCATCGACCTGTCTCTTGGCCCTTTCGGCACTACGCTGAACGTCCTCAATCCGATCGAATGCTGTCCAGACCACATCTTCGCGGGAGATTCCAGCCTGTTCGGCAAGCTCGATCGATCGTTCAAGTGGATGCCTCCACTTGATGTCGTGCCCAACATATTGAGACGCGTTGATTGTTGCAATGCCAATGAGTTGTAGGAAAGGGTGACCTGATTTCAGAAGTTCGAGCGTGGTATTGTCGTCAGCATGATAGAAATCCTCAATCAACCTGAGCGAAGGGCATATGATCGCGGAATCTGTTTGTCGGAACAGCCATTGACCGAAAGCTCTGAAGTCAAGGGGGGCGGCTATGCACATCCCCAATGCTAAACCATAGCGCCATAGGTTGTTGAATGTATGTGGCTGATCCGAGAAACTATGGGCGAATTGAAATGATTCAGCGTTCCATCCACAGTTGTTGACAGATTGTGCAAGCCCTTGGCTCTCCAAATTTGTTTCAGCCCTAGGATAGTGTGTGGCAGCTAGCTCACCGATTATTTGAAAAACGGCATCGTGGTCAAGGAACCCTGGGCATTTGCTGAGTATGTCTCTGCATTGATGAATTGGAAAGCTGTTATGCAACGCTGCAAGTTCCCCCATGGTCATGGTGAACATTGCTGCGTCTTCAGTCGTGTCCAAATGCGTAAAAACGTGGAGCTGCCTAGCTACATGACGTGCTAATTTGCTATCAATGAGCCATTGATTTGACTCATATTTCATGTAGCCAAGTCGTTCAGCGTTTGATAATAATATGCGGTAGGCTATGGCTTTCGCACAATTGGAAAAATTTATGAGAAATATAATTGCGTGAAATATTCGAGAACTACGGCATTTTAGCTTAAGAAATAGCCAAATCATCCAAGGCCATTTGGTAAGTTGATCGCTACCGGTCATGGCGACTCCATTCAAGATCGCAGTGCAGTGTTTCTCCTGTTTCTGTGTCAATTTTATTGGAGAGTTTTATAATATACTTGTATACTTCGTCTGCTGCGTCACCGTCCAGTTGACTTATGCAGAATGGGTAATTCTTTGTAAAGGCGTTCATGCTGTTTGATAATAGGTAGACATTCGGCTTGCCTTCAATCGTCTCGAGGCAAAGATATCGGTCATGAAAGATCTGCTCAGCGGAACCCTCGGCTTTGAGGAGGTTAAGCACTCGAAGATCGCAGTGGATTACATTGCGTAGCTTTTCGAGCCGTTGTCTCAACGTGTCAACTGGCTTTGGGTCATGATTTCGAACACGTCTGCTCGTCGAAGGGTCGATCACGCTCAGGTTGGTGATGACAGTCATTTGTAGATGTTGAAGACCAATCCTTGGGACGATCATTTCAAGTGCATTTCCATCAAAGAACGGGTCAATAATCCATACTCTTTTCCCGCCTTGCCTCTCAATCAACGCTTTTAGATGTAATACCGCATTTATGGAGCCCAGGACTCCTTTGGGGAACCCGCGGGCGCTGGATGGTGAACGGAAGAGAGCTTTTCCTCTCTCGTCCATTTCCCGGTGATATTGGCGAAACAAATTTGTGGTCGCAAAGTGGATCATTGTGGGCTGATCCGTGGAGCGGACCGCGACATGGCTGAGTTCCCGCAGTTTGTCTTTGTCTCCAGTGCCTTTGGCCTTCTCTGTCAGCGCGTCAGTGTATTTTACTGTATGGCCTTGCACTGACATTTGGAAAGAGACCGTATTGATCCAGTTCGAGTCTTCATGGTGCACGAGGGAACCATCTTCAGCGAACATCCAGAACTGTACCCGGTCGAACTCATCTTTAACCGTGATCGGGCCAAACAGCACGCAGCCCGGCTGTAGTGAGTAGAGGGCGTCTAGAAGTGGGGTCTTCCCACAGTAGAGGCGGACGTGCCCCGCGTGTGGTTGGTTGGCGATGTCCTGTCTCCGTTTGATTTCAAATTGATTTCTCTTTTCTGGCCTTGTGGTTGATCGCTCCCGAACTGGCATGCGGATATCAACGATTGGCTCATCGTCTTCGGCAGCCAGCGGCATGTGGATGACGTCGAACGCTCCTAGACGATGCATGAACTGCTCTGGTGCATCGTGATTGGTGGCCCGATGCAGGTGGCCAAACATCCGTTGGACACTTTTGCGGGTCAAATCATACTTGCTATTGTCAAGAGAATAGTAGGAGTCAACCGGAACAGCAGTTGAGCCGAGGACGTTCTGGATACTTGTTTGGGAGAAGCGGATCTCGACCTTTGGAGTGTCTACACCTAGGATTGACGCATCGAGGCAACCCAATTTGAGGTTGCGAATGAAAACCTCGAACTGGTCCGAGTTCATTGCTGAATACCATTCAATGATCGAGTCAGAGTCAAGGGGCTGGCTGGACGGGCTGACCGGGGGAGAGGTGTACGAGGGGGCGGCATATCCGTGTAGGAATCTTTTGCTTTCCTCGCCCGCTATGAATATCCAGCAATGCCAGAACCTTTCTTCTCGCGCTATGGGATCGTTGGTGGCCATTACGCCTCACTCATTTCAGAGAAGAACAGGTGATGTCTCCGAGTATGTTTCCGCGCCCATAGCATCCTCAATTGCTTCGAGTTCATACCATAGCTTGTTGCCAAAGTGTATAGGGCATCGAATGCCCTTGCTACCATTCAACAACGAGGAGAATCCATAGACTGTTCCTCCTTGCGCCGAAATATTGTCGGGAGTGATGGGACACAAGGTAAACCTTTTGATACTTGGCGAGCTAGTCCAGGAAGGCCCTGTTCGCCGTGTACCATAACCTTGTCAAGGATCATGTTGACGCGCGCTCCCAGATTGTCTAAGACATTTCGTGACGCGACTGGCGACACACCACCACGAGGAGGACAAGGTCATGGCGAACGTAGGATACGTGAGGGTCAGCAGCACGGACCAGAAGACGGACAGGCAGCTTGAGGGCGTGTCTCTGGATGAGAAGTTTGAGGAGAAGGCCAGCGCAGCCGACACGGCAAGGCCACAGCTTCAACTCTGCATGGCCTACGTGAGGCATGGAGACACGTTGCATGTCCATTCGATAGATCGTTTGGCCCGGAACCTTCAAGACCTTCTACGCCTCCTGGGGCAGCTCATGGACAAGGGCGTGACGGTCCAGTTTCACAAGGAACACCTGACCTTCTCCGGGCAGGACGATCCCTTCCAGCGTTTACAGCTCCAGATCATCGGGGCCGTGGCAGAGTTCGAGCGGGCGCTGATCAAAGAGCGCCAGCGCGAGGGCATCGCCAAGGCCAAGTCCATGGGCAAGCACCTGGGCAGGGAACGGAAGCTCACCCCGGAGCTGGAACGCACCATCAAGGCGCGGGCGGATGCTGGTGAGGAGAAGAAGGCCCTGGCCGCAGAGTTTGGAGTCAGTCGGCAGACGCTGTACCGCATCTTGGGGCGTTGTCCGTGCCCCGTTTGACATGCTGGTTGTCCGAGGATATTCTACAAGTCACTTCAGTGGCCCCCGCCTTGGCAACCCCCGGCAATTGCAGCCGGGACAGTCTCCAAGCCTCGGGGGTCCTTTTTTTTGCCTGTTGAGGCCAAGCCCCCTACGCCGGGATCGCGTTTGACAGCGTCCAAGCCTGCGAATATATATTCCTCACCTCAGTGCTCCCCGCCTTGGCAACACCCGGCAATTGCAGCCGGGACAAGTCTCCAAGCCTCGGGGAGCCTTTCTTTTTTCCGGCACTATACCGGGCCATTTATTGTCCTTTGTTGGGCTCCCAGGGAACGCATCGACAAGTCGGGCGCCTTCAGCTGTCACTGATGTCTGCCGCGACCACGCCGTCACCTCGCGCATGCTACGCTTGCCCTTGGTTGAACTTCCGAGAATTCCTCGGCTGTTGCCACCTCGGCCAGCCAGGCCACCCCGGAGCCCATACCGTTCGTAGCGCGGGAAGCTATGCCGCGCCCCCTTTGCTACCCGTGGGCGTCTTTCCACCCCGGCCTTTTGGGGCAACCGCTTCAACGGTCTTGGCTGCCTGATCCAGCGCTGCGTCTTGGCGCGCGTCCTCTTCGACCTCCACCTGCCGGATGCGTTCCAGCCGGGCCGCGTGGTAGGCTTCATATTCCGCCAGCGCATGGGTCTGGGCCACGTCCATGCGCATGCGTCCGGCATGGGTCAGCACGGGCAGTTCATTGAAGGTCAGGAAGCCATCCAGGCGCTCCTCCCACTCGGCCATGTAGATGACCTGGCGGCGCTTGGCCTGCATCTCCGCGTATTCCAGGAACATGGAAACGATACGGTTGAGGGTGTCCAGCTCTTCCGCGCCAAGGTAGTTCTTGGCCGTGGTCACGTCCTTGCGCTGCACCTTGTCACCAGCAAACGCGGTCAGGCCCATGTTTGGCTTTTCGGCCCTGGCTCGGCTGCGAATGAGTTCGGCGGCGGTTTGGCCCGTGGCCGCCCAGTGCATCTTGTTCTGCACCTTCTGGAAGAAGTGGGTCAACGCCTCCTGTGCGTGGTCGCCATAATCGGCCGAGAGCGCGAAGATGTCGCGAACCTTGCGGTAGAAGACCTTCTCCGAGCTGCGTATGTCGCGGATGCGTTCGAGCAGCTCGTCGAAGTAGTCGATGCCGCGCGGCGTGCCTTCTTTCAGGCGGGCATCATCCATGACAAAGCCCTTGATGAGGTATTCCCGCAGGTGCTCTGTGGCCCACTGCCGGAACTGCGTGCCGCGTTGCGTCCGCACCCGGTAGCCCACAGCCAGGACGACATCCAGGCTGTAGAACTTCGTTTTGTAGTTTTTCCCGTCGGTTGCAGTTATTAGATGTTTCCTAACAACTGAAGCTTCTGGCAGCTCGCCTTCCGCAAAGATGCCCTTCAAATGGGCGTTTACCGTGGGCACGCGGATTTGGAACAGCTCGGCAATCTGCTTTTGTGAGAGCCAGAGGGTGCCACCCTCCAGCCGGACCTGGATGATGCTACGGCCATCCTCTGCCGTGTAGAGCAGGAACTCCGACACGCTGGCGGGAGCTGCGTCACCTTGCTCCAGCGGTGCGGGCAGAGAGGGCTTTCGTTGCCGACTCATGCCGTCAGCCCCTTGATCATGACCGGGATGCGATCCGTACGCGTGACCATGGTGGGGACGAGGATGCAGTCAAAGCGGCGCAGAACCGCCAGAGGCAGGATGACCTTGCGGCACTTATTGCGCTTGTGTGGGCCGCTCAGCAGGTTGCAGATGCCCCAGATGAAGTTGGCGAGCTGGGCGTGGGTCTCGGAGATCATGTGGAGTCCTTGTCTTGTGCGTGATCCGGGGAGGGCATCCCCATGCCTTCACCCGTGGATATAGGCTTTCGGCAAAAGGTTCAATGCGTTCAGGAAGCGAGTCGGGCAAGAACTCCTTGGATACTTCCCATCCCTGATCCCAGAAGCCCTTCCAGGTGCCTGGTATCCCTACCACTGCGACAAATTTGGTCGCTCGCTCCGCCACGCCTTTCCCCCGCCAACCAGTTAACCTCCTGTCTTAACTCTCGTTTACATTAACTTGCACCATGTAGCCGTATTCTTAACCTCGGCTTAACCCATGGGGTCAACATGTTAATCAGGCCGTTGCACGAACGCGTTGCTCCTGCTCCGTGCTCTTGTGCCATTCGCCTTGCGGCAGGAACCTGCACCCATCGACGATCTTGAACTTGAGCTGCATCCCGTTCGGGTTGTCCTTGGTTCGCCAGTTCTTGGCTTTGACGATCTTGATCAAGCCCGGCTCAAGGGCCAGGTAGAGGCGCGGCTTTTCCAAACTTCTGCCTCCGCCCAGACCGAGGTCGGTTCCCTTGTTCTTCTGCAAGGCAACAATGGCCACAGCCCCGTGCAGCTTGTCGTGGATGGCCTTAAGCTGGCCACCAACGCGATAGAAGTCTTCTGAAATCTCCAAAAAATCGATGATGTTAATAACTCCATGGCCTGGTCGTATCGCGTCTTGGAAGTTGTCGGTGCGTTCCCACGGGTGGAAGGTCCAGGCGTTCAGTGGCAGCCCGAACTTGCTCAAGCGTTTTTTCATTTCTTGAGCCCCCATCTCGGAGTTGAAGTAGTGCACCTTTGCCTTGCGCATGTTCATCTGGACGATGTTGAGCAGAAGGGCCGTCTTGCCTGCGTTGGGCTCTCCGGCAACCACGCAGATGTTGCCAGGCATGAGTTCCACCATTTTGTCCAGACCAAATGGCAGGGTGATGTCCACCGCCGGTTCGTCGGTGGCCAGAAAGTCGATGGCAATGCACTCGCTTTCAATCATTCGGAAATGCCCGTGGCGGGTGCCCACGCGTTCTATCTTGGATTTATGTATTCTTCTTAAGAGGGCCTGGGAGACGGCTGCACGCTGCCCGCGTGTCGCCAGGCCAGCCCATTGGCAGAGCTCGGTTGACGTAAATATTCCAGTGGCTTGTTCGATAAACTCATCGACAAGATGGCTCACTTCATTCGTTGACGCTGTTGACGATCCCGAGGCAGTTGTCGACCGCTGCGAGAAACCATTCGTGGTACTCGATATACTGGTCAACCGCTGTGTTGATGGCTTTCCCTCGGGACTGCCCCATGGTTTGGGCAAGAGCGTCCAGGCGATGGAGCTTGGCTTCGTCCATTCGGATGGATGTGCTTCGGGACATGGCCTCCCTCCTTGTAGTCACTTTTTAGCTACAGCTGCGTCCGCACGGTGTCAAGCTCCAAAGAAAGCCCACCCGGCTCTCATCCCGTTTCACTTGCGGGAGTTCCGATCCGGCTCACGATTCTGCCCCGATCCTGCCCTACTTTTTGCACGATTCTGCCCACCTTTACGATCCTGCCTACATGGACTTTGAGATTTTTCCAGCCGAGACTCCACCAGCCATACCTGGAGAAAAGGAGTATCCGCCATGACCAAGAAGCTCAACACGCACGAAGCAGCAACCTTCCTCAACCTCTCCCCAGGCACCCTTGAAGTTTGGCGCTGCACTGGCCGTGGGCCGAAGTACGCCAAGCTGGGCAAACGCGTCGTGTATGACGTGGCCGATCTGGAATCCTACGTCTCAGACAGAAAGGTGATCACCACTGACACCATGCGCGAACGACCGTGACGACACACGCGTATCTCCGAACGTTGAGTCACGGCAAAACGCTGGCGCTCAGCCAAAACCGGCATAGGGCGATCAAGTCAAGCAGTTCTGCCGTTTGTTCGCAACACTCGCCATGAAACGTGAGGCCGAAGCATGCTTTCCCCCACATCAAAAGCCGCACAAACAGGTGTTGCTGCCCATATCCGCAGATGGACTCTGCGCTGGTTCCTGACCTGGATTTCTGAACTCGGCATGTTCATGTCCCGGCTGACCGATCAGTTGCAGGTCAAGCTCGATGCCGAACAGGAAAGACGCCATGACTAGCTCGTTGGAAGAGATTCTTGAGCTGGCCTCAACAGGGTTTCGCGTCTTCCCCTGTAGAGAGAAGCGGCCAATCACCACGAATGGGTTCAAAGATGCGAGCGCCGACCCTGAGCAGATCAAGGCCTGGTGGACCCAGTACCCCGACGCTCAAGTGGGCCTTCCCACCGGACAAAACATCAACGCCTTCGTGCTGGATGTCGACCTCCCAGATGGTCCGGTCTCTCTGGCCACGCTGGAGGCCCAGCACGGCCATCTGCCATCATCTTGGCAGACTCGCACTGCCTCGGGTGGCGAACATC
>Ga0351971_1139_pt1 | contig 14928 bp, 18 predicted proteins | sample BONcelFGM3001F11_FD_206746 | JGI IMG/M metagenome (GOLD analysis project Ga0351971, IMG submission 206746) | Enriched cells from coal bed in the Powder River Basin, Montana, United States - BONCAT cells FGM rep2 HSBNCT.FGM.300.1.F11 ...
GGAGTTATCAAAGGAAATGAATTACAGATATTGCCGCTTGATAAAGAATTAAACGGAGGATTTTTACACCTTTTCTAGAAATGGTGTAACACTTAAAAGCGCTAATGAATTTTTGCTTGAGGAAGTTACAATTGACCCAAAGTTATCCTGGGTAAACGATTAAAGTATCTCTTACAATTTAGTTTGATCAATAATGGTCCCAGCTGATGTGGATTTAAAATCATTGTTCGGAATAATCAATTGCACATCCTAAATTGTACTTGATGAAACAAGAATTATAGATAGAATTGATTATTTTTGAAACATGAGCCAGACATCAACTATTCATTACTTCAACACCAGCAGCGAGAATATCCGCTACATACACAAGGACCACCTAGGCTCATGGCACATAATAACCGATGAGCAGGGAAATCTCTTACAGGAGTTAAGTTTTGACCCTTGGGGCAACCGCCGCAACCCCAACACCTGGCGCGCCTTTGCCTCCACCCCGCCCGAACCTTTGTTTGACAGGGGCTTCACGGGCCACGAACACCTTTATGGCTTCCAGCTTATCAACATGAACGGACGCATGTACGACCCCGTGGTATCGCGCATGCTCTCTCCCGACAACTTTGTGCAGGCACCGGATTTTTCGCAGAGTTTTAACAGGTATAGCTATGCATGGAACAATCCGCTGGTTTATACTGATCCGGATGGGGAGATCGTATGGTTTGTGCCTGTAATTTATGCTGCCGTAAACGTTGCAGCTGATTTAATTGCAAATGATTTCAAGATGAATCTTGGAGAGATAGCATTTTCTGCAGCATCGGGTGCTATTGGAGGCTTAATTGGAGGTGCAAATATCACAACAGTTGGTAATGCTTTATTATCGGCTGGGGTGAGTCAGTTGAATCGGTTTTTGCCAAGCATACCAATTTATCAATCTGCCAATTTGAATATAAATATAAGTCCTATGGTCGGCTTTGGTTCGCATGGGTTCAATTTTGGAGCTAATCTCAATGCTTCAGGACAATTCAATGATTTCGCGTTTTCAGCCAGTTTCGGTGCTGGATTTAATTCAGGCATGAGTTCTTTGGGAGAGTCTGCCGGCTCAAGCAGTTTTATTAATGGGGGCGGTTTTGTGGGCTACAACGATGGACATGCTAACTATGGTCTTGGATATTCCTATAATTCGTTTGGTGGTAAAACAAACCAAGGTGTTGGAGCTGCAACCATGCAAATTGGCGATTTCGCTTTTCGATTTGATGAAGACTGGGCACCACTAGGTGATGGTGAAGATCGCTTCAGAACCGGAGGGGCTCTGTTTACATATAAAGTAAACAATGATCTAACCCTTGCTTTTGGAGGCAGTATGATAACAGGTGATGGCGAAGGCAAAGCCCTTGCAGAAGGCAACTCAACAACAAATCCAGAAACTGGTCGTGCAGCTGGCACTTGGGATCCAACTCAAGAGTTTATGACAAAGCTAAGAGGCGGAACCATGTATGGAGGGGTTGTTTACAAGGGGCAATCTTATTTTGCCGGCAATAATTCTGAAAAACGATTACATCAAATCCAGAACTTCATTCACAGAAAAGTAGGCACACCTTATTTCTATGACCATCATTTAAGTAGCAGAAGTTATGGTTATTACGGAGGATTTCATTCAAACTATTTATTCTACTAGCGATGAAACAAATTATCATTTTGATTGCACAATTGCTATTGATAATTAGCTTGCAATCGTGTCGGATTTTTGGTTACACCGAATCACCCAATGAGCAGTTTGTTGAAATATTGAATAAAAAGAGTCAACCGTCTGATACAGAACCACTTTTAGATGGTATTTATACTTTGACCCTGTATGATAACTCATCGCACATAATTGATAGTATTCACAATGTCGAAGGAGCGGGTTTCATTTGCCCATTAATATTCTATGGAAATAATTTGGTTTCTCGAACTGGTTTATTTTCGTTTCATTCAGAAGAATGGTTAACACATTTATTTTTAGACGAAACGGAATTCATGTTAAATAAGCCATGGGGCGTATATGATAATGAAAATGGATTCATAAAAGCAATTATTTATGTTTCTTTTAGAGGCAATAGCCACAATTGGGATAACCGATACCTTTGTTATTTTGAAGGCAGAATGGAAGGCCGCGAAAAAATAGTTGACTGGCATATCGTGCCCCCGTTTCCTGATTTAACAAAAAGAGAATTGGAATATAAATACAATCAACAGATTTTGAAATTTTTAAAAACCTTTAAGTCATATGAATACAGACCTTTCCCAATGAAAACCAATATTGATTCAACAAAAGTTTGGATAAACAAATTTCGATAAATCTTCATTCTATGCGTGAAGATCGCATTCTTAAATAACACACTATTGAAGATTGAAAAACCAATCTGGTCCATCCGCAGTTGTTTAAAATAAACCCTCGTTGTACGCCTGAAAATTCCTCCCATGCGCATTATCACCCAAAACACCCAAACCACCTCCCACACCTACCTCAGTGGGCCGGAGGGCCTGTTTGCCGTGGTGGTGAAAGAACAAAAAGACAGGTTTATGATCCACTATATCCACACCGACCATTTGGGTTCATGGAACACCATCACCGATGCCGGTGGCAACAAGCTACAGGAAATCAACTTTGATGCCTGGGGCAACAGAAGAGACCCCAACACCTGGCGCGCCTTTGCCTCCACGCCTGCAGAACCTTTGTTTGACAGGGGCTTCACGGGGCATGAGCATTTGTATGGCTTTGGTCTCATCAACATGAACGGACGCATGTATGACCCTGTGGTATCGCGCATGCTCTCGCCCGACAACTTTGTGCAGGCACCGGATTTTTCGCAGAGTTTTAACAGGTATAGCTATTGCTTTAACAATCCATTGGTTTATACTGATCCGGATGGGGAATGGGTTCACATTGTAGTTGGAGCTGTTGTAGGTGGTGTTATTAATCTTGCTACAAATTGGAATAATTGTGATGGTTTTTGGGAGTATGCAGCAGCTTTTGGAGCTGGCGCAGGTTCTGGCGCACTAACTGCTGCTTTTGGTCCACTTGGAGCGTTAGGAGGTGGCGCTTTAGTTGGCGGCACTAATAATTTAATATCCCAGACAGGAACGAATTTTTCTGGTTCAGTTAATTGGGGTCAAGTTGGCATTAATACAGTTGTTGGGGGTGTTGCTGGAATTGGAGGTTATGGAGCAGGTCAATGGGCATCTAATAATTTAGGTGGAGTTGTGATAAATGGGTTTAAAATAAACAGTCAGTCTGTTTGGGCTCATACTATTAATGGGGCTTTTGGTGGGGCTTTTGGCGGGTATGCAGGTGGTTTTACTGGCGGATTATTAATGACAGGAGATATATCCATGGCGCACCAAACAGGAATGCAAGGAATGAAGTTTGGAGCCGGAATTGGTGTAGGAACAGGTTTTGCAGGTGGTCTATATTCCGGAAAACAAAATGGATTGAATCCTTGGTCTGGCAAACCTAAAAATAGCGTTACCATTGGCGAAGGAATGTCAACTGACCCAACAAAGGGTTGGATGGGTATTGACAAAATTGCTGATGATTTAGGTAGCGACTATTATAAACCAGATTCGGATATACAAATGAATGGTCCAATTAAAGGTAGTACAACATCCAATGGCATGTATAATAATGCTATTTGGATTGAGAATAATGTAAAAGGAACTGGAGCTTATATTTACGACAGAGGTCCTGTCGGAAATAATAGTCAATATTATAATATGGAAGTAGGTCGCACTATGAATTATCCTATAATTAAGGTTACTCCTTATTACAATCGCTCACAGACAATTAGAGTTTTGATTCTTAGAAAATAAAGATGGTAATTATGGAATTTAATGAACGAGAAAAATCATTAATTGAAATACTTAGAAATTTTGGATTTATAAAAGAATACGGATATAAAGAATACAAGTTTTTATACTATGTGAATGCTTATCCTTCCGTATATTTTAAGAATTATCAATTAAACCAAATATTAAGTATTATTGGTTCTGATTTTGGGAGTAATGGAAATGAATATTCGATTATAATAGAAAGACGTAGCATCTTTTCTTATAAAGTTATTGATGTAAGTGACTATTATGGCACTTTCGGCACCACTATGATTAAGGGAAAGAATTATTCCTTGAAATCACAGGCTGAGTTTGTACAAATGAATCTAATCCCAATTTTGAAAGGAAAAATATGGGTCGATGAGCTTAAAAGAAAATAAAATCATAAGCTTGATCTCCCCTGGCTTCTTTAATGTAGTGGAGCAATTTTTCTAGTTAGTCTTTAACCCGATTTTTTAGAAACGAAAAGCTATGTCAGTCAGTGTACCAATTATCCACCTATATAAACGAGGATTGATGATGAATTCTCTGATTTTTAGCCTTTATCATTTCTAGATTGAATGTCAAAACCATTTACATTTGTAGGATGAGTAATGATTCCGCATTTGATATTGCCCTCACCTCCGCCACTACCTCGCCCGGCATTTTCCCGCCGGCGCAGCAAGACATCGTGTACAATGCATTCGACAAGGTAATATCCATCACTGAAGGGGATAAATCTTTACAAATCACCTATGGCCATCACAGGCAGCGCATCAGTCAGCAATACACCGCAGCAGGCAGCACAACATACAAGGTGTATGTGTGTGCTTGTGAATATATTACCAAAAACACCCAAACCACCACCCACACCTACCTCAGCGGGCCGGAAGGACTTTTTGCCGTGGTGGTGAAAGAACCTCTGCTGGCACGGATTGCAAATTCTATCTAACAACATTGTTAGCTCCTTAATTTTCTTTATGTTGCTTCAAGCTTGGAATCCGCGCCAGCAGAAATTGGATTATAAATCTGCCCTAGCCAGCAGCTAAAAAAAAGAGCCGAAACTTGACAGTTTCGGCTCTTTCTTGTATAAAGGTAAGGTATTAAACGCCTGATTTAAAAGCGTTTGTTGCTTTTTCTTTTTCGGTCGTCGCCAACCTCTCTGGTATTCTTCCTTGCAGGTTTCGTCCAATTGACATCGTCTTTCGATTCCGGTTTCTTTTTGCGAAACATTCCGCTGTCTTTAGGGCCACGGTCGCCGGCCAATTCAACGCGAACGTCTGAGCGGTTTTTATTTACATTGCCAAAGGCCTCCACCACAAGGTCGACAGCATTTGCAGCCACATCAACAAAAGAAAAATTCTCCATGATGTCGATACGTCCCACTGTAACTTCACGCGAACGTGTTACTTCATTGATAAGACCGATAAGGTTATGAGGGCCAATTTTATCTTTACGCCCAACACTGAAGAATAATCTTTTAAACCCGGAATTTGTACCAGATCCTTCCCGGCGTGCAGGACGATCTTCTCTGCTTTCACGGTCGAACCTCTTGTCGCGACTGCGTCTTTCGTCGGGGTATTCATCTCTTCTCACCGATTTCGTTTCATCCACATTTAGGTCGTGGGCGTCGCGATAATAATCGAGGAAGCGGTTAAACTCCAGGGCTACAAAGCGTTTTATGAGTTCTTCGCGATCCATCCATTCGAGCTTGCGGTAAATCACAGGAAGGAAAGAGTCGATCTCATCATGTTTGAGTTCCACCTTTTCCATACGGTCGATGTGATGGTAGAGCTGTTTCTCGCAAACCTGAACGCCTGTTGGCACTTTAGCCTTGGCAAATTCGCGTCCAACTTTGCGTTCGATCAGTTTCATCTTCCCTTTTTCCTTCAGGTTGATGATGCTGATGCAAGTACCTGTTTTATCGGCTCTTCCGGTACGACCACTGCGATGAACATATATTTCGGGCTCATCGGGAAGGTTATAGTTGATAACGTGTGTAAGGTCGTTTACATCGAGGCCACGGGCGGCAACGTCGGTAGCTACGAGCATCTGCAGACTTCCACTTCTGAAGCGTTTCATCACATGATCACGTTGCGACTGTGAAAGGTCACCATGAAGTGAGTCGGCATTATATCCGTCGCGGATGAGCGAGTCGGCAATTTCCTGTGTTTCGACACGGGTGCGGCAAAACACAATGGCATAAATGCTTGGGTTGAAATCGGCAAGACGTTTAAGAGCTGCATAGCGGTCTTTGGCGTGAACAAGGTAAAAGATATGCTTCACATTAGCTGTACCCACATTGCGTTCGCCAACGGTTTTCACCACAGGCTTGTGCATGTATTTGCTCAGGATTCGTTCAACCTGATCGGGCATGGTAGCTGAGAAAAGCAAGGTATTTTTCTCTTTAGGCATTTCCTGAAGGATGTTATCCACATCTTCCTGAAAACCCATATCGAGCATTTCGTCGGCCTCATCGAGGACAGCCCATTTCACATGGGTAAGTTTTGTTTTTCCCCGGCGAATCATATCGTTCATACGGCCCGGTGTGGCCACGATGATTTGGGGATTGTCGTACAACTGCTTCATTTGCACTTCGATAGATGCGCCACCATAAATGGGCACAATTCTGATCGTGGGCATAAACTGTGCGAAGTTTGTAAGGTCGCGTGTGATTTGCATACACAGCTCTCGGGTAGGACAAAGGATCACGGCTTGCGTCTGACGCAAACTTGGATCGATGTACTGCAATACTGGCAGTCCGAAGGCGGCTGTTTTACCTGTCCCTGTTTGGGCAAGACCAACTAAGTCGGTAGCTTTTTCTAATAATGTGGGGATGACAGCTGCCTGGATCGGCATGGGGTCTTTGAATCCGAGAGCTTCCACTGCTTTTTGAAGTTCAGGGTTCAGACCTAGTTCTTGAAAATTAGGCATAAAATGTATAAAATATTTGGGCGGCAAAGGTAGGCTTTTAATGCTAACAAAATCAGTATCAGTGAAAATATTGATTTTTTCATATGAAATTGTGGCTATTTGATTCCTTTGTCCATGTGCTTTTATGTGATATGAAGCGTGAAAAGTGACGATGTGTTCAGCAAGTTTGAGGATACGTAACGCAAGTTTACTTAAGTGGTTTGAAAGTGCACAGAGGCGTTCAGGTAGCCTGAAGATGTGTTCCGCAGATTTTGATAAGGCTTAAAAAGCCAGTGAACAGATGATGGGATAAGAGCGATAGAATGACTTTAAAAAAGCCGAAAAAACGAACTGAGACGATAGTCCGGCGTTGTTTCCAACCATGAAATTTGAAAATGTAAAATTCATGATTTTGCCAAGATCCCAAATATAATCGTAGCCAACAATTTGCTCAAGGCTACTTTCGTCATAAACCAAAGATTGGGCAGCTGAAACCACAATAAAACAAAAAGCATCTTGAAAATATTTTTTGAAAATAATAAATATTTATTGTTTATCAATAATTATTTATTATTTTTGCGCCATAAATTTAAATTATACACTGATGTCAAAAAAGAACAACTTCGTATTTATCGCCCTTAGTATTGTAGCCTGGATCATCTTCGCTGGCTTGTGCGTTGAAGCCGGCGGCTTGATAGTCAATTTTATATTCAGCCTTTACAAACCTGAATTTGTCCAAAATCTTTATCAAAAACTGGACTTAAGTGAAATGTATAATCTCAGCAAACCGGCTTATTTTAGTATGTACTCGTTTATCCTGATCATCTCGATTTTGAAAGCGTACTTGTTCTATATTGTCAGCATGCTTGTAAGCACACTCGATTTGTCAAAACCATTCAACAGTTTTGTTTCAAAACAAATCACACAAATAAGCTACTTCACGCTATCCATAGGGCTATTAAGTTTCATTGCCCGGCAAACAGCTAAATATTTGCTGCATCGTGGCTACGAAATCGATCAGCTCAATCAGTTTTGGGTTGACAGTCAGGCTTTTATTTTGATGGCAGCTATTATTTATGTAATTTCACAGATATTCAAAAAAGGTATCGAATTACAAAACGAAAACGACCTAACAGTTTAAGCCATGCCAATAGTTGTAAACTTAGATGTGATGATGGCAAGGCGAAAAATGTCGCTGAATGAGCTGTCGGAAAAGGTTGATTTAACGCTTTCGAACCTTTCCATACTGAAAACAGGAAAAGCCAAGGCCATACGCTTCAGCACCCTGGAAGCTATTTGCAAGGCACTCAACTGTCAACCTGCTGATATCCTTGAATTTGTGGAGGAGACAAAAGAATAGGTAAATTTTCGAAATGGGTGTTGGTTGGCAGGTGTCTACAAATGGATAATAGACAAGTGCTTTATTTATGAGCAGTTCGCCAATGAGACAAGTATAAATTCATTACTTTTAAGTTTATTGGTCTCTAAACTCAAAAGTAGAATATTGAAAATCAATAAATTCCGTTTGGAGTAGTTTGCAAATGCATTGCTGTAATCGTTCTCTCTCCACACCGCTGGCATATTAATTAGGTGAAGATTTTCACGCATTTGGCTCTCATCTTGCGCAAGCCCTCAACAAATCAACAAATTAACCCTAAACTCTACACCGCTGGCATATTAATTAGTTGAAGATTTTGACGCATTTGGCTCTCATCTTGCGCAAGCCCTCAACAAATCAACTCTAAACATCTAAACCACCTAAACCACCTCTCAACAAATCAACGAATCAACAAATCAACCCTAAACATCTAAACCCCTCAACAACTAAACTGTTAACGAACCTTAATATGGAAAGATTCTAAATTAAAAATCACTTATACAACAATCTATATATGTAGTACTTTCGCCGCGTCAAATATCAACACTATGCTGTCAGAATTTGGAATTATACTACTGTATTTTATTTTAGGGGCTTTTTTCGTTGGTTTTGCCCTTGTCGCAGCTTCATTGATTCGGCCAAGTAAACCAAACCCAATAAAGAACTCCACCTACGAATGCGGTGAAATACCCATAGGTGAACCTTGGATAAGGTTCAATGTGAGGTTTTATGTAATTGCCCTTGTTTTCCTTTTGTTTGATGTGGAAGTGGTTTTTCTACTTCCTTGGGCACTGGTTTTTAAGCAGTTAGGATGGTTTGCTTTTATTGAGATGATCATCTTTGTGGTAATTCTTCTGGCCGGATTTATCTATGTCTGGGCCAAAGGCGACCTCGATTGGGATAAGCCAAAACCTTACATTGCCAAACTTGAAGACCTTGTTGTTGGCAAGAAAAAATCTAACTTTTAACAATTATGGGATTATTAAATAAACTGGATGACCCCTATGATGGCGGAGGGATTGTCCTTGGAAAAGTGGAAGAATTGCTGAATTGGGGACGTAGCAAATCCGACTGGTATCTTCACTTTGGTCTGGCTTGCTGTGCCATCGAATTTATGGCCATGAATGCTTCGCACTTCGATTTTATGCGCTTTGGAACTATCCCGCGCACGAGCCCCCGTCAGGCCGACTTTATCATGGTTACAGGCACTGTTACCTTCAAGATGGCGGATAGAATCAAAGTTTTATACGAGCAAATGGCTGAACCTAAATACGTTATATCGGTGGGTTCTTGCTCTAACTGTGGCGGCCCTTACTGGGAACACGGATACCACGTGTTAAAAGGTGTCGATAAAATCATCCCTGTGGATGTATATATTCCTGGTTGCCCTCCACGTCCCGAAGCTTTTGAGGAAGGCATGATGAAACTTCAGGAAAAAATCAGTCACCAAGCCATCTTTAACAAAAGAAAACGACTGGGTATCGAGTAAAAACCTTTCAATTCAGAAACATAACTATGTTACCAAACGAAATATTTGAAAAACTCAGGTCTGTTTACGGCGATCAAATAATTGAGCTAAGCGAAAATCAACCTTCCGACTCATTTATTACAGTAAATGCAAGCGCCCTGTTTGAAATTTGCCATAGCCTGCGCGATGAAGCATTTTTTATGTTTGATTACCTCATGAGTCTCACGGGAATGGATCTGGAAGAAAATCTGGGAGTTGTTTATCATTTGTATTCGATGCAACTCAAGCATAAAATTGTCATTAAAGCTTTCGTCCCCAAAGAGCAACCCAATGTACCGTCAGTAGAAAGAATCTGGCGCACTGCCGATTGGCACGAACGCGAAGCCTATGACCTTATCGGAGTTAATTTTGAAGGACATCATAACCTTATCCGGATTCTTTTGCCTTACGACTGGGAAGGGTATCCGTTGCGTAAAGATTACACAGCGCCGGAAATGTATCACGGAATGAAGGTTTCCTAAAAAAACATGTTATGAGTGAGAAAAAAAGATTAGACCTGGAATACAGTCAGCTCGACTCCGACAGAATGCGGCTCAATGTCGGACCACAGCATCCTTCAACACACGGAGTTCTTCGTCTTGAGGTGGAAATCGATGGTGAGATAGTAACAGAAGTTGTTCCTCATCTCGGATATCTTCACAGAAGTTTTGAAAAACATTGCGAACGAATGACCTATCCACAGATCATTCCTTATATCGACCGCATGGATTATATCTCAGCTATGAACAACGAATGGCCTTATGTGATGGCACTCGAAAAAATGCTGGATATCAAAGTGACCGAAAAAGTGGAATACATCCGGGTTATCGTTGCTGAGTTAAACCGCATCGCCAACCATCAGATTGCCGTTGCAACCTTTGGCCTCGATGCCGGCGCTTTTACCCCGTTCCTTTTCTTTTTCAGAGACAGGGAATATATCATCTGGATTCTGGAAAAACTTTCGGGTGCACGTTTGCTGTATAACTATTTCCGCGTTGGCGGATTGGCCGGCGACACTTATCCTTCCTTTAAGGAAGAATGCCAGAATGTGATCGAAAAGGTGCGTAAAACCAATGCTGAAGTGATGGATCTGTTGATCTACAACCGCATTTTTATTCAGCGCACAGCCAATGTTGGTATTCTTACGCCTGAGGTAGCCATCAACTACGCATGCTCGGGCCCTGTTTTAAGAGGCAGTGGCCTTCGATACGACCTGCGTAAGGACGAACCTTATTCCATCTACGACCGTTTCGATTTCGAAGTGCCGGTAGGAAAAGGTGAAGTAGGCGTTGTAGGCGATTGCTGGGATCGCAATATAGTCAGGATGCAGGAAATGGAACAATCATGCCGTATAATCGAACAGGCTCTGGCTCAGATGCCCGAAACTGGCGATGTGAAAGCGAATGTCCTAAAGCGCATCAAACCCCCGAAAGGCGAAGTGTACATGCGTACAGAAAACCCTAAAGGAGATCTTGGTTTTTATATCGTAAGTAATGGTACTGATAAACCCGAACGTCTTAAAGCCAGAGGCACAAGCTTTGTGAACCTCTCGGTTATTCCGGAAATATCCAAAGGATATATGTTTGCCGACTTGATTCTTATTCTGGGAAGCATCGACATCGTTCTTGGTGAGGTTGACAGATAACGAAATTAGAAAATTAGTATAACTCAAATGGAGAACACAAACTTTTTATGGGACCTGATGGGCAAGAATATCTGGTCAGTATTGCTGGTGATTTCTTTGCCTTTAATGTTTGTTCTCGTTTATGCGCTTATCGCCATCCTTGCCGAATTAAAAATTTCTGCCTGGATACAAGAGCGTCTTGGACCAATGAGAACAGGCCCCTGGGGCATCCTACAACCTGTTGCTGAGGTTGTAAAACTGATTCAAAAAGAGGATATTACACCCGATCAGAGTAGTAAATTGCTCTACAATCTGGCTCCTTTTATCATCTTTACAGGCGCTTATGCGGCTTTCGCAGTAATCCCTTTTAGTGAGGCTTTTGTTCCATCTGGCATTGACGTTGGACTCTTTTATGTGTTCGCAATTGGATCTATTAGTGCCATGGGAATTGTAATGGGAGGTTGGGCATCCAACAATAAATACTCGTTGATGGGAGCAATGCGTGCTGTTTCACAGCTTATCAGTTATGAAATTCCGGCTGCTTTTGCTGTTTTGTCGGTAGTAGTATTGGCTTCGTCGATGAACATGCAGGAAATAAGCAAGATGCAAACAGGATGGTTTTGGAACTGGTTTATTTTCGGCGGACCGGGAAGTATTTCCAAAATCTGGGTGATCCCATTTACTGTTGGACTCACTTTGATCTACTTCATCTCTTCACTTGCCGAAACCAACCGCGTACCCTTTGATATTCCTGAAGGTGAATCGGAGCTAGTAGCCGGTTTTCACACAGAATACAGCGGGATGAAATTCGCCATGTTTTTCTTTGCTGAATACGCCAATATGTTTGTTGTTGCAGCAATCCTGACAACAATTTTCTTAGGTGGCTGGAATTCACCTTTTGGCGACTTCATGCAAGGTCCGTGGTGGGGAGTGTTCTGGTTTATAGCTAAATCATTTTCTGTGGTACTTGTACAGATTTGGATTCGCTGGACATTGCCTCGTTTCAGGGTCGATCAGCTGATGTATGTTGGTTGGAAAGTGTTACTTCCGCTTTCATTCGTCTGCTTTATCGCTATCAGTTTGTTTGTAATGCTTAAATAGAAATATTTATGATTCAATATTTTAAAAATGTATGGTCAGGCCTAAGCAGCACGTTTTTAGGGATGTATATCACCTTTAAGCATCTGTTTGTGAAAAAGGTGACCATCCAATATCCCGATCAGCGATTTACATTGCCCGACAACGCCCGCAACCGCCTAAAGCTGGAGATGGAGCGCTGCAACGGCTGCAACAGCTGTGTTGTTGCCTGTCCGGTAAACTGTATCACACTTGAAACTGTAAGAGTTTCACCCGAAGACCCGCATCAGGAAGTGCATCACAATGGCAATCCACGCAAAATGTGGGTAACCAGATATGAAATCGACTTCGCCAAATGCTGCTATTGCGGTTTATGTACACAGGCCTGCCCCAGCGATGCGATAAAACATACACAGGAGTATGAATACTCAAGTTATAAGCGCGAAGACCTTTATTATAAATTTCAGACGTTGAGTCCGGAGCAGGTAGCTGAAAAACACCGCATGTATGCTGAGTTAAAAGCTAAAGATAAGCCAGCTAAAGCTGACGGAGCAACGGAGGAGAAAAAGGCTAAACCAGAGGAAAAGAAAGAAAAAGAACAGTAAAACGGATGTTTTCTGAAACGAAAAGAAATACCTGACAAAATGGATCTTATTACAATAGCATTTTATTTCTTCGCAGCGCTGACACTCGGTTTCGGGGCTGTGGTGGTATTATCGAAAAATATCATGCATGCTGCCTTCTCGCTGCTTTTCACTTTTTTTGGTGTTGCAGGCTTGTATGTGTTGCTGCATGCTGACTTTCTTGCCATCACTCAGATTATGATTTACATCGGAGGCATACTCGTTCTGATCATCTTTGGTGTAATGCTTACAACACGCATCACAGGTGTGGATGTTAAATCGGGAAAGGTGGGAATATTTCAGCTGACTGGTGCCATCGTGCTCACACTCTCGATAGCCTTGTTGCTGCTGTTCGTTTACACCAACACACAGTGGTATCAACCGGAGTCAATTCCAATGGAATCCACTGCCGAATTGATTGGAACAACATTGTTAACCAGATATTTACTTGCTTTTGAGGCAGCCTCTATTCTGTTATTGGTGGCTATTGTCGGAGCAGCATTCATAGCAAGAAAAAAACACTAAGCATATGGAAATTGGATTAACACATTACCTCATCGTCAGTGCAATTTTGTTTGCATTGGGTTTATATGGCATCGTTTCGCGAAAACATGCCGTAATGGTTTTGATGGGATTGGAGCTGATACTTAATGCGGCCAACATCAATTTCATTGCTTTTGCACGATATGGCGGAATGAATATCGACGGGCAGATTGCTGCCATCTTTGTGATCATTCTGGCTGCAGCCGAAGCTGCCGTAGCCCTTGCAATCCTGTTGAACATCTACCAGCACTTTAAACATGTGAATGTGGATGAAGTAAAAGAAATGAAAGAGTAACCATCGTAAAAAAGATAGAAAAAGATTATGACACAAGAAGTTATATTATTTCTAAGCATCACGGTTCTGCTGGTTCCCATTCTCAGCTTCCTGATCAATATTTTCTTTGGTGACCGGCTCGGAAAACTTAGCGGCGTTGTCGGAACAAGTATCCTTGCCTTTGATTTCCTTATTGCAGCAACAATTGCATTCAATAAGCTGGTTACCTATGCCGATCTCCACATCATTCAAACAAAGTTTGAGTGGTTTAGCCTCGGATCATTCAAAGTAATCGTCGGTTATGGTATCGATAACATTGCCGCTATTATGCTGTTGGTTGTCACACTCATCAGTTTCCTTGTCCATTTGTTTTCGACCATTTATATGGATGGCGACCGCAGGTTTCCAAAATTCTATGCATACCTTGGGTTGTTCACCTTCTCCATGCTGGGAATCGTTATTGCCAACAACTTTCTGATGATGTATGTCTTCTGGGAGTTGGTAGGTATAAGCTCTTATCTGTTGATTGGATTCTGGTACGAAAAAAACTCTGCCTCCAACGCCGGCAAGAAAGCGTTCATCACCAACCGTATTGGCGATCTTGGTTTTTTCATCGGTATTATGATTCTTTTCATGACCTATGGCTCATTCATGTTTGAAGATGTTTTTGCAGGCATCGCTTCAGGTCAAATGCCATTCAACAACCCAACAATGCTCACGCTGGCCGGGATAGGTATTTTTATGGGTGCAATGGGAAAATCAGCACAGTTTCCTCTGCACGTGTGGCTTCCTGATGCAATGGAAGGCCCAACACCTGTTTCTGCTCTTATTCATGCTGCGACAATGGTTGCCGCCGGCGTTTATCTGGTTGCCAAGGTGTTTGTGATGTTCACTGCCGATGCTTTGTCATTTATTGCAATCATTGGAACCTTAACAGCTTTCATTTCGGCAACAATTGCTATCACTCAAGTTGATTTCAAGAAAGTGCTGGCATACTCAACAGTGAGTCAGCTTGGATTTATGATAATGTCGCTGGGAACAGGTGGTTATACCAACGGTTTCTTTCACTTAGTTACACACGCCTGGTTCAAAGCAGCGTTGTTTCTTGCTGCCGGCTCAGTGATTCATGCCATGCACCATGCGATGCAT
>Ga0351971_1142_pt1 | contig 14863 bp, 15 predicted proteins | sample BONcelFGM3001F11_FD_206746 | JGI IMG/M metagenome (GOLD analysis project Ga0351971, IMG submission 206746) | Enriched cells from coal bed in the Powder River Basin, Montana, United States - BONCAT cells FGM rep2 HSBNCT.FGM.300.1.F11 ...
TTGCATGGGGTGTGTCGGTGAAGGTATCGTAACGGTCAGGTTTACGTATCGTGGTAACGTAATACGCATCTATGGTGCGGGCTATTGGAGGAAAGGAAGAAAAATCTATGAAGAGCAAAACAAAATATACTGAAGAACCTATGGGACATTTGAGAGTCGTTAAAGACTTTCTCCCGCCACCGGATAAGTTAGTGCTGAAAGAAGATAACGTGAAGGTAACTATTTCCTTGAAGAAATCCAGCATATCCTTCTTCAAAGAACAAGCAAAAACGCAAAAGACTTCATATCAAAGAATGATAAGAGAAGTAATAGATTGGTATGCCACACATTATCAAAAAAGCGCATAACCCGTCGCTAAAGCCGATCGCAGCCCGCTGGGCTGCTCCGGCTGAGCTCATCGTTAGGGAAAGAATTGAATGAAAGAAGTCGCCCTAATTGACAAAAATATTTATCACCTAGCCAAGGAATATCTACCAGCACGTAAGATAGCAGGAGTTACGGCAGTTCTTATAGAAAAATATCTTAATCCGCTATCATTGAATCCGAAACCAACGACTAAAGAAGCAATTTATCATAGAATCTTGGAATCGGCCCAAAATGCAAATATGAAAGCAGGGGTCATAGGTCGCGCGATTGGAGGTGTTGAAAAACTTTCTCCAATACTATCAGGTTTTAATGCAAAGACTGTCCTTGAAAAATACGCTGGTAACTGTGATGCAGTTCTTGACGATATTGTGAAAAAGCTTAAACCGAACGGTGAAATTAGGCGAACATCGAGAAGCATTTGGCCACACTACTGCAAAACTATTCTTTCCGCTGCTAAATTCATTGAGCAGTTCTCTTCAGCCTTAGACTTCTTTGGTTGGGTGGATTTCTTCGACAAAGATGAGAGAGCCCGTGCCAGTCTCCCTATGCTTTTGAGTCGTGAAATTGAAGGTTTTGGTTTTGCATTATCGTGCGATTTCCTCAAAGAAATGGGTTATATTAATTTTCCAAAACCTGATGTTCATCTGCGAGACATTTTCACGGCCTTAAACCTATGCCCAGGCAAATCCGATGATTATCAGTTATTTAAAGCAGTCATTCGTGTTGCAAATCATTCTGGTGTTTCTCCATACAACGCAGATAAAGTATTCTGGTTGATTGGCAGTGGTTATTTCTACAATGATTTGGATTTAGGCAATAAGGGGCGCGTAGGTAGTTACAAAAAGGAATTCATCGAGTATGCAAAACCTTTGCTTGAAAAATATAATCCCCAACCCGTCGCTACAGCCGATCGCTGGCCGCTGGCCAGCTCCGGCTGAGCTTTTCGTTGGGTATAGATTAACCATGAACAATGCATACAATGACATATATGCAGATATTCGAAAAAAGAAATATTTTCTTTTCCTTACAGTAACCATATTTTTATTGGCTGCATTATTAGGTGGCATCAATGTTCCTGAGTTGAGAAAGGTTCTATTGGAAATAATAGCTGCTGTTCGGAAAATGGCGGAGGAATATAAAAACGGGGTACTATTTTATGTAATAGTAAAAATATTTGTACATAATGCGGTTGCCATGTTCCTTACTCTGTTCTCGGGTGTACTAATTTTCCTCATTCCAGTATTTAGTATAGTAGCAAACGGCTATTTAATAGGGTTTGTAGTAAGTCTGGATTTTTCTAAAATTGGCTTGTTAGTTCCTCATGGCATATTTGAGTTGCCGGCGTTTGCTTTGGTTTGTGCATATGGAATATGGCTCGGATTGTGGCCATTTAATCACGGTAGAATTGAAACTCTGAAGCTTAGGCTTAAGCAGTGTATAAAAATATATGTTTATGCGGTGCTGCCTCTGCTGGTTGCCGCCGCCATTATAGAAGGTACTTTATTAAAGTATATGTAAATGCATTACCCAACATTGCGCCAGAGCCGATTGCAGCCCGCTCCGGCTGCTCCGGGTGAGCTTTTCGTTCCCCAGACATGGAGAAGGATACTATGAAAATGAAAACCGTAGTGAACACTTTGATTATTAGCTCTATTCTTTTAGTATTGTACTTTTTTATAGGGCATGGCTTTGTCGAATTCTATTTTGGCGGAAAAAAAGAGATGCTCCAAACTGCTGTCCTTATCAATAATCTGTGCAATGCTAATCGTTCTTGTCCTTTAAGGCTGGAAAATTGGGAAGGTGAAAACGGAAAGTTAAGAAACGGTCGACAACTGTACATTCCTACTCCAATTCCAGGAGGTGAGAATAATGAAAAGAGTCTTAAACCTCAATCATTCAAACTGATTTATGTGATGGCTTTTCCTCCGGATGATTGGTTCGAAGTCCAGGGCGGTGTTGGCAAGAAAGTCACTTCAGGCTGGACGGGTCGCTAAGATGGTTTTGAAAGCCGCTAGATCTAATGCTCCAGTATCATTTATATGCAAAAGTAAGGACCCTCTCAGGAGCGATTGTCCAATGGAATTTGTTAGGTTATGGAAAGTTATCTACCTCCCCATCTAGCGAGTAATCAGTGAGCACAGCCTGCCGCTGCACCGAACGCTTCGCTCCGCCTGATTTTTTCGTTACCCGAAGAACACAGGAAGAGTATCGCAACTGAGCTTGACTAAAGTATTCATTGGTAGTACAACTAACAATACAATAGGAGGTACAACCAATGCCAAATGCACCAAAAATCATACCCATTTCCGATCTCAGACAAAATGCCAGTGATGTGGTGAAGAGTGTTTCATCTTCAAGAGAACCGGTTTTTATTACACAGCGTGGAAGAGCGGCTGCGGTGCTGGTAAGCATGGAAGTCTATAAGAACGCCCAGCATGAAATGGATATCTTGCACTTGCTCGCTAGAGGCGAGAAAGAAATAGAGGCAGGAACCGGTTATGAACTCGACGATGTGCTGAGGGAGGCCGACCTTTATCTTGAGGCCGCAAAACGTTGAGAATATTATTTACGCCTGCAGGCCGCCGCCAATTTCTTGAAGCCATTGCGTATATACACAAAGACAAGCCTTCTGCTGCATTATCTTTCCGCCACAAAGCGGAAAAATTGCTGTCGCGGCTCAAGAAGTTTCCTGGGTCGGGAAGGCCGCTGCCAGAGTTTCCAGAACTTCCTTTTCGTGAAGTCATTGTAAAGCCCTATCGTTTTTCCTATAAGGTTAAGGATAACGATGTATGGGTAGTTGCGGTATGGCATGGTGCTCAGTTGCCTGATGAACCAGCAAGTTAATGGGTAACAAAATCAATGCACCCGATCACTACGCTCCGGCTGATTTTTTCGCCGGGCATTGAAGGGAGAAACACAGATGAACAAGAAAGCAATAATATTGTTTTTGCTCTTGGCTGGCTGCGCTGGAATCCCGGAAAATGTGAAGCCAGTTGATAATTTCAAATTAGACAAATATTTAGGGCAATGGTACGAAATTGCCCGTTTGGATCATTCTTTTGAACGGGGATTGAGCCGGGTAACGGCAAACTATAGTTTACGAGACGACGGCGGCGTCAGGGTGTTAAACCGCGGTTACTCTGGAAAAGAAAAAAAATGGAAAGAAGCTGAAGGAAAGGCTTACTTCGTTAAAAGACCGGATCAAGGTTATTTGAAGGTTTCTTTCTTCGGGCCCTTTTATGGTTCTTATGTCGTATTTGAACTTGATCATGCGGATTATCAATATGCGCTCGTGTGCGGGCCGGATAAGTCTTATTTGTGGATTCTGGCTCGAAGCCCCGCAATAAAACAAGAGCTGAAGGATATGCTGATCGCGAAAGCAGCAACACTGGGTTTTGACACAAACAAATTGATATTTGTCGATCATCCGTAAGCGAACCGGGCCACAGGTAACAGATTATTATGGGCATATTGGCAACACTTTTATAAAGGCCCAACACCAAGGGTAATATACCCGATCGCTGTGCTCCGGCTGATTTCACCGCCGGACATTGTAATAGGAGTAGATACCATTCGCATATTGATGCGCAGGAGGGAAAAATGACAGATCAAATCCTTAGAGAAAAACGAGTGCTGATCACCCAGGCGGACGCGTTTATGGGTCCGACGCTTTGCGAAGTGTTTGCTGAGCACGGCGCTATTGTAATTGCCAGTACAGAGCCGCTTACGAGCCTTGACGCACCCGCCGGCATCATAGCTGCTGCAGGCCATATCGACGTGCTCGTTGCCAACCTGGCTGTTCCGGCGCCCACTACCCCTGTCACGGAAGTGTCGGTTGAAGAATGGCGAGACACCTTTGCTGTTCTGGTGGATCCGCTGCCCCGGTTGTTTCAGGCTGTGTTGCCTGCCATGATAGAGCGTCGTGCCGGCAAAATTCTCGTTATGGGCAGCGCATCTGCCTTGCGCGGAATGAAGCGCGCATCCACTTACAGTGCCGCGCGCGGTGCGCAGCTTGCCTACGTGCAGGCCGTCGGCGTCGAAGTTGCTGTCCATAATGTTCAAGTGAATGCAATCGCGCAAAACTTTGTCGACAATCCGACCTACTTCCCCGCGGAAGTGCAGGCGAACCCTCGATTTCAGGAACGTTTGAAACGAGAGGTCCCCCTGGGGCGTCTCGTAGGAGCGAGAGAAGACGCAGAATTTGCCGCTTACCTATGCAGTGAGCCGGCAAGCTGTTTTGTCGGGCAGGTGTTCCCTGTCTGCGGCGGCTGGGTGTCCAGATGATAGCGTGGCCCAAGAAGGTCAATCACTCGATCGCTGCGTGCGGGTGATTTTTTCGTGGGCCCAATTCTCGGAGTTTGATTCTTGAAGATATATCATATCCGAAATGCATGCCTGATCATTCATAGCAATGAGCAGAGAATTTTAGTCGATCCCTGCCTGAACCCGAAAGGAAGCCTGCCGCCCTATACGCTTTTTCGCAAGAGGCCCCGATTCAATCCTATCGTTGATCTGCCGCCAAACTCGGCACCTCTGTTAGACCGGATCACATGCGGACTCATTACCCATTTCCGTTACGGCCATTTTGATCATCTTGATAAATCCGGATTTCGCCTGTTGGCGCAGAAACAGGTGCCTGTATATTGCAGCTCCATAGATGAACCTTCTCTGAAACGACACCATATCAATGCAATCCCCCTTGCAATGAAGAAGATCAGCCAATTTCTCACAGGGAGGATCACCCCTTTCCCAACTGCCCATGGGCATGGTTTAGCCGGTATGCTCATGGGACCCGGAGCAGGATATTTTGTTGAACTGCCGGGGGACAAATCTCTTTACATCAGCGGCGATACGGTAATGACGCAAACTGTCAGAAATGCCCTTAATGACCTTCGGCCTGATATTTCCATATTGAATGCGGGAACGGCAGCACTTGATTTCGGCAGGCCCATTCTTATGCCTCTTGATGAGCAACTGGAGTTTATAAGAACCGCTCCCGGCAAGGTCATTGCCGTGCATCTGGACGCCTTCAATCATTGTTTAACGACCCGAGCTATGCTGAGAGATGCTGTTTTGAAGGAAGGATTGTCCGACAAAGTGATTATTCCGGCAGATGGAGAATTGATGGAGTTCTAAACCCGGCCGGTACATCACTCCAACGAATGTCTGATAACCGCCGGTGACTTTAAACGTTCTGCATGGAGGAGATCTCGCCTTGCATTTGAGGAACTGAAAGCGGAAATAGAAATAGGAAATGGTTGACAAGGCGCCAGAGCCGATCGCAGCTTGCTGATGGAACAACCGAATACAATTTGATTTATCAGGAAATTTGATTTACCCTTATGCCATGGTTACAGATAGTCATTTCATTATCAACATAAGATCAGGGATAGACACATGATAAAAGAATTCAGTCTGGAGGGCAAAGTTGCCTTAGTAACGGGGGCCGGGCGGGGTATCGGCAGGGCGATCGCATCGACGTTTGCCGAGGCCGGTGCCGATATTGTTGCCGCAAGCAGAACGCCGCAGGAATTGGATGAAACGGCCGAAGAGGTCATGATGCACGGCCGCCGGTGCGTTACCGTCCCTACTGATATTAATAACGCGGATCAGGTAAAAAGGCTCGTGGATACGGCACTGGCGATGTTCGGCAAAATAGACATCCTCGTCAACAACGCGGGGCTGGATTCTCTGAAAATGACGATTCCTGTACCGGGCGCAGAAAACATGAAACTTGCTCAGCTGATTCCGGATTTCAACGAGCCTCTCACGGACGACGAGTGGAATAAAATCTGGAATACAAATGTGAAGGGCGGATACGATCTGACCAGACTGGTGATCCCGAATATGATCCAGAATAAAAAAGGGAAAATCATTAATATCGTATCGACCTCCGCTATTAAATACACGGCACTGCAAGGTGTTTATCCGGCGACGAAGGCTGCGATCGTCGCTCTTTCCAGGAGTCTGGCAAACGAACTGGCCGGATTCAACATAACGGTCAATTGCATCGGACCCGGCGGTGTGGTAACGGCGATGCCGGATAGTATCCATTCCAACGGGGAAATCAGCCAGGATTATCTTCGGTCGGTTCCACTGGGGAGATTCGGCGAGCCGCGCGAAGTGGGTTTGCTTGCTTTGTATCTGGCTTCCGAAGCTTCGGATTATATGACCGGCCAGACTTTGTATCTCGACGGCGGGTATACGATTTCGTGATCCCGCGAGCGCACCGCACAATGCAGAAAATATTTATCAACTATTGTAAAGTGGCTATACCGTTTTTTTGAGAATTGCTTTATCGCCTTTGAAAGCTTTGAAGAATCTCAACTGATGTCATAATCCAAATAAATTTCCCCGAGGGTTCGGTCATGCAAAAATGTGATTTTACAGTTTACGATATGATTGCCCGTAATGCCGGTTTATACGCCGGGAAAAGTGCGATCATCTACGGAGATACCCGTATTTCTTTTCTCGAATATCAAACGCGGTGCGATCAATGTGCCGCCGGTCTCGTTAAAGACGGCCTCACGACAGGTGACCGGATTGCCATACTATCGGGGAACTGCGATGATTTCCTGATACTGAGCGGTGCAGCGGCAAAGATCGGCGCCGTCATCGTTTTGGTGAATTTCCGATTAGGGGAAGGAGAGATCAACTATATTCTCCAGGATTCGCAGCCGAAATGCATTTTCGCAAGCCTTGATTATAAGGATATGGCTTACAAGGCGTCGCTGGCTGTCCCCTCCATTCAAAAACACTACTTGTTTAAAGCGGAAAGCAGTGAAGGTGATTTCATTCCTTTCGGGGCGCTGTTGTCGAATGATCATCCGGTGACCCCGCCAGCATCGGCTTCCGAAAGTCTTGCCTTCATGATTATTCATACAGCCGCGGTCGGCGGGAAGCCGCGCGGCTGCGTTTTGAGCCAGGCCAATATCATGGCGGTCGGCTTTCAGATGGCCGACCTGTTCCAGCTGAACAGCAGTGACTGTCATGTGGGGACTCTCCCTCTCTTTCATATCGGGGGGATTGCGATGACCTTAGCTGTCATGCTGCAAGGCGGCCCAAATGTGATCATCGATCGTTTCGACCCGGTAGTCGTTTTAAAACAAACCCAAAAGGAGCGCGGAACATTTTTCTGTACGTTTCCTCCCATGCTGGCCGCAATTCTCGATGCCCAGGAAAAACAATCTATCGACGCGTCAAGCCTGCGGCGGGTTTGCGGAATGGACAGCCCGGATACCATTGAACGGTTTTTGAAGAATAATCCCGGCGCGGCTTTTTACAGCCTGTACGGGCAAACGGAAGTCATGCCCGTTTCCGGCTGCGACATCACGGAGAGACCGGGCAGCATCGGCCGTCCGGCGCTCCTGACGCGGGTGGCAATCTTTGATGATTTGGATCGGGAATTGCCGCTGGGAGAACAAGGTGAAATATGTGTACACTCCCCTTCCGTATTTCTCGGCTACTGGAATCTCGAGGCGGACTCAGCCTATACCTCCCGCAGCGGGTGGCATCACACGGGTGATCGGGGGCGGATGGACGAGGCGGGTTACCTGTATTACCTGGGCAGAAATCCGGAAAAAGAATTGATCAAGCCCGGCGGTGAAAATGTTTATCCGGCCGAAGTGGAAAAAGTCATTCTTGGCCATGGGGATATAGAGGAAGTTGCGGTGATCGGCATTCCCGATGCAGAATGGGGAGAAGCGGTGCTCGCGGTCTGTGTTCTGAAAAAAGGACGCCATTTAAAGGATACGGAACTTATAGAATTTGTAGCATCCAGGATTGCCCGCTATAAGAAACCGAAGCATGTCCTTTTTGTCGACCATCTGCCGAAAAAAGCCGGCGGCGAAACGGACCGTGAGGCGGTCAAGAAAATCTACGCCCTCACGAAATAAGAAGACGCGTGAAACAGATACAGTGTGCAGAGACACTGCAAAACAAATGATTGAGAGGGAAAATATCATGAAGAAACTGTCCGTATTACTGCTGCTCTGCGCTGTCCTGAACCTGATGTTCACGCTGGAGACTAACCGTCCTGTACCTGGAAAATGCGGAGTCGTGAATGATCATCAGGAATGAAACAAACGCGGATATAACTGCTATAAATGAAGTCACGATAGCGGCTTTCAAGAATCATCCGGTCAGCAGACAAACGGAACAATACATCATAAACGCATTGCGGGAAGCCCGTGCGCTGACCCTATCGCTTGTCTCCGAAATTGACGGAAAAGTGGCAGGCCACATCGCGTTTTCGCCCGTCACGATTTCCGACGGCAGTCCGGATTGGTACGGCATCGGCCCTGTTTCCGTTCGGCCGGAATTGCAGAGGCAAGGCATTGGAGAGGCGCTGATGCGCGAAGGATTATCACTGATGAAAGCGCGGGGCGGTCAGGGTTGCGCGCTTGCAGGCGATCCTGATTACTATAAGCGGTTTGGCTTTAGAAATATTCCGGCTTTAATTTATGAAGGGATTCCGCAGGAATTTTTTCTCGTCCTGCCGTTTAATGAAAAAGTGCCCGAAGGCCATGTTGTATTTCACAAAGGGTTCCAGGCAAGCTACTGAAGGTGATAGCGACGCCCGGACCAAAAGAGACGTGTATTCGTTGCGATCGGGTTGGCTGATGCCGATGATGTTCGTCCCGGGATCCTCAGAGCGCCATAATTTCTTTTCTGCGGAAGCAATCGAGGGAGTGGTCGTTGACAAGGCCTGTTGCCTGCATGTGCGCATAGCAAATGGTAGAGCCCATAAATTTAAACCCTCTTTTCTTGAGGTCTTTGCTCAAGGCGTCCGACTCCGGACTCACTGCAGGATAATCCGCTAATCTGCGGATGGTATTGATCCTGGGTTTGTTGCCGACAAAACCCCAGATGTATTTTGAAAAACTGCCGAATTCTTTCTGAACTTCGAGAAAGCGCAGCGCATTGTTGACCGTTGATTCTATCTTCAGTCTGTTGCGGATGATCCCGGGATCCTCGAGCAGCTTTTCAATTTTCGTCTGATTGAATTTCGCGACTTTCCCGGGTTCAAAATTTTCAAAGGCGCGGCGGTAATTTTCTTTTTTTTTCAAGACGGTATGCCAGCTCAAACCGGCCTGAGCGGCTTCCAGCGACAAAAATTCAAAGATCAACCGGTCGTCATGAACCGGAACGCCCCATTCCTTGTCGTGATACAAGACCATGTCGGGTTTCGTTAAATCAACCCAGGGGCAGCGATGAACTTCGCTTTCTGATTTTATTTTCACGGATCAACTCCCTTTCCCTGCCCGCTTAACCGGCATATCCCGGATGCCGGCCGCCCGCGAATCGGCTATCCGCATCACGCCCCATCCTCACGCATAGATCGACGCCCGCTGCGGAAAATCAAAAGCAAGGCCATGCCGATTGAGACAAAAAGGAAAATCGCCGGCGCGCCAAGACCGTGAATGAAAAAATAACACATCCCGACAACAGGCAGAAGTCCCAGGCGGACGAAAGGTTTCAGCCCCTCATGATTTTCGAGGAAACGCGCAGCCGCGGGCGAATAGCTGTAGTAGAACCGGACAAAGAATCGGCCCGGGGCGCTCTGAAGAAGAAACTGATCGCGAAAGGTGCGAAGAATGACGACGCGGGAGTCGAGCGATGAACCAAAGGCCGCCGTTGCGATGAAGCAGCCGCCACCTCCGCCGTCGCTCGCCGGGACTGCCACGGTTGTGTCGGAAACGGTGTGAACCTGCGCACCGAAAAAGGGGTTGGCCATTCCGACGTAAAGCGGATGCGCGGCAATGGTCGACGGCAACAGAACCCGGGCGCCGTAGTTGAACGGATCACCAAAACCGTCCCGGGTGAGCGGCGCCCAGTTCACGCCATCCGAGGTGTAGTAGATGTCGCAGCCCACCGGATTATCATTGTATATTTCTATCGCCTGCAGAGCCGCCTGAACCGCAAGCCAGGCCCCATCGTCACCGGGAGTGAGCACGCCCGCCGTCTCCAGGTTGGCGCGGGTTACATACTTGAGAAAGACGCGCAAATCGAAAGTCGATGCGTACAGTTTTCCATTGTACTGGGCCATCCACCACAGGTATTGATTTAAAGAGAAGTTTGTGTCGCGAATGGCGGGGTCCGGAGAAAGCATCTGGAGAATATTGGGCTGGAAGAAGCCCGCTCCGTAATTCCCGATCCGCGACGGGAAAATCGTGCTCCTGGTTGGGCCCGCCGTGTCGCCGATCACCATGGCGCAGACATCCGTTTTACTGATCCGATAAATCTGAGGAGGAATCCGATTCGGCAAAATCAGTTCCGCATTCCCCGAACCAATCAGCGAGGGAAAGGTCGCGAGTGTTCCGACATAAAGATTGTCCTGGAAAGAAGCCAGGGAAAGTGTTGTGTTGAATCTATTACCCAGTCCCTTGGGATAGGATGCGGCGGGAAACAGAGACTGGTCGGCAATGATGGGCGTCCAGACCCACCGGGCCAGTGCAGTATCAAACTTCCCTTTGAAAAGCCAGGCTCCGCCGTTATCCGCCGCCTGGGACGTCGTCGGATCGACGTCTTCTGACAGGGTCACATAGAGATAACCGTTAAAACCGGCAAACTGCCAGAGCATCGCTTTTCTGCCGGCGGCGACAAGGCCGCCGAAATCGCTGTCGGCCGCTATTTTTGTCCAGTCGCCCGTCGCTTCCGGATTTGTAGCTTCATAGATGTCATTGTTGGCGCCGATATAGAGCTTCCCGTTATGGACGGCGATAGGCCGCAGGCTGGTTGTGCCCTGGACACGAAATACTTCCTTAACAACGATATTCTGAGGGTCTGAATCCGCCGAGATTTTCAAGACCCGGGACACTTTGGTGGCGCCGGAATCGGTCACGATATAAAGCGCCGTCTCTCCTGCCGTGTCCGTAAAGACCTGCATGCCGCGATAGCCCAATTCAAGCGGGATAATTCCCTGGGCGTTGGGTGACGTATAGATCAGTTCCCAATCAGCCGCCGCGTTGAGCTTAAGACGGAAAATCCGGGGATGAAGATCGACGTCTGCCTGGGTGGGGTACGTACCGATGTCGCTGCCGAAAAATCCTTCGATATAACTCTTGACTGTCGCAAAATCGGTCGTGTTTTTAGTTGTCCGAAAGAAGCCGGCGGAAACGAGATAGACGATATCCCGATTACTTCCCACATAGAGGTAATCTCCGTCTGCGTGATGAAGAATGCCCATGCACCAGGCATAGCTGTTATGACGGTCGCCGCCCGGCTGCGGGTAGAGTCCCTTGTCTCCGATTTTTTGGACGGTGAAGGCCTGGACAGCCCCGGCAAAAATCAACATCACCATTAAAAGAATAATAACGATCCCGGCGGTTCTCTTTGATGCGCAATGTGACATGCTTCCCCTCCTTATTAGCACGGTAAACCTGGATTGCCGCTGCCATGGATTGAAGGGCTGGATAAGGCATTGCTCTTTGACGAGCCTGAGTATAAGGCAAGTGATGTTTTGTGTCAACGACCAACCTGTTTTGCGTCAACCTGTTTTGGAAAGACTCTCCTGATAAAAAGGAAGGAATTGTAAGTCCCTACGACGCTTCGATCGCCGTGATCAGCTCCAGGATAATCCCCTTTCCGTCGCCGAAAAGCATCATGCAGTTGTCTGCCGCAAACAGCGGATTGGGAATTCCGGCAAACCCGGGGCTCAAAGAGCGCTTGATCACGATTACCGCGCGGGCGTGATCCACATTGAGAATCGGCATTCCGGCAATCGGGCTCCCGGGATCGGTCCGGGCCAGGGGATTCACGACGTCATTGGCGCCGATCACCAGGACAACGTCGGTCTGGTCGAAAGTCGGATTGATTTCGTCCATCGTTTTTAATTTGTCATACGGAATGTTCGCCTCCGCAAGCAGCACGTTCATATGGCCCGGCATGCGTCCGGCAACCGGATGAATGCCGAATTCAACATTCTTCCCTCGCGATTCCAGAAGCACGGCCAGTGAGCTGACGGCGTGCTGGGCCTGCGAAACGGCCATCCCGTACCCGGGCACAATGACGATGCGGTGAGCGGCGTCGATGATCATCGCCACTTCTTCAGGACTCGCTGATTTGACCTGCCCCGCATAAATATCCGCTTCTTTTTTCCCGGCCGGAGACGCGCCTCCCGTCCTTCCGAAAACACACTTCCCGAAAGGCCGGTTCATCGCCTTGCACATGATTTTTGTCAGGATCAACCCTGAGGAGCCCACGAGCGCTCCGCAAATAATCAGGATGTTGTTGGACAGAACAAACCCGGTCGCCGCCGCGGCAAGGCCCGAATAGGAGTTGAGCAGGGCAATAATCACCGGCATATCCGCACCGCCGACGGGCAGAATCAACGTAATTCCCAGCACCGATGAAACTGCAACCAGCGCCCAGTAGGCCCAGAGGGCTGACGGATCGATGGTCAGCACGGCGCCAAACAGGACGATGATCATGAGCAGGGCGATGTTGAGGGCGTCCTGCCCCGGGAAGCGCACGGCTTTTTCGGTTGTGATGCCCTGAAGCTTGCCGAAGGCCAGCAGGCTGCCCCAGAACGTTACGGCGCCGATGAACCCGGCCGCCGCCGTTGCAATGGTAAATTGAACCGAGGAAACCTGCTTGAGCGTCAGCGCTTCGGCAAATGCCGCGGCGGCTACAAGCGCGGACGCTCCGCCGCCCAAACCGTTGAACAGGGCGACGATCTGCGGAACGGCCGTCATTTGTACTTTTTGAGCCAAGATCAAGCCTGCCGCAGAACCGATGACGAGTCCGGCGATGATCATTTCATAGCTCAGGATCTGTCGGTCGAAAAGGGTCACGACCACGGCGATCAGCATGCCGATGGCACCGAGCAGATTGCCCCGGCGCGCGGTCCGGGGATGCGCCAGGTCCTTCAGACCGAAGACAAAAAGCGATGAGGCGACCAGATAGGCTATGTTCTCGTATACGTTTTCCACCTTTATTCCTTTCGTTTGAACATGTTCAGCATCCGGTGGGTGATGAACAATCCGCCGACCACATTGATTGCGGAAAAAACAAGCGCCACAAAGCCCAGGATGGAAATGAGAAGAGATTCTCCCGTTCCCGAGGCAATAAGCGCACCGATGATCGTAATGCCGGAAATGGCGTTGGCTCCGGACATGAGCGGCGTATGCAGGATGGGCGGCACCTTGGTAATGACTTCAAAGCCGACAAATGTCGCCAGAACAAATATGGTGAGGGCAATGATAAAAGCATCCATCAGGTTTTTCCTCCGGAGGTTGAACCCGATGCCCGCGCATCGAGCAGCTTCTTCAGCGCGGGGTGAACGACTTCGCCCCCCCTTGTAATCATGGTTTCACGGACGATCTGATCCTCCCGGTTAAAATCGGCGGGCGGCGTCTTGCCCTGCCCGGTTAAATGCAGGACAAAATTGGTGAGGTTGTTGGCAAACATCTGGCTTGCGTGATAGGGAACCGTCGAAGCCAGATTGGCCGGTGAGATAATCGTTACATCGTGACGGACAATTATTTTACAGGCTTCGGTCAGTTCGCAATTTCCCCCCTGCTCTCCCACCAGATCGACGATCACGGCGCCCGGCTGCATCCGTTGAACCATATCTTCGGTGATGAGAATCGGCGCCCGGCTTCCGAAAACGGCGGCACTGGTCACAACGACGTGGCTCTCCACAATGACCGGGGTCATCAGTTCACGCTGCCTCTCATAAAAAAGCTCATCCATCGTCCGGGCATAACCACCTGCGGTTTCGGAATCCGTGTTCTCCATGGGAAATTCGACAAACGATGCACCGAGACTCTCCACCTGCTCGCGTGCCGCGCTACGAACGTCCCAGGCCTGGACGACCGCACCCAGCCTTCGCGCTGTGGCAATCGCCTGCAGCCCTGCAACGCCCGCTCCGACGACAAAAACCTTTGCCGGCAGAAGCGTCCCCGCCGCCGTCATCAGGAGCGGAAAAAGGCGGGGCAGATGATCGGCCGCAAGCAGGATGGCTTTATAGCCGGCAATCGTCGCCATCGACGAAAGAACGTCCATGCTTTGCGCCCGCGCGATGCGGGGGACGAGTTCCAGCGCAAAAGCGTCAATACCTTTCCCGGCCAGCGTTATGGCCACATCCGGAGAAGCCAGCGGATTTAATAAACTGATCAGGATCTGGCCCGGATGCATCATGTCCAGATCGTCGCGGCTGAGTTTTCCCTCCTTGTCCAGGGCATGCACAAAGAAAATAAAATCACTCCGGCTAAGCAGGGATTGGCGTTCCGGGACAATGATCGCCCCCTTCGCCTGATATTCCTCATCGGAAAAGCCGGCAAGTTTTCCCGCATCTTTTTGTATCAGGACCGTAAAGCCCGCCGCCGCGAGTTTGGAAATAACCGGCGGAATCAGCGCGACACGCTGCTCATCAGGAAATGTTTCTTTAGGGATGCCGATGTTCAAAAGAATACCCCCGTTTCACAAAATTTGGGCCGCAACTTCCAGTATACCTGCTCACGAATAACCTGACTCTGCGGATCAGAATAAGGCA
>Ga0351971_1143_pt1 | contig 14836 bp, 15 predicted proteins | sample BONcelFGM3001F11_FD_206746 | JGI IMG/M metagenome (GOLD analysis project Ga0351971, IMG submission 206746) | Enriched cells from coal bed in the Powder River Basin, Montana, United States - BONCAT cells FGM rep2 HSBNCT.FGM.300.1.F11 ...
TGTTGTAAAATCAAAAATTGGCATATTGATTTCTTTTTGAATTGATGCAGCATATGGTGGTAGATCACTACACTCTAGTAATAGAACTTTAATATTATTATCTTGCTGTATAAGATTTTTACATACCTTAACAACTTCTTGCTCAATTTTATTAAAATCCAATATTCCTGTTTCTTCAAAAATGGTTTTGTAAAATTCCTTTTCAGATTGCATTCCAGCGACACTAACTCTGTCAAACTCTTTTAGTCCTGCAGTTATTAAATGATTCTCAGTTAAACCATTACTATTAGCGCACACAATTCCTACCTTATCTTTCGGACGCAACATTTTTAAAATAAAGGGAAGCTGCAATAAAGGAGACATAAAAACAGGAACTGGAAATTCTTCTGCAAGTTTGTCCTGATATAATATCATATAACCACAATCACCAGTAATAGCTTTTACACCCTCATTTATTAGATCCCAACCAGCATCAATGAATTGATGTATCAAAGTTGGATCGTCTTTGTTTATCAAACTTTCGACAGAAGAACCCTTAACCACTTTATATCTTACCGGAAATGGAAATGTTGTGGCATTTCCTACATCACCCGGAGGAAAAGGTATAAAAGTCTCCAAAAGTAAAATACCAATTGCTTCTCCATAGCTAACCTGTCCTTTATTGGCCTTGAAAATCATGACCGATCCTCCATTATTTAATGTTTAAAGGTAGGTTTCGATACCCGATAACCTGTAAATTATTTCTTCGCTCTTGTTTTTCTGTTCCCCTTTCTTTATTTGTATATAATGCGACTATTAGCCTATCTGTTATTATTCATAGGGTTGTTTAACATCCTTTCCAAAAACTGCCGATGCCACGTCAGAGCCAAATGGCGGACAGCCTTTCACGTATCGTCCAAGACCCTTATACTGCTCCAGACAAACTCCAACCAAGATCGTTTTTTCCTTATCTAATCCTTTAGGCAAACTATCATGCATTCCTACAATAAAAGTATATTTCTTGAGGTCACTGAGTTTCCCTTGGTCTGACATAGATTTGAGAAAGTAAAACATCATTCCCCGACAACCAGTGCAGGTTGTATCACTTGCAAGTATTTCAAAATCATTAAGGTTAAGCATTTTTTTTAGCGCTTCTTCAGGCCTTTTAAATTTCCTTTTAACATCTGATATCTTCTTTCCAACAACATCAATTTTTTTCATGTCCATTGTCCCAATTCCATGCTCTTCAGCTAATACCGCATGTTCTTGTTTCAAGGGATCAATATCCATAATCAATAAAGTTACAGTATCAACTGCAACTGGATCCTTGCCAGCGATAATCAAATCCATTTCAATTTCATCAGAAAATGGGTATCCTAAACCTTCCCGACAAAATATTCCATCTACTATTGTAAGGTCTGGCTTGATAACAAGATTCAAATCAGCTATCGCTTGAGACAATCCATACTTATGATGGAAATTCTTTTTCTCAGCGTCAACCAGCAAACCTTTAATATTTTTTAAAGCCAAAGTTGCCGGTAAATGATCATGAGTTTTGATCACCGGTAGATTCACAATGGCATCAACTTCTTTTACTAATGCCCATACCTTTACTTTTTTTAATACCTTTCCGCGAGGATTATCCAGTATGATAGTTTTTTTTGTCTTGGCTGCTTTTAAGTTAATAACCTCATATCCCTGCTTTCTTAAGTCATAGTAACCTGAAGCCTCAAACGCTGCTTCACCATCAACTCCTGCAGCAGAAGATTCCGCTATAAGTGGTTTTGCGCCCATGTCCAAGAGAATATCACAAATTGCCTTTGCTACTCTAGGATCAGAAACTTCTGTCTCTCCTGGTTTTATTTCATAAGCTATATTTGGTTTAACGAGAACTCTATCTCCCCTTGAAATAATATCATCTATACCCCCGATTAAACCAATCGATTGTTCAACCATTTTCCTTATTTCAGTTTGCTGAGGATTTTTTGAACCTTTGACTATTGCAACTGTTGTCTTCATATCACTATCTCCTTTAAATAATTGATGTGTTATTCGGCAGGGGGTGAGAACACACAAACCATTGTTGAATCTTCGGATGCAAAATATTTATATTTACAGCCTGCAGGGATATACATGCAACTGTCAGCCGACACCTCGCCCTCATTATCTTCCCATGAGATTATTGCTTTCCCATCTAAAAAATAGATTATTTCATCATTGTCGTCATTAGAAAGAACATGCTCCCAGCCGGCTCTTATTTCCACATGATTAAATGACATTTTATCAGATGCATCTTTTTTGGTTTGTGATAATTCTCTTACTAATTACATTCTGATATGGTATTTTCGCATCAATTTCATTCTGATGCGCAAATATCTTTTTTTTCATAATATTATCTCCTTAATCATAATATTGCCGTAACTGTTCAGCACAAAAAACTTACTTTATTTGAATAAAGTTCTTGACACGGTTTTTCGTTCGAATTTGAAAAATCAGATCTCTTTACAAACAAAGGCGTAATGCCATGCTTATGGAGCTATAAGGCGATTTACTCATTTTTTAGTAAGCACCACAAGTCTCTTCCGGCAGAAACTTTTCAAATGCGCTACAGGTCATCCTGATTCGAAAATTTCCGTTTTAAAAACCTGTGTCATAATGGTCATCAAAAAAACACAGGGATACAGGATGACAGTAGATCATATCAATGTCGAAAAAACCGTTCAACGGGTTAAAGACCTTGTTGCCAAAGAGACCGATCTGTCTCCGGCACTCAAGGCCAGTATCGATATTCTGCTGCTCCTCGTTTCGATTCTTGTAAACCGTCTGGGGCTTGACAGCAAAAACAGCAGCAAACCGCCGTCAACCGATCCCAATCGCACCAGAAAACCGAGGGCGAATGGCGATCGCAAACCCGGTGGACAACCCGGTCATGATGGAAACACCCTGCGACAGGTTGATGATCCGGATGAGATCAAGGAAATACCTGTTGATCGAAACAGTCTCCCTAAAGGCAGATACCATCGAGTCGGGTTTGAATCCAGGCAGGTCATCGATGTTGACATCGCCTCTGTGGTAACGGAATTTCGGGCCGAAATTCTTGAAGACAGTCATGGTAACCGGTATGTGGCGCCTTTTCCGGAAGGCGTCACCCGACCGGGGCAATATGGTATCGGTGTCAAGGTTAATGCCGTGTATATGTCCCAGTATCAACTGATCCCTTATAATCTGTATTGAGGATCATTTTACAGATCAGATGCAGATCCCGATCAGCGCAGGAACGATTCACAATTTCAACCAAGATGCTTTTGAGCGCCTGGAATTCTTTGAGAATTGGGTTAAAGATCAACTGGCGTCATCTGATTTGATCCATTGTGATGAAACCGGGATCAATATCAGTGGAAAACCAAACTGGTTGCACGTCACATCAAATGACAGATGGAGTCATTATTATCCCCATGCCAAAAGAGGGTGTGATGCCCTGAATGAAATAGGGATATTGGCTCTGTATAAGGGAATCATCTGCCATGATCACTGGAAGCCATACTATAAATACGGTGGCTACCATTCACTTTGCAATGCCCATCATCTTCGGGAGCTTGAAAGAGCCTTGGAACAGGACGGACAGCAATGGGCATCAAAAAAGTCTGATCTTCTCAAAGAAATGAACGAGGCCACCCAATCGGCAGGAGGCCGACTGGAAGCAACAGAATCAGGGCTGTACCGAAAACGATACCGCGACCTGCTTCGCGAAGCTGAAAAGGAATGCCCTGCTCCGGATGAGACAAAAAGAAAAAGACGCAGGGGCAAGGTGGCCAGATCGAAATCCAGAAATCTTCTGGAAAGGCTTCGTGACTTTGAGAATGATGTATTACGATTCATGGATGATAAAATCGTGCCTTTCTCGAACAACCAGGCTGAAAACGATCTTCGAATGCCAAAAGTTCATCAGAAGATATCCGGCTGTTTCCGATCGATAAACGGAGCAAAGATCTTTTGCCGTATTCGGAGTTATTTAACCACATGCCGAAAACAAGGCGTCAGTTCATCCAAAGCGTTACGCCTGCTTTTTGAAGGCAAGTTGCCTAAGTTCGTTACTACAGCTGAATAGTTACCTATTGCCTTCCAATTTTAATATACTCGTCAAAGGAACGAAGTCTTCACGCCTATTGATCGCCTGCTATACATAGCGACATAAATAATTGGGCATGATGATTCTTTCTGATATATTGGATACAAAAAGGAGGGGTGAGATTATGGAAGTAGCGGTTCAGCAGGAGATCCAACGATCCGAAGAATCGCGGTATAATCATCACCTCCATGGCATTTTGCTGATCTGGAAGGGTTTCAGTTGTGCCGAAGTTGCCGATTTTTTTAATCATAGCTCGTGGACGATTCAGTATGTGGTGAAACGATTTGAAGAAGAAGGTTTTGCGGGTCTTGTGGATACACCTCATTCCGGTCGTTCAAAGAGATGGGATGAAAAAATTATGCAAGCGATCGGCCTGGATCTTCAGGAATCCCTCTATTCTTTTGAATATCCTCAAAACCTTTGGGATGGAAAACTCCTCAGTCATCACCTTTCGGAGAAATATGATTTGTCTCTTGGAGTAAGGCAATGCCGGAGATTGTTTACCCATTTGAGATTCCGTAGATGTAAGCCAAGGCCAGTCACTGCCAAATTGGATTCGGAAGCCAAAGCGATATATAATAAAAACTCCAGAAATTGCCTATGATAAATGCCATTGATCTCTGGTTTGAGGATAAATGCCACTTCCAGAAACATGGATCACGATGTGCCATGCGGATACCGCCAGAGGATACTGACCCAGTGGTACTGCAAGAACCTACGCGAAAGAGTATCGACTCTTCGGTGCAGTAAAAGTATCAGATGGTTGTTTGGTCACCATCCAGGAGAAACCTTTCAACAGCATGACATTCCTTCGCTTTATGGAAAAGATACTTCCTCTCAGGAAGCCTGACCGTAAAATGGTTGTTATCTTGGATAACGCCCGCTGGCACCATGCCAAGGCATTAAACCCTGGTTGACAGAGCATCAAGATATCTTCCAACTCGATTATCTTCCTCCATACAGTCCAGATTTGAACAATATCGAAAGAATATGGAAGCTGACACGAAAACTCTACATCCACAATCGATACTTTGCACTGCTTGAAGACATTGATGAATTCACTTTCCATCAGTTCGATATATGGAGTCAACCTAACGATGTCTGTGCCGACTATGCGCAATTAATTAAGACGCTATATATAATTCACTGATAGCGGCGAAAACTCTGAAAGAACCAGGAAGATGGGCATTGATTTCATCTCTCCCGCGATGGGAACTACAAAGAAAAAGATCTTTTATCTTTTCGGGGCAAGTGCGTTTCCAAGGGAAAGCCACAACCTCTCCATGGGGCTACTCCATCGGGTAAAATCCTGTGTCCAGAAATCACTTGTGTTTTCAAAGAGCAAGGTATTTTGTATGTATTGTCACGCTGGAACTGAATGATCTTCGCCATGCATTAAAAACCGTAGCGCCCTCTTTACATTGATCGCATCTGAACCTTATTGGCCTCTATACGATCTTGCATACAATCCCAAATGACTCTATTAAAGCCTTTCGGCTTTGAATTTGGTCATCTTTTAAAGATCTTAAGCCGGCAAGTTTATACGATCTGCCTATCATGTTATATTTACCAATACCATACAGGTGGTACGGCATGAGGTCTATCTCTACATCTTTGCTTAAATTCAAAGTTTTTACGAAAGTAACAATCTTAATTAGGTTCTCATCTGAGTCTGTTAAGCTTGGTATCAAAGGAATTCTAAAAATTAAAGGTATCCCTCTTGATACAACAATCTCGGCATTTTGCAATATAAGCCGATTTGATTTCCCGATAACTTTGCGATGAGAAAGAGATTCTATTAATTTTAAATCAAATAAAACTAAATCAGTATAGTTCAGCACTCTTTCTAAAGCTTTTCTATGAGCATATCCGCTAGTATCCAGGCATGTATGGATGCCTTCCTTTTTGCACTCATTAAACAAAGCCTCGACGAACTCTGATTGCATTAGGGCCTCACCACCACTTGCTGTTATTCCACCTCCCGAAGTCTGGTAAAATGATCTGTCTCTTATTACTTTCTGTAGTACTTCCCTTACCGTCATCTCTTTTCCTGAGATACTGAGAGCCCTTTGATCACACGTATCAACACATTTGGTACATTTAATTACGCAGCGGCCTCTGTCGATCCTTACACCATCTTCAACAAGAGAGATAGCTTGCACATCACAAACATCTATACACTGAGCACACTTGTTGCAAAGAGAATTATTATATAATATCATCGGGTACACATTCTGGGATTCCGGATTTGAACACCAAGGGCATCTTAACGGACACCCTTTAAAGAACACCGTTGTTCTTATGCCGGGTCCATCTTGTAGGCTAAAACCTTGAATATTGAAAATTAAACCTTTAATCATACTTTCCTATACTCGACTTTGTCCAAAATTTGAGATATCAGGCTGCGTAACAGGCTACATCCAGTAGTGTTTCGAGAAAAAATTCGTGAAAATTGGTTAGGTCAGGCTTAAAAGTTGAGTACGTATAATTCCTGGCACGCCAAATATGTCTTCTCACCAATGCAATGACATCCGAGAAGGTCGCTTCAGTTTTTTGATACCATGCGGAATTCTGAATTACCATGGCATTGCTCTCTATCAATTTTAAGGCCATCAAAACAACAGCAGAATACAATCCAAACAACACTGGCGTTGTACGTGCTATCGCAAGATCAGACCATTGCCTCTGAGTTTCTAAACCCAGATGAGCGCGAAGCTCTTCAAATGTGACTTCAACGTTCCATCTGAGTATAATCCGGGTGAGAATGTCTTTTGCTGTTGCATTTATGTCAGTGGTAAAAAATGCCTCTTTTCGCAATTGTCCTTTGGGATCACGCACGAGCACCCAATTTGCAGAAACAGGATGCTGCTTCGGGGTATACCAAAGGGAAATGCCGGAACATATTTCAAGTGTGCGATAAATGCCGTCATACCATTTGACTGTAATGGGGTTCCAGACTATTGATGGATCATTCAGTCGCTCGGACAGAGTCGGTTGTTTATTTCCTTTTTTGGGTTTAGGTCCACGTTTTCCTTTCTCGACAGGAAGTGGAAAATCATAGAGGTTGGCATCCAGGCGTAGACGAGAAACCAAAGAAACTGGTGTCGAGAATCCCATACAACATCGCACAAGCTTAACAGAAGCGTAAGCTCCATCTCCAACCAAAACGATGGGGTGATGGGGCAACCAGCGTCTGATTTGCTTGATCATTTGACAGGTCCAATCCACAGTAGTCTTGTGGCGTTTGTTGTAAGTTTTGTCATAGTTTTTCGATGGCGCGAGAACAGTGAGAAACGGCAAGGCCCACGGTCGTTGAGCCCAAGGCAATGGAACAACGGCCATCATGGAAATCCATTTTAGCCCAAAGCAGTGGACTACTTTTTTATGTGAAGATCGAACTGCATCACGGTAACAACCTTTTGTCTTTATTTTGTTGCCTTTTCGGCGTTCGATAGTTTCATCCACCAGAATAATCAACGGCCAGTTTGGAGGGATCACTGCAACGATAAGATATAGTAGAATTTTGGCTCCACTGCGGGCGCTCCATTTAGCCCTGTTTAGTACACGATGATAGTTTTCAAAATGCTTTTCGTCTTTCAGCCCCATAACCTTCAGGGCTGAGGTAACAGTTCTTTTACCAATGCAAAGTATCACACCGACAGATAGTGTGTAGACATTTCTCCAGACAGGGGCAGAAAAGAGCGGCGAAAAGAAACACAGGACAGTCTGGATTTCGGGTGGCAAGCTATGAATCATGAAGGAAGCTCCTATAGGGTATAGATTTTATTACCCTATAGCGAAAATCTCACTGTTTGTCCCGCAAAAAATGAATAGGGGGGTTAAATTTTCAAAGAGCATGCCACAAACCTCCTGTAGCCCAGGCTGTCGTGACATCAAAATGGACAAAGTCGAGTTATAGTAAACCATGTATTGGCCGGAGAGCAACATCTATGTTCCCCTCCGCAACTTGGCACCGGAGTCCTTATCGCCGACAAGCAATTCCCAGCACTAAGGTTTCTGAGGCGTTAGGAATTATCCAACCAACATCCCTTGCCGCCCATGCAGATCGCAGTGCCTCTCTATCGGAGAATATCTGCGCTACGGTACACTATCCCTTGGCTATATTGAAGATTTCGGGCAACCGTATTTGGCGATAGCCTCTTCTATAACACCCACGCAGAATACATTCATGGTACTGGAGAACAGATCAAGAGCTCCACATTCGTCTCGCCTAGTCCATGATCGCCACAAACTAACGAATCCTTTTGCTATGGTATATATGATAGACACTTGGTTTGCCTCTTTAATCTCAGAGTTGCAGAGAAGGAAAGAAACTTCTCATCTTCTTCATTATGCGCCAGCGGATAGTCTCAGTTTAACATTCAACGAATTGATGCCAATCCGGCGCGCATCATACACAACCCATGTCAGCCCCTTGCCCATAGTTCGTTGCGAATCTTTTTGTTTCCGTAAAACGGATACGCCAAATGGATCTTGCCAATCTGACATATCCGTTCCCTTTATTCCTCGTTGAGAGGAATCGTTATAAGTTAACACCTTATCTATAGAGCACAAGAAGGCACATTACCTCATCACAGGAAGTACATCCTCTCTATCGATCATCGCTTTTCGCTTGTATCTCTATTGCAACCAAGTGCGTTTGATAAAAAATCGTTCTCAATCGATAACTATTCGATCGTCACATGAAGACCCTTCACGCTGGGACCGTGCTCAAATCCATCCCTGCTGAAAAAGTTCACCGCATGCAACATAACTGCTTCTTTCACTCCATAATCTGACTCGAGTTCTGGTACCGCTGAGATAATTCAACGATCTTCAATGTATCCTACGCCACCTTCATCTTGAATGCCGGCGTATGATTCCTCTTCGGTCGCTTACTCACCTGGGGCTTCTCCTTTAATTATCATTAAACATATACGCCACTGATGCACCTACTAAATTTTATCAGAACAACTCTTCCCGAAGGGGAAATAAGAAAACGTCAACTATTTATACTTCTTGGCAATATCCAAGTATTTATCAAATTGTTGCTTACCTGTATCAGGAAGTTTTTGCCGGAAGTCATCCCTTACCGGCTCGCAAAACTTCCACCATAGTGCATTCTCCTCTGGTGTAGGGTTATACAGCGTTGCATACTTTTGCAATCCTACATATGTTTTCTGCCCAGGTTTAATATTTGATATCAGCTTGCTGGCAAAATCCTTGTGCTGTTCCATCACAGTCCTTTGTAACAGATCTTTGTCCTTATCGGTCAACGAGTTCCAGGAGTCTAAGTTCATTAATGTGCAAGCTTCTATAAAATTAAATGGATACATTAGGCCGAAAGGGGCTACTTCGCACCAAAGATTGTCTAAGGCGGCATTAGGGTTAGTTAACACGCCGTCGGCAACACCCCTCATGATGGCCTCATACAGCTCGCCAGTTCCCAATTGTACCGTTGTACCTCCTTGAGCAGCAACCGCCGGCGCAAAGCTAGCGTAGGACCTGAGTACTCTCCCTTTTATATCAGACGGGACTTTGATCGGTTTCCCTTTAGAGAACAGCCATCCTTCACCACAGGCGTAAAGACCCAACATCTTGATGTTTAAGGGCTTGAGAATCTCATCCCACCATGCTATCATCTCCATACTGCTTTCTGCTCTTATCATGTTGCCCGAATCGATCCATATGGCCGGGAGGCCGGCGATGTCAAATAATTGGTTAAGGCCGACACCATAAGGTTGATAGTAATTTGCAATATCAGCAACACCAACTCCCAGGCCCTCCAGTGTTTCTTTTCCTGATAGCAGAGCACCACCAATATACTGCTCAAACTTCATTCTACCGTCGGACACTTCTTCAAGCTTTTTTATGCATTCTGCGGAATTGGCAACCTCATAATGCGTCTCTGGCGCTTGATAGTTATTCCACTTGAATAAGTAGGTTTTCTCGGCCCCAGAGGCAGGAGACGATACACCAAAAGCCAACGTGGTTGCCATCACAACTACCATACATTTTGTTAATAACCATACCTTTGTTTTCATTATTTTCCTCCTTTTCATCATTTGTTTAAAACAACTCTCCATCTAAGAATCCGGAAACGTGTCCAATACTCTTGTCAAGTTAAATGATCACCTCCTTTCGTTATAATCTTGGCGTAAAGTTTCTTCCCCTACTCATCACTAATAATACATAATCAATTGTGGCTCCCTTGTATAGTAATCGCCTCTCATTCTTAACCTAAATTGCAGTTCCCACACGTTTCGATAAACCTTTTTTTTGAACACCATTTAATATACTGCAGAGCGATGAACCATATCCAATATATTCTGGGAGCATCGTTTTTATATACCAACGACCTCCCAAAGCTCCATGTGCATTACAGTGATATGCCAGCCGCAGAGAGGGTGGCATCATGTACCCCCCAGTGGGGGCTTTTTCAGCGGTTTAAGCACATGTGCAAAAGGTCCAAAATCAGAAGCCCTTCCAAAAGTTCTATGTTGCATTGCCTGCATAAATCTCGAAAAATATCTCTGACTCTTCTTCGAAAATTACCATACAGTTTCTTCTGTCAGTATTTCGGGACAAATACCACATGGTATTTGAAATCCAATTGAACATGCGATAAACTTTCCCAATCCTGAAAAGGCCGCCCTCCGATTTGCACATTCGAGTCCGAGTCCTTCACCATAGGTTGAGGGTTTAGATCAAATCCAATTAGTGTGTTTCACATCCACATCTTATCCGGTAACCATAAGGCTATTTGAGGAATAAAATATAATGTTATAATCATAAGCCACAGCATACCTACATAAGGTAACGTCCCCCAAGCGATACGTACTACAGGTACCCCCGTAACTGCGTTTAAAACAAACAAGTTTACTCCAACTGGCGGTGTTATCTGCGCCATTTCACCAGCCATTATCATAATAATACCAAACAAAATGGGGTCTATCCCGAGTACTGTTATAATAGGAACGAAAAATGGGACGGTGAGCATGTACATGGCTGAAGTTTCCAGCACCATCCCTAGTAGCATCATTATAAACATCATCCCCATCACCATCAAGAAGGGGGAAACATGCCAGCTTAAAACAATTGTCCGAAGCGAACTTTGTATGCCACTGATGAATAAAAAGTAATTTAAGCTATATGCCCCAACCATAATCATAAAGAGCATGGAGCAAACACGGCCCGTCCTCAACAATGACTCCAACAAACGTGATAAAGTAATTCTCCTGTATGCCAAGGCAATAATAAGTGATGCAAGGCACCCAGCGACACCAGCTTCGATAGGTGTAGCAATACCAGTATATAACGAACCGAAAATGAATAAGAAGACTATAAGTACAGGAATAAGTGAGGCTAAAGCACTAAACCGCTCTCTCCAGGAAAACCTTTCTCCTCTAGGCACGCTTTTAGGTGTTAGCAGCCCCCGCATAAGGAGGTAAATACTGAATAATCCAGCCAGGAAAAAACCAGGTATAAAGCCTGCAAAAAACATATGCCCCAATGAGACCATAGCAAGATTTGCGTATACAATCATATTAATGCTCGGTGGAATCATAGATGCAAGTCCCCCTGCTGAGGCGTTACAACCCGTGGCTACAGACTCACTATATCCCGCCTTTAGCATCGCAGGGACGCTTATTGGTCCGATTGTGGCGCATGCAGCCATTGATGAACCACTTATAGTACCAAATAGAGCATCACTAAATGTGGTAGCTATACCTAATCCCCCGGGTAACCGTCCGACCCATTTATTGACACAGCTATAGAGTTCTGCCCCTAAACCGGAATAGAAAAAAATATTCCCCAGCCAGACATACGCCGGTATAGCTAACCAGCCAAAATCCCACATGGGTTCAAAAAATTTTACATTTAGCATAAAGATAGCTTTGGGTCCAGATATTAGAAATATACCAATCGCGCCACCCGAAAGCAGAGCGATAAAGATCGGCGCCCCCAATAATAGCAAACCTAAGGAAACCACGACGACGATGACAATTGCTAGTGTCGGATCAACCATGAGCTACTATCTCCTTTTTCCCTTTTGAGTCTCGAAGAATTGAATGAAATTCGCAAAGGGCCTCCCAACCTTGACCAATGAATTGCAGGGTAAGTATACAGAAAGCAATCACTATAATACCTTTCAAGGGAGCCATGGGTATTCGCGCAATTGAAGATACAGCACCGAATTTAAACGCTCGTTCAAACATAAACCATGCCGAGTAGGTACAGATACCGCAACAAAAAGCACTTAGAGCACTAGCGACAACTATAGATAGTTTCTGCCCTTTAGGACTTAGTGCGTTAGTCAGTAAGTCAACTCGAACATGCTCTCTCTTGTGCAATGTTTCAACAGCTCCTGTCCATATTGTTACTATCATCAAAGCCAATGATAGCTCTTGAACGATGGGCAAAGAGACGGTAAAGATAGTTCTGCTCACAATACCAGCAAAGATCATTACAATTATAATAACTATGCAAGCCGCTGTAATCCAAGAGATTACCTTGATAAACCAACTTAAAATGTTGGAGATCCCACCCTGTTGAATATTTCCCATAACAATTCATCCTTTCATTCCCTTTTTCAGATTTTGTGAGTTATAATAGGAGTTATTCATCGAATCTCCATATTCTCCCAAAAACGCTTAACTCCACTGATAGCTTTAATGCGCTCTTCAGCTAAAATATCTGCTGCGCGATATGTTGGAATCCCTTTCTTTTTTGCAATATTGAACACTTTTTCAGTAGTTTGATATATTCTTGCAACCTTTTTTGTAGCGCGCTCAATATTTACTGTACGCCCAAGACGGTCGGCATCATAAACAGCTCCACCTGAATTCACAATATAATCGGGTGCGTATAAAATTCCATTCTGTGCTAAAAGGTCACCTTGCCTTTCATCTTTTAATTGATTATTGGCTGCCCCGCAGACAAGCTTACATTTCAAACGCGGTATGGTGTGCTCATTCAAAATACCTCCTAAGGCACAGGGGCAAAAGATATCGCAATCAACATCGAATATTTCATCAGGAGCTACCCTCCTTGCCCCAATCTTATTGGCTACAGAATTTGACACCTCTTGATTGATGTCAGTAATTACTAAATTGGACCCTATTTCATGAAGTTGTTCTACTATAGAGGACCCTACTGAACCAAGTCCCTGCACAGCAACAACCTTGCCCTTTAGATCATCTGAACCAAAAACTTCTTTTGCCCCCGCTCGCATTCCCTGGATTACCCCAAATGCGGTTGATGGAGATATGGGGCCTATTCCTCCTAAATATTGAGGGAGTGTATTTACATAAGGTGTTTCCATGAATAAATATTCCATGTCATCTAAAGTGGTTCCCACATCCTGACCAGTAAGCAATTTTCCACCAAGCCGATTAATAAACTTACCGAGAGTTCTGAAAAGAACCTCGCGATCCTCCCGTTTTGGATCGGCCATAACGACAATCTTTCCGCCACCAAAATTGAGACCTGCTGCTGCATATTTATAAGTCATGCCTCTAGAAAGTCTCAATGCATCCTCGATTGCATCCATTTCAGAATCATATTTCCAAAGACGTATGCCGCCGGCAGCAGGTCCAAGTACAGTGCTATGTATAGCAATTACTGCCTTGAAATCTGCCCTGTCATCTTGACAAAGGAAAAGATTTTCATGATTATACTTTTTCATGTATTCGAAAATACCATTAGCATTCATTTTTTTCTCCTTTAGATTATTTCTGATTATAACGGATTTGGGGGAGCTGGTAATTTCAAAGTCATTGTTTCGTGAACGGCAATCACGAAAGTCATAACATGTTGATATTGTATAAATTATCAGTTCTGGACATATTTGTTATTATTTCATATAGAGTAAGAGAGAACTTTTTTACTCAGGGGGGTCTCTCTATATGGAATCGTCATCACAAAACTTAGTTACCAATAACAACAAAACCATAAACCTGTTTTTTCCACAAGAAACGTATAAGGAGACTGTCACAACACAATTGCTTTCAGAAAACATGTTGATCAAATGATCGCTTTATATCCGGAATTGTTCCCAAATGAAATTGTTGATGGCTATGCCATGAAGGACATCCGTCCTTCCAAAAAACAAGGCGTTCCAATACGACGCATTGAAATCAATAACGTCGCATACACAATACGACCATCATTTATAATGCCATACATGACAGGAATGACGGATAAAATAGAAAAAGCCCTTTTCCTGAGAAAGTTTGATGTTCCTTTCTGGGGATTGGTTTATGTATTTGGGAAATATTCCATGTATTGGTATCGAATCGAACAGTCCCTCGGACGAAACAGCCTTGTCGGAACAACCGTCAGAAACCCGGAAGACATCCTGATTATAACGGATTTGGGGGAGTCATTTTGTATCCTCCCAAAGAAGCCGATATCATCAGATTATGCAGCCAATTTTGGTGATAGCGAAACTTGTTCAGTCTTTCAGCAGGGCTTTGAAAGTTTTGATGTTTAAGGATTGTTCGAGGGTTGGAAGGAGCAAAGTGTTGAATCAAGGCCCATCCCCTGATACTCAACTCTGCTGCCTCCATTGACCCATGAAAATACTGTGTGCTGAACAGGTGTCGGTCCATTCGTTGCATCAACCTGTCAAGCATATTACTGGTTCGGTATGCGTCAGGATGATCATAGGCAATGCAATAATCTGTTATATGATTTCGCCGCTTGGCGATTGGATTGAGAATCACA
>Ga0351971_1144_pt1 | contig 14704 bp, 17 predicted proteins | sample BONcelFGM3001F11_FD_206746 | JGI IMG/M metagenome (GOLD analysis project Ga0351971, IMG submission 206746) | Enriched cells from coal bed in the Powder River Basin, Montana, United States - BONCAT cells FGM rep2 HSBNCT.FGM.300.1.F11 ...
GACGATACCGGCTGTCACCGTCGCATCCAAACCGAACGGATTACCGATAGCGATCACCCATTCGCCGACTTTGACCTTATCGGAATCGCCGATTTCTGCGACCGGCAGACTGTTGTCCGGCTTGATCTTAATCAAAGCAATATCCGTATTAACGTCGGTACCGATCACTTTTGCCTCATATTCTTTACCATCGGAAGTCTTTACGAGAATTTTATCCGCCTGTTCTACAACATGGCTATTTGTGAAGATATAACCGTCATTGCTGATGATAAATCCCGATCCCAGACTGCGTTGTTTGAATTCCTTGCGGGGCATATCTCCAAAAAAACGATCAAAAAAATCATCGCCAAAGGGCGATCCCCCGAAAGGTGCTCCGAATCCTCCCCGCCCCTTGTATGTTTTTGATGTACTGATGTTAACAACAGCGGGTTTGACGCGCTCTGCCAGATCAGAAAAAGAAAGAGGCGTTTTAAAGGCCGAGTCTGACGATGATGGAACAGCTTGTGCTGCCGGTATTTCCGGAGCCCCGGTCGTTGTAAAAGATGATCGCAAAACCCCGACCAACGATACAATGAAAAACGCGACCAGGAAGGCCATCAGGAACATAAAAAAAGTTTTTCGATTAGAATTTTTCATTTCTGTCCTCCAATATTAGCGCACAGAGCCAGTGCATTTTTATCTTTTATCAGCATAATTAACATATCTGAATATAACGACAAGTGCCTTCTTGTCAACGCAAAAGCGTATTGATAACGCCGTTTGAAGTATCAACTGTCCTGTGTTAAGATCATGCTGACCTCGTGGAGAAGATGATAATGTTTTTCTGGGAAAACTTGGGGCGTCAAGCCATCCAGATACTGACAGCGCTTGCGGATAATGCAACATTTGTCGGCAAAGTTTTTCTGCGTATCTTCAAGCGCAAAACATACAGCAGCGCCATGCGCGAAGTCCTGCTGAATCAGATCTATTTTACTTCAGTGCAAATCCTTCCGATCTTTCTTCTTGTATCCGTCACTTTCGGTTCTCTGATCATCGGAATTGTCTTTACGCTGCTCAAGGAATTTGGACTCACCGAATTCATCGGTCACGTCCTGATGGGCTTGATTGTCACGGAATTATCACCTTTCCTGACTGTTCTTTTGATAACATTGCGATCCAGTGCGGCCATCAACACGGAAATGGCGGTGATGAAAGTCAACAAAGAAATAAAAACACTGGAGACGTTCCGCATCGACGTTATCGATTACCTGCTTATGCCCCGCATTATAAACGGCATTATCTCCATCGTCCTCCTGAGCAGTCTCTTTTCAATTGTTTTGCTGGTAAGCGGCATCATCTTTTCCTGGCTGATATTCGGGATGAGCGCGGACGTCTATACAAATCTCTTATTAAATTCGACTAATTTTTCTGATATATTAATTGCATTGCTCAAGTGTGCCGTCTACGGGTTCTTTATTACCTTAATCCCTATTCGCTATGGTTTGCGGGCATCACATGAATTGACAAGCATTCCGATTGCGGTGTCCGGAGGCATGGTCAACGTTTTCACAGCCATCCTGATTATTGAGGTGCTGTCATTACTGACAAAATTATTCTAAATCTTTTCGAGAGCGAACAAGCGCTTAATCAGTCGGTCAGTCACTTTCAGACGGAGTATCCCTCTCAGGCCGCACTGGTTTCGCTGGATGTCCCGCTGATATCCAATCAGGATGTCCTCACAAATATCGCCCTCATTAAAGAGTACCACGAAAATATGCCCAAACACAGGGCCGAACTGTTGTCGTTTGAATATTTGGGAAGACTAGGCATTGCAGAGATAGTCCGCAAGCGCAATCCCGGATTAACCCATGAAGAAAGGTTTTGCGTCATGCTGCTGCGAGCCGCGATGGTGCAGGAGGCGATGATTCTGATCGATCGGCCTTTTCTGATTGTCCCTCATTTGAAGGACGTTCAATTTATCACGGCGGCTTTGAAAAAAATTGACGATTTATATATAAGCTGTCATATATATGATTACAAATGGACGAAAGAAAAATACGGTGATTTATGAAGATGAGCCGAGAATTCAAAGTCGGCCTGTTTATCGGATGCACTGCAATTTTGATTTTTGCGGCCCTGATCTACCTGGCAATGGGAAAAGGCATCTTCGAAACAATGCATACCTTTACTCTTTCTTCCAGATCGGGCGATGGCTTTACGGAAGGGATGCCGGTTGTTTTCTCCGGATTCAACATCGGCAAAGTTCAGGCTCTGGAACTCAATGATAAAGGCATTGTTCTTATCAAAATCAAAATCCCCCATCGCCACGTAAAATGGATCAGATCCAACAGCACCTTTATTTTATATCGGCCCTTAATCGGTTCAGCCCGCATTGTCGTGTACACAGCTGACCTGAAAAGCCCCCCCCCTGGATACCGACAAACTTCCGGAAGTTACCATCGTCAATGACATTAACGATGCGATTGCAAAAATAGAACCTGCGTTAGAGAGAGTGACCCAGATCGCCGATAACGTCGAACGCCTGACAAGCAATCTTTCTGATCCGAAAGGCGATTTTAACCGGGTTTTGGGAAACGCCGAAAAAATTACCACAAATCTGGCCTCAAAAAAGTCGCTCATGGAAATGGCCGTTTCCGATGCAGAAAGCGTCAAAGCTTTCAATGATTCTTTGAAGAAGCTCAAAAATATTACGAATACTGTTGATCGCATCCTCATCAAAGTGGATTTAATGGCCGATAAGACCGATAATCAAATATACGGCCAAGAGGGCGCCCTGCCTCAAGTCAATATTATTCTGAAAGACATTGTCGGGAAATTGCATAAACTCGATAAAACTGTTGATAATGTGAATAAAATGAGCTCCGATGCATCGGAGGGCATGAAAGATTTTCATATCCTTCGCTCTGAAATCGATGATCTTGTCAAATCGCTGGACGACATTGTCAAACAATTAGATGCAATTATCGGGTCGAAAAAAGCTCCGGAGTTTAAAGTGCCATGAAGAAGCTATCGTCCCTTATATTAGTGTTGCTTATTTGTGCCTGCGGAGCTTCCACTCCGGCGCCGGTCTGGAAGGAGAATGCCTATCGCCAATTGGCTGAGTATAAAACCAGTTTTCTGACCGGCAAAGAAGCATCCACCGAGCCTCATTTTGTCAAAGCCAGACGAGAAATAGCTGCCGGCAACGATCTGAATCTCTTGTCCGTCGCTTACCTCACTCAATATGCGCTTCACACCGCATCGCTGGAAAGTTTTGATTCCAGCGATTTTGCCAAACTGTATCGTTTGGAACCCAACCCGGCCGACATGGCCTACTGTCATTTTTTAAAAGGAAATTTCAGTGCCGTGGATGTTGAACTGCTGCCGTCCCGATACGCCGGCGTTCTAAAGGCAGCGTCTGCCAGTGATTTGCAGATGGCCGCACGGGAAATTGCCGCTATTGATGATCCCCTTTCGCGGTTGATTGCCTGCGGCGTCTGGGTGAGATACTTTCCCGCAAGTGAAGCGATTCTGCAAATGGGCATAACGACGGCAGCGACTAATGGCTGGCAAAGGCCCCTTTGGGCTTATCTTGGCAAACTTCATGAGTATTATCTCGCAAAAGGGGAAAGCAATAAAGCAGCCGCCATCAAAGAGAGGCTGAATCTTTTAAAAAAAGACTGAGCCAGGATTGCATCTGCAAATTCCTCAGAATTACGGGAATTCATAATTATTGAACTGTCGGAGGAAAAGATGATGAAGACAAAAATAGCTATCGGGATTTTGCTGGTTTTTGCGGCATTCGTTATTGCCGGGTGCGCCGGCCAGTCGAAGGCAATTCTTGGAGAAGATTATAAAGCGATGACGGATGAAAAGCTTTTGGAATACTTTTATCGCCTCAATGATGAAATTGACAAGCAAGAGAAGCAGACTGGTCCATCAATTGGCATAGGCGTGGGCGGTTTCGGCCGGGGTGTAGGCGGCGGTGTCGGCATTGGTTCGGGTGGCACAGCCTATACGGCGGAAGACTTAAGACAGCGACGCGTTGAAGTTCGAATGGAAATGAAAAGGAGAAACATCAATCCATAAAAAGCCAATGAACTTCATTAACAAACAATGACTTATCCCTATTTGACGATAATTTTTTTCCCGACGACGGTATAAGCACAAAGTGCCACACTAAATCTGCTTTCCACGCTTCTGTTCATCTGGTCATCGCTCCAGATGCGTCCTTGAACTGCGGAAATGTATCCGCCTTCTACAGCCCTTTGAATGGTTTTCCGCAAATTGTAAATTTTGTCGGCCGTCTCAAAATCGGTTATTACGGAATGAAAAGCATCAAAGTGTACAGCGGTTAATCCGGCCGCAAGGAAATGACTGTGGAGGTCTCGGCCGATCGCACGACTTGCAAAAGAATTGCGCCAAAGACTTTCAATTTGTCGCGTGGTTTGAATGTCCGAAGACATAATGGAAAAGGTTTCCCAATCATTGTCATATGCCAGAAGTGACCCCCCCGGTTCGAGCACACGGACCAATTCAGAGACCGCCCGTAAGAGTTCGGGAATATGCTGCAGTACCCGGTCTATCCGGCAACGCGATATGACGCTATCAGGGAAGGGCAGTGCTTTTACATCCCCGACCAGGAATTCAACCGGTAATTGGAAAGCCCGCGCATTCAATCTCGCTCTTTCAATCATGACCGAGCTTGCATCCAGGCCGATGACCTTGCCACCCGGTATAATCCGCTCGGCGATCCTCAGCGCATCATCACCGAGCCCACAGCCTGCTTCCAGTACTACAAGTCCCGGCTTAAGATCCAGCAGATCATAGTTTTTTGATTTGTATTCCCTATAATAAGGCAGTGAATCGAGTAAAGTCAGGCAATCGAAATATGCATTCTTATTCCGGGTCTGGTCAACGTTTGTAAACCCTGTCGCAAGGTATTCATTATCCATAGTTCTCCAAAAGCCCACGAAAGTCATCCCGGTATTTGCTCATGGTATACCATTCATGAATAATTGCACAAGCCATGACTGCAGGCGGGCCACGGGAACATGACGACACTCAATAATGGAAACCATTGTCAATCCCTGCCAACAAAGAAGTGCTGATTCAAGCGTCATACTATCCCTTGGCCCGCCATCAACTTCAATTGCCATATCTGCCCCCCTCTTAATGTTTCAGAAAGCCAACCTGATGAATAGGAGGATTTACGTTTCCGACGCAAATACTTTCAGCTTACAGTCTCCGGGATATTGATTAAACTGTTCCAACTTTTTCATCCGATGATAATCACGATCATTTTTCCCGGGCCATGCATGCCTTTGAATTGGCCGCCCTGGATGTCGGCGGTCATGCTGGGGCCCGTGATTAATGTAAAATGACTCGGCAGGTTGCTTTTGTCGGCAAAAACGCGATCCGTGACGTTTTCATAAACCGCGAAAAGCCTCCTGACGGGAAGCACGGCAATATGCAGGACGGGAGCTATGGAAATAAGACGCGGCTGATCCTTATCGTGAATGAGACAGATGGTGCCCGATTCGGCGACGGCATAATCCACGCCCGTCACTCCCGCCTGAACCTTGTTGAAGACGGCATCCTTATATGCCTCAAGTTTCGCAAAGTCTTTCGCCGTCAGTACTTCGATGCCTGCACCTTTTCCCCATTCCGCCAGTTTCAGGGACGCCGTGACGGCATCCGTGGAGACCATGATTGTTGAGAGATTTTCCCGGGTCGCTATCTCCGAAAGCTTTGCTCTCACTTCTTCTGCGTCCTTTACGTGATAAACAACGCCGGTCTGTAAAGCGACATTTTCCGAAAATTGAACGACCAACTCTTCACAACTCAAGAACAAGTCCGGCAAAGGAGGTAAATAAGGACGCGGTTTTGCCGGACCTCCAGTTGCGTCTTCGAGCCTTTTCAATATTTCTTCTCTAATTTCTTCGGTCATGATTTTTCCATTTCATTTAATCGGAATCAAAACGCAGCAAACGGCTTCCTAAACGATGTGCGGCATAACCGGCGGAACGCACACTATTTATCTTGCCTGATTTTTTCCCACCGTTCATGAAATGTCTGTCCGGCCAGTGCGGGCAAGTTCCGCGATTTGAACCAGCCGTCCAGGGGCTTGAGCATTTTTCTGATTACACCGTCGATGGCATAACGATTAACAAACGGTCTCAACAGTTTGACGCCAAGTCTCCATCTTCCGCCGTCCGCAACTCCCCATCCGAACAAAGAGAAGAAAGCTGCCTGCCTGTCGGGGATTACTCTTTTCAAACCCTTTTGCTGCACATACCGGGCTCGGGATTGGAGAAACAAACCGGGGTGATCAATACCTGCCGGACAGACCTCTTTGCACGCACCGCAAAGCGTCGTCGCGTGGTATAGATCATAGGTTCTATCCAACCCTAACAGAAGCGGATTGAGCACCTGGCCCATCGGACCGGAATAAGCCCAGCCATAAGGGTAGCCGCCGATTTTACCGTATACGGGGCAGGCATTGAGGCAGGCACCACAGCGGATGCAGCGGAGAGCTTCCCGACCGTTAAGATCCTGATAAATTTCCGAGCGTCCGTTATCCAGAATGATAATGTAAAGTTCTTCGGGACCATCGACCTCGCCTAGCTTTTTCGGGCCGCAATCAATGGACACATAGGACGAGAGTTTCTGTCCCGTACAATGACGGCACAGGAGCCTGGTGATATGCATGGCGTCCGCCATTGTCGGAACGACCTTCTCCAGGGTCATAATCGAGACCTGTATTTTTGACGACGACTTGGTCAGGCGAATATTGCCTTCGTTTTCCACATTGATAATCGCACCTGTATCTGCAACGGCCATATTGACTCCCGTGATGCCCATTCGCAGATGGTAAAACTTATCGCGCAGATAAATACGGGCTGCCGCACCAAGCTTGATCCGATCAGTCGTCGGTTCGGCAAGGATACCCTTGGCAAGGAACAAATCACGAATCTCTTCGACAGGCAGATTAATGGCGGGGCCTACGATGTGAAACGGCGGACGACCCAGTTGTTGAATGATGAACTCGCCGAGGTCGGTTTCAAATGGTTCGATGCCGTTTTGCTTGAGATAATCGTTTAGACCCATTTCCTCCGTGACCATGGATTTACCCTTGGTAACGTATTTGACGTCGTTCTTTCTGGCCAGGCTTAGAACAAACTCGTTCGCTTCGGCGGCGGTTTTAGCCCAGATCACCTGCGCCCCGCAGGCCGCAGCATTCTTTTCGAACTCCCGGAGCAACTCAGGCAGGCGGGCAATGACGTCAGCCCTAATCGAACGGCCGTATTCAATGGCTGCCCGCGGATCAGGAAAAGTCTTCATGGCCGTCTCGCAGGACTTGGCAAAATAAGGCGCTAACCGGTTTAAAAACATCCGGCTGCGGGTGTTTTTGAGTTCCCGGTTGGCTACGGCGACGAATTGATCCGGGCTAATTTCCATTTTTCCTCCCGCCGTCCAGAAACTTACCCGCCGGAGACAAGGAGGTTACCAGAAACTGCGCCAGGTGCATGGCTTTTTTATCCGGGTGATTGCGGCTCAGGTATCCACCGATATTCAAAAGGCAGCCCGGTTCGCATAAGATTAGAATATCCGCGCCGCTTTCGAGATAGTTGTCGCATTTCTCCTGGACCATCGCTGCGGAAATATCGGGATAGGTGTTGGCAAATTCGCCACCGAATCCGCAACAGTTCTCCGCTCCTCTCAGGGCGACAAGTTCCGTACCTTTCACACTGGAGATCAATTTCCTGGGTTGAGCGGAGACACCCAGTCCGCGAAGGACGTGGCAGGATTCATGATAAGCGACTTTACCGTTGAAACTCGCACCGCAGTCTTCAATGCCCAGGACATCCACGATATACTGGGAAAGTTCATAAATGCGGCCGGATAGTTCATTGGCCCGTCTGAACCATTCCGGTTCATCGCAGAGTAGCTGGGGATAGTGATCCTTGACCGTGCAGACGCAGGAGCCGGATGGACTAACCACGACCTCATCATTGCCGAAGACTTCGATAAAGTGTTTAGCCGCTTTGCGGGCCTGCTTGACATAACCCGCATTGATGGCGGGCTGCCCGCAGCAAGTTTGCTCGGGATGATAGAGTGGTCTTATGCCCAGGTGCTGCAAAAGATAATAAGTCGCCTCGCCGATCTCCGGAAGGAACAAATCGACCAGGCAGGGGATAAACAAAGAAGCGGTCTTCATGGGCGTCCAGTCAAGTTCAATCTTGGAAAACTCTGAATAATCTATAAGGTTTCGTCAGTACCTTTTTCCCCATCCCTGGTAAGTTCCTGCTTTTTCATCATGATCAGGACGGCCGAGATCGCTCCTTCCGTCATGCCGGGGATGCGCTCCATCTGGCCGATGGTGGCGGGTGCGACGCGGGCGAGCTTGGTTTGCAGCTCGTTGGAAAGGCCGGGAACCTGGGAGTAATCAAAGTGCGCAGGGATTTTTTTCTTTTCCTGATCTTTCAGTTTTTTTGTCGCTTCGAACTGGCGCTTAATATACCCTTCATACTTGATCTCGATTTCAATCTGTTTTTTGACGAAGGAATCCATCTCGGGTTTCCAGCCGGGAAATCCGTTCAAATCGTCATAAGCAATTTCATAACGCTTCAAAAGCGAGTACAGATTCGTCGCCTGAGTGATCGGTGGCGAGGACAGCACCGTGAGCTTCTCATTGATTTCCGGTGATGGTTTGACCGGCGACGTTTTGAGATGCGCAATACCCTGTTCGATTCTTTTCATTCTGTCCTGAAGATCGGTATAATGCGATCGGTCAATCAATCCCATCTCGACACCCTTGCCCATCAGGCGGATGACCGCGTTGTCTTCACGCAGGATCAGCCGGTACTCGGCCCGCGACGTAAACATGCGGTAGGGTTCATCGACGCCGCGTGTGACAAGATCGTCGATCATCACCGCCATGTAAGCCTCAGAGCGGTCCAGCACAAAAGGAGGCGCGCCCTGCAAAGCGCGGGCGGCATTGATCCCGGCCCAGAGGCCCTGCGCCGCCGCTTCCTCATACCCGGACGTACCGTTGATCTGTCCGGCCAGATACAAGCCGGAGATCCGTTTTGTCTCCAGCGTGAGCTTGAGCTGGCTGGGCTGAACGAAGTCATATTCAATAGCGTAAGCGGGTCGCATGATCTCGGCCTGCGTAAGCCCCGGCACGCTGTGAACGATCTGATACTGCAATTCCAGCGGGAGCGAGTTGCCCAGACCCTTGGCATAGATTTCCTGTGTGTCGAGGCCTTCATGTTCCAGAACGACCGGATGGCTCTGCCGGTCACCGAAGCGCATCACCTTATCTTCCAGCGACGGGCAGTAACGGGCGCCGATCCCCTTAATCACGCCGGAGTAGAGAGGAGAATGCTGAATGTTGTCCCGAATCACGCGATGTGTCTCGGCAGATGTTGATGAAAAGTAGGAAGGCAGGCGTTCCGTCCTGAGTGTCCGGGTTGTGAAAGAAAATGGTTCCGGTGCGGGGTCGCTGTCCTGCCTCTCCAGGCAGGAAAAGTCGATGGACGATGCGCGCAGGCGGGGCGGCGTGCCGGTCTTCATCCGCCCCGTTTCAAAACCCAAGGCTTTGAGTTGATTGGCCAGCCCGACGGAAGCCAGTTCTCCGGCGCGTCCGGACTGTGTTTGTGACGTGCCGATGTGCACCAGGCCGTTTAAAAAAGTCCCGGCTGTAATGATGACTTTTGGGGCCCCGTAGAAAAAACCGCTGGAATCCAATGCGCCCCTGATTTCACGGTTTTCGATGACCAGACTTTCGACCATGGCTTGGCGGATATAAAGGTTTGACTGATTTTCGACGGTCGTCTTCATGGTCAGACGATAGAGCTGCTTATCGCACTGCATGCGGGATGATTGAACCGCCGGGCCTTTGGAGGCGTTAAGCAGTCGGAAGTGAACAGCGGTTTTATCGGTGATTTTACCCATCTCGCCGCCCAGAGCGTCGATTTCTTTCACGAGCTGACCCTTCGCCAGACCGCCGATGGCAGGATTGCAGGACATCAGAGCGATGGAATCGAGGTTGATATTAAACAGCAGCGTCCTGCACCCCATGCGTGCTGCGGCCAAGGCCGCCTCGCAGCCGGCGTGCCCGCCGCCGATTACCAGTATGTCATATTGATCCGCCACTATTTCTCTCCAAAAACCAAATGCTTGCCCTTCGGCTGATTTAATAGTATTGCGGCAAAAAAAACACAACATAAAAAAGAGGCAGCCGTGGCCAAGCCGGAGTTCTGGAAAAACAATAAACGATATTATGATCTGAAAAGTTACTGGCGCAACTTGTTCGGCTGCACGGTTCACAAGCTGCAGATCGATGCCGGCTTTACCTGCCCTAACCGCGACGGGCGTGTGGCCTCAGGCGGCTGTATTTACTGCGATGGCCGGGGATCGAAGTTCCGGCAACAGGGGCCGCTTCCTTCAGTAGCCGAACAAATAATATCCGGTAAGAAATATTATAAACCGTCCGCCTCTAAATTTGTTGCCTACTTTCAGACATTCACCAATACCTACGCGCCCGTGGCAAAATTGCGGGAGCTTTATAATGAAGCATTGTCCCAGGAAGATGTCATCGGACTTTCCATCGGGACGCGGCCGGACTGCCTGGGGCCGGATGTTGTCGAGCTTCTGGCCGATTACGCCAGGAAATATCACATCTGGGTCGAATTGGGTTTGCAATCGATTCATGACAAAACCTTGAAATTCATCAACCGCGGCCACAATTATCAGCAGTTTCTGGATGCGACGAATGCACTTTGCGGCAAGGGGCTGAACATTTGTGTCCACATTATCATCGGCTTGCCGGGCGAAAATGACAAAGATGTACGAACCACGGCAAAGGCCCTGGCTGATTTGCCGGTAAACGGCATCAAAATTCATTCGCTTCTGGCTCTCGATGGCACAGCAATGGGTGAGATGTATAAAAAAGGATCAATCTCCATGATTTCGAAGGAAAAATACGTATCGCTCACAGCTGATGTTCTGGAAGTCCTTCCGCCCCGGATGGTTATTCAGCGTCTCACCGCCGACGGCTACCGGGACATTTTTCTGGCACCGGCCTGGGCCGGAAACAAACTCGATGTGCTGAACGCGATTGGCAAGGAATTGGAGAGCCGTGACAGTTATCAGGGTAAACACTATATTAAGGATACGAAATAAGTATTGGAAGTTAGCATAAATATTGCTAGAGATTCTCTTTGGTAATTTTGTTTAAAGAGTGAACAGATGATTGCAATTATCGATTACAATGCGGGAAATATTACGAGTGTCGCGCGGGCGCTGCACAATATCGGGCAGGATTTTGTCATTACCGATGATACAAAAAAGCTCGAAGCGGCGTCGCATGTGATTTTTCCCGGTGTCGGTGCCGCCGGTGAAGCGATGGCTTACCTGCGACAAAGAAATTTGGACGGGTGGCTGAAAAGCTGTTTTCAGTCCGGAAAGCCGATTATGGGTATCTGTCTGGGTACGCAGATTATATTGGACTACTCCGAAGAAAACGATACCCGGTGTGTCGGACTCGTCGCCGGGTCAACAAAACGTTTTCAGGAAAATTTGCAGGCTGCGGGCCGGAATCTGAAAATACCGCACATGGGCTGGAACAGTGTCGCATTCAAGTATCAGCATCCGGTGTTTGCCGGTATCGAACCGGCAGCGGAATATTATTTTGTGCATTCTTATTATCCTTCGCCGTCCGCTGAAGCAGCCGTTTTAGGCGAAACGGAGTACGGCATAAACTTCTGTTCTGTTCTGGCGGTTAAGAATCTTGTCGCCATGCAGTTCCATCCGGAAAAGAGCGGTACGCCTGGACTGCAGATTCTAAGAAATTTCTGCACATGGAGGGGCAATGATCTCTAAGAGGATAATTCCCTGCCTCGATGTGCGCGACGGCAGATTGACTAAAGGCATTAAATTCAAAGGTAATGTTGACATCGGTGATCCGGTGGAAGCAGCCCGCGAATACTACGAACAGGGTGCCGATGAAATTGTTTTTTACGATATCACCGCATCCTCGGATAAGCGCGATATTATGATCGATGTGGTTCGGCGAGTGGCCGAGACCATCTTCATTCCTTTTTCCGTCGGTGGCGGTATCCGTAATCTAGATGACATGCGCCGGGTGATTCTGGCCGGAGCGGAAAAGGTGAGTGTAAACTCAGCGGCCGTTCTCGAACCTGATATCATATCGCAGGGAGCCCGGGCGTTTGGCAGTCAGTGCGTCGTCCTGGGAATGGACGTGAAAAAAGTTGATGTCTGCAAAGAGACTCCTTCCGGATACGAAATTGTCATTGAGGGTGGACGGAAATACACGGGCATTGATGCTCTGTGGTGGGCCAAAGAAGGAGAACGCCGCGGCGCCGGTGAAATTTGTCTCAATTCCATTGATGCCGACGGTATGCAAATCGGTTATGAGCTCATTTTAACGGCGCTCATCTCTGAAAATGTCCATATTCCCGTCATTGCCTCAGGCGGTGCGGGGAAGCCCGAGCACCTTGCAGATGTCCTCACAGCAGGAAAGGCCGATGCGGCGCTCATTGCTTCCATGGTTCATTACCGGACGTATACCATATCACAGATTAAGAATTACCTTCGTGATCAGCGGATCAAGACCCGCTTGTACTGGTAGCAGCCTAATTATTATACTTGACGAAAATTTATTTGTATTCTTAATATCCGTCGATTAAGTTGCACGTTGCACATAAGCAAACCGTATAAAGTATATTTCAAAAAGTCAGGAGGCGAATAAAAAGTGGATTCCAAAAGATATGAATTAAATGTCCAATTAGCGCAAATGCTGAAAGGCGGCGTTATTATGGATGTGACCAATGTGGAACAGGCCAGGATCGCACAAGAGGCGGGAGCCGTCGCCGTCATGGCGCTGGAACGCGTGCCGGCTGATATCCGCAAAGATGGCGGTGTTGCCAGAATGTCCGATCCGGCGATGATTGCCGACATCAAAAAAGCGGTATCGATTCCGGTGATGGCCAAGGCGAGAATCGGTCATTTTGTAGAGGCGCAACTGCTGGAAGCCCTGCGGATCGATTACATTGATGAAAGCGAAGTTTTGACTCCGGCTGATGAAGAATGTCACATTGATAAAACCAAATTTTCGATTCCGTTTGTTTGTGGTGCGCGCAACCTGGGTGAGGCGCTGCGCCGGATAGCTGAAGGCGCGGCGATGATCCGCACGAAAGGCGAAGCCGGCACCGGCAATGTCGTGGAGGCTGTTCGCCATATGAGAACGATGAACCGTGAAATCCGGCAGCTTGCTCAAATGCCCGTGGAGGAAGTCACCGGGTTTGCAAAAAATAACGGTCTGCCCTATGAGCAGGCGCTGAAAGTCAAAGAACTCGGACGTCTGCCGGTCGTTAATTTTGCTGCCGGAGGCATTGCGACACCTGCTGATGCAGCGCTCATGATGCAGCTGGGCTGTGACGGTGTTTTTGTCGGCTCCGGGATTTTCAAATCCGCTGATCCGGCCAGGCGTGCGCGGGCCATCGTGAAGGCGACGGCTTATTTCAATGATCCGCAAAAAGTTCTGGACGCGTCGATGGGCCTGGGTGAGGCCATGCCGGGACTGGAAATCGGACAAATTCCACCGGAACAGATTCTGGCAAAGCGGGGCTGGTAAGAAGTATTATGGCGATGCCTTCAGTTAAACATCGACCGAAAGCTATGGGTGTTCTCGATTTACAGGGCGGTGTCCATGAACATCTGGAGCATCTGGAAAGACTCGCCATTCCACATAAAAGAGTGAAACAGGCGGACGACTTTGCGGATCTTGCAGGTCTGATTATCCCCGGAGGAGAAAGTACGTGTCTGGCCCGGCTTCTTCATATCTTTGATCTGAAAGATGTGATCCACCGGCACTACCGTCAAGGCATGAAAATCTGGGGTACCTGTGCTGGTGCCATATTGCTGGCTGACAGAGTGACCGGCGAGAAACCCTGCCTGGGCTTGATTGACATGGAAATCGAACGCAACGGTTTCGGCAGCCAGCTGGACAGCTTCAAAAGTGAGGCGTTTATCGAGGCAGTATCCGCTGAGGCGATTCCGTTAACGTTTATCCGTGCGCCGAAAATTCTCAGTACGGGAAAAGGCGTCAAGGTCTTGCTCAGGATTGACGATTATATAGCGGCGGCGGAAAGTGACAACATTCTGGTTACCGTTTTCCATCCGGAACTGACAGGCTGTTTGGCAATGCACCGCTATTTTGCTTTAAAATGCGGCCTGAACCCGACTTCGGAAAACCTGTCGGTTATCAGCCGGAGCTGGAAAACCGTCAGCTGGATGAAATTGGCACGCATTGCGACGTAACTGACTTCACTGAAAAAAGGAATAGAGTCCTTTTCTTGATCAGAACACATCATGTCCACGACGGGAACCATCATCGAAGATACGTTTTTTGCCAATTATCGGTATTGGGGTAACCTCCTTTCGTCGCCCTTTAACAGAGGCCCAATTTGGGCGATGCAGACGGGCATCGAATCTGCAGACCTCAATGCGGCCTGGAGCGAAAAACCATTAACGTCGTTTGATAAGGGAACAATTCAAGATGTTAAGAGAGACTACCGCCGGGCCGGGTTGCCTTTTTGGTGGTGGGTATTTCCGGGTTCACAAACAAAAGCAACGATAGGAATTTTGGAATCGGAAGGTTTCTCGCCAGTAGAAAATATCCCATCCCTGCTTGCGG
>Ga0351971_1145_pt1 | contig 14649 bp, 12 predicted proteins | sample BONcelFGM3001F11_FD_206746 | JGI IMG/M metagenome (GOLD analysis project Ga0351971, IMG submission 206746) | Enriched cells from coal bed in the Powder River Basin, Montana, United States - BONCAT cells FGM rep2 HSBNCT.FGM.300.1.F11 ...
TACTATCGAGGAAACATTCCAGTACGTGCAGGATACCGCCCCGCGCGTGATCCACTGGCTCACGGTGAGCGACCTGCACTTTCTGGCACGCGGCGGCAGGCTGTCCGCCACGAGCGCGTCGCTTGGCAGCATTTTGAAAATCAAGCCGGTATTGAATGTGGACCCCAACGGGCGGCTGGTGCCGCGCATGAAGGTGCAGGGCCGCAAACACAGCCTGAAGGCCCTGTTTGAAAAGGTGGAGAACACCGCGCTGTCGCCTGAGACGCAGACCATGTTCATCAGCCACGGCGACAGTGAAAAAGACGCGCATTGGCTTGCCGAGCGTTTGCAGGAGAAGCTGCATGTGCCCGAAGTGTTAGTCAGCCAGATTGGCCCCATCGTTGGCTCACACGCAGGGCCCGGTACGGTGGCGGTGTTCTTCCTAGACAAGGACGGCTCCGCGCGGCTGGACGCGGTAGAGCATCACTGACAGCCGCACAACACAAGACCCCCGAGGCAAACAGCCTCGGGGGTTCAATGTTGTTGGTGCACGGTGTTTACAGCGGCGGTCAGTCGATGGCGTGCTCCGCTTCACCCGTGAGCACAATGGCTTCGCCGCAGAAAGTCATGGGCACCGCGCCGCCCCGCACCAGCCGCACGGTGGCCTTGCCGATTGCCACATCCAGCCGGATAAGCCGCCCGCGGTAGTCAAACTGGAAGCTATAGCCCTGCCAGCCCGCAGGCAGGAAGGGGGAGAGGCGCAGGCCGTCCACAGTGCGCATCCCTGCGAAACCCTGCGCGATGGCCAGCCAGCTGCCCGGCATGCTGGTGATGTGCAGGCCGTCCTCGGTATCGTTGTTGATGTTGTCCAGATCCAGCCGTGCGGTGCGGCGGTACATCTCCACCGCCTTTTCACGGTAGTTAAGCTCCGCCGCCAGTATGGCGTGGACGCAGGGCGACAGGCTGCTTTCATGCACAGTGATGGGTTCGTAGAAATCGAAGTTGCGCCGCTTCGTGTCCAGATCGTAGAGGTGGCCAAGGGAATACAGCCCCTGCAACACATCCGCCTGTTTGATGAAGCAGCTGCGCAGGATGCGATCCCACGACCAGCGCTGGTTGATGGGGCGCTGATCTGCGGGGAGCTCGGCGGCGGGGTAGATGTCCTTATCCAGAAAGGTATCCTGTTGCAGGTAGATACCCAGCGCCGTGTCCTCGGGGTAGTACATGCGGGCAACCACATCGCGCATGCGGGCCAGTTCCTCCGCCGTAACGGCGAGTTGCGCCACGCGGGCCGCGCCCGCCGCCTCGCACGTATCGCAGAAGTACTGGATACTCCATGCCGCGATGCGGTTGGTGTACCAGTTGTTGTTCACGTTGTTCTCATACTCGTTGGGGCCGGTCACGCCATGGAGCATGTAACGGTCTGCCCGCTTGCTGAAGTGCACGCGGTCGGTATAGAAACGGGCGATGCCGCACAGCACGTCCAGCCCTTCGTTCAGGCGATAGCTTTCGTCGCCGGTGTAGGCGGTATAGTGGAAGATGGCATAGGCGATGGCGCCGTTTCGGTGGATTTCCTCAAAGGTGATCTCCCACTCGTTGTGGCATTCCACGCCCGTAAAGGTGACCATGGGGTAGAGCGCGCCTTTGAGTCCCATGACCGATGCGTTGTGGTACGCGCCGTCCAGCTGCATGTGCCGGTACGTAAGCAGCTGGCGCGCCACATCCTGCCCCGCGACGGCCAGGTACACCGGCAGGCAGAACGCCTCGGTATCCCAATAGGTCGCGCCGCCGTATTTCTCGCCCGTGAAGCCCTTGGGGCCGATGTTCAGGCGCGCGTCCTCGCCGCTGTAGGTGCTTAACAGCTGAAACAGGTTAAAACGGATGCCCTGCTGGGCACGGTCGTCGCCCTGTATGGTCACGTCGCATGCAGCCCAGCGCGCGCGCCACGCGGCGGCATGGCTTTCATAGTGCTCGCCATAGCCGATCTCCCGCGCATGGGACGCGGCTTTCAGCGCCATGGTGAGCAGCACGCTTTCGGCATGGTCGCGGCTGGTAAAGCACAGGGCGAACTTTTCCACTCGCGCGGTGATGCCCGGGGGCACGTCGCCCGCATAGCGCCATTCCACATACCCTTCTTCGCGCACGCGCGAAGTCAGGTCCAGCTCGTCCGCCCAGCAGCTCATAGCCGCGGCCACGGCGAAGCGGGGCGTACCGAAGGGGTTCTCTTTCGTTTTGGTCAGCAGCGCAATGGCGTCTTCGGTTTCTTCCTCGGCCAGCATATCCCAGAACGTTTCCTGATAGTTACTGTCCAGGTTGTGCACGCGCGCGTCCAGATAGGGCCGCATCTCAATGTGCGCGGCAAAATCTGGCGTGACCGCGAAAGATACGGCCAGCAGTTCCTTTTGCACCAGCGACACGAAGCGCTCCACGCGCACCTTCACGGTGCCTTTGGCCAGCTTGACGGCAAAGGTGCGTAGCGTTACGCCGGTTTGCATATCCAGCTCGCGGTAATAATCGGCAACGGCGCACTTCGCCAGGTCAATGGGCTCGCCGTCGATGGCCAGATGCACGCCCATCAGCCGCACAGCGTTGATGGACTTGCCAAAGTATAGCGGGTAGCCGTTTTTCCACCAGCCCACGCGTGTCTTATCCGGAAACCACACACCGCCGATATAGGTGCCGATGTGCGCGTCGCCGGAAAAATCCTCCTCGAAATTGCCGCGCATACCCATGTAGCCGTTGCCCGTGGCGGTCAGGCTCTCCGACAGGCGTATGGTCTCCGGCGCGAACCCGCGCTCGATCACTTTCCATGGATGGATTTCAAATGCCATACCGTTGCCTCCCGCATGTTGCGCAATCGTTTGTACAAGCTACCCACATGGTAGCTGATGCGGCGAAAATTGTCAAGTATTTTCGCTGGGCGTAACGCGGCGGTCAGGCGGCGCGGCGGCTCCTGTGCCGCGTGCGCAGATTGCCGCACAGCGCAAAGCATGGTATAATGAAGCCGTTTGAAATGTGATAAGGAGGCTGGCCTTTATGCGCACGCGCATCCACCATGTGGTTTTGACCCCCGGCGCGACGGGGGAGGCCCATATCCCGTTCATAGATGACGCGGAGGTGCACATCGACGGCAGCCGCATCGCCTACGCGGGCGAAAGCCGCTTTGCGCCGCCCTTTGCGGCGGAGGAGACCATCGACGGTTCCGGTTGCCTGTGTATGCCGGGGCTGATCAACCTGCACACACACACGCCGATGAGCTTCCTGCGCAGCGCGGGCGCCGATCTGGTGCTGGACGACTGGCTGCACAAGGCCATCTTTCCGCTGGAGCGCCAGTGGGACGCAAACCGCATCCGCACCGCGACCGATCTGGGCTGTATGGAGATGCTGCGCTTCGGCACCACGGCCTTCAACGACATGTACTTCTACACCGATGTGATTGCCACCGCCGTGCTGCAAAACGGGATGCGCGCGCTGCTGGGCCACGGCATCGTCGATTTTGACGGCAGCTGCAAGGACATGGCCGAGGGTGTAGCCATGGCCGAGAAGTGGCACCACGCCGCGGACGACCGCATCCGCTTTTCGCTTGCGCCCCACAGCGAGGGTGCCACCACCGAGGTGCTGCTGCGCAAGGTCGCGCAAACCGCCAAGCGTATGGGGCTGGTGGTGCACACCCACGTGAGCGAGACGGATTTCGACCTGCAAGGCAGCCTGACCCGCCGCGGCCTCACCCCGCCCGCGTATCTGGAGAGCCTGGGCCTGCTGGACGGCCCCGTGATCGCCGCCCACTGCGTGTGGTTCAACGACGCGGACATTGACATCTTCCGCAAGCACGGCGCAACGGTTGCCCACAACCCCATCAGCAACCTGAAGCTCGCCAGCGGCGTAGCCCCCGTCGCCAAAATGCTCAAGGCGGGCGTGAACGTCGCCATTGGCACCGACGGCGTTGCCAGCAACAACGACCTGAATTTGTGGGAAGAGCTCAAGCTGATGCCCATGCTGCAAAAGGGCGTCACCCTGGACCCCGTGGTGGTAAGCCCCATGCAAACGCTGGCCGCCGCCACGGTGGTTGGCGCGAAAGCCATGGGCTATGCCGACTTGGGTCTGCTGCGCGAAGGCTATCTGGCGGATTTGATTTTGCTGGATTTGAACACCGCGCACATGACCCCCGCCACCGATCTGGAATCCAACCTGATCTATGCCGCGCAGGGCGGCGACGTGCGCCTGACCATGGTAAACGGCAAGGTGCTGTACCGCGACGGCGCTTTTACCACGCTGAACCGCGAGGCCATTCTTGCGGATGCGCGGGACGGCGCGCGTGAGATGCAGCGGCGGCTGGCGGCTGAAGCCAAGTGACGGCAGGGCGACGCATGAAGATACTCGTCGTGTGCCAGCACTACTGGCCGGAAAACTTCCGTGTGACCGAAATCTGCGAGGAGCTGGCGGCGCGCGGCCATGAGGTGACCGCCGTGGTCGGCCTGCCCAACTACCCCAGCGGCGTGATACCGCCGGAATATCGCCGCCGCCGCAACCGCAGGCAGGAACGCAACGGCGTGCACATCCGCCGCGTGTGGGAAGTGGGCCGCAAGAACACCAAGATGGGCCTTGCCCTCAACTATGTGAGCTATATGACGGCGGCCAGCCTGCGTGTGCTGTTCATGCGCCGCGAGTTCGACGTGGTGTATGCGTTTTCCACCTCGCCGGTGCTCATGTCGCTGCCTGCGGCGCTGCTGCGCTGCTTCTCCCGGCGGAAATTGTTGATTTATGTACTGGACATCTGGCCCGCCTGTTTGGCCGCGATGAACGTGTACGCAGGCTCGGCGCTGTACGCGCTCATGAAGCGCGTGAGCCGCTGGGTATATCGCAGGGCGGACAGGCTGGTGTACTCTAGCAAGCGTTTCAAGGATTATCTGCTCACCGTGCACGGTATCACCGTAACGGAGGGCGATTATTTGCCTCAGTTTGCCGACGGGCTGTTTGACAGCCTGCCCGCCGCGCCCGTAAACGATGCACTAAATCTGGTATTTGCGGGCAACATCGGCAAGGTGCAGGGGGTGGAAACGCTGATCCGCGCGGCGGCACTGCTGCGAAATGAGCCCATCCGCTGGCACATCTTGGGCGATGGGGCCAATTTGCCCACCTGCGAGGCGCTTGTGTCGGAACTCAGCCTATCCGACACGGTCACGCTGTACGGCCGCCGCCCGCTGGCGGACATGCCCGCCTTTTACGCCATGGCGGACGCGATGCTCGTGAGCATGCGCAACGACATCAGCGTGAACGATACGCTTCCCGGCAAGGTGCAAAGCTACATGGCTGCGGGCAAGCCCATTTTGGGTTCCATCGCGGGGGAAACGCCGCTGATCGTGGCCGAGGCGGGCTGCGGCCTGTGCGCCCCGCCGGACGACCCGGCGGCGTTTGCCGTGGTGGTGCGCGCGTTTATGCACAGCGAAAGCCGCGCAGCCATGGGCGAGAGCGCTCGTCGGTATTACGAGCGGCACTTCACCAAACAGGGGCATATGGACAGGCTGGAGGCAATGCTGCTTTCGCTTGCGGGAGGCCGTCATGAAGATACTTGAACTGAACACCTTCGCGGGCGCAGGCAGCACGGGCCGCATCGCGCTGGACATCGCGTTGCTGGGCACACAGCAGGGGTCGGATACCATTATCGGCTTTGGCGCGGGCAGCGTACCGCCCGAGGCCGAGGTGTACGCGTTGCGTATCGGCGGGCGCGCGGGGCGCAAGTGGCACGGCGCGCTGCGCAAACTGCTGGACGCGGAGGGCTACGGAAGCATTTTGGCTACCCGCAGGCTGATCGCCTTTCTCAAAACGTGGCAGCCAGACGTGGTGCACTTGCACAACATTCACGGCTGCTATTTGAACCACCGCCTGCTGTTTCGCTGGCTTAAAAAGACTGGCGTGCCCGTGGTGTGGACGCTACACGACTGCTGGCCATTCACCGGCCATTGCGCCTACTTCGACTATGTCGCCTGCGACCGCTGGCAGACCGCCTGCCACCACTGCCCTCAGCTGAGAAGCTACCCCGTCTGTATCGGTTTGGACGGTAGCGCCCGCAACCACCGCCGCCGCAAGGCGCTGTTTACGTCGCTTTCCAACTTGACGCTCGTAACGCCTTGTGAATGGCTCAAGGGGCTGCTCGCACATTCCTTCCTGCGCGATGTGCCCGCCCGCGTCATCTACAACGGGGTAGACCGCACGGTGTTCTACCCGCGCCAGAGCGATCTGCGTGCGCAGCATGGCATCACGCAGCCGTATCTGGCGCTGTGCGTGGCCTCGGAATGGGAGCTGCGCAAAGGCGCGGCACTGCTGCCGGCGCTTGCGCAAGCGCTGGGTGCGGATTGCAAGCTGGCGGTCATCGGCCTCACGCAGGCGCAGATCGCCGCGCTGCCCGAAGGCATTGTGGGCCTTCCGCGCACCGCATCCGCCCGCGAACTGGCAAAGTGATACACCGCCGCAGATTGCTTTATTAACCCCACGCTGGAGGACAACATGCCCCTGGTGAACCTGGAAGCGCTGGCCTGCGGCACACCGGTGGCGGTGTTTGAAACGGGCGGCTGCCCAGAATGTGTGACCGAAGCCTGCGGCGCGGTGGCCCCCAAGGGGGATGTGCCCGCGCTGGCCGCCGCCGCTCGCAAGCTGTGCGTGCGCAAGGCGGAGCTGCAAGCTGCCTGCCTTGCGCAGGCGGAGCGCTTTGATAGCGTCGCCGCTGCGCGCGCCTACGATGCACTCTACCGCGAGGTGCGCGGATGAACACGCTTTTTTTAACGCTGCTCTATCATCCGCACGATGCGGAGGCTACCGCGCGCCTCTCCCGCGACGGGCTGCAAAACCAGATCAACACGTACCAGTGGGCGTTTGTCGACGGCCTCCGCCAAAACCTGCAAGCAGGGGAGACGCTTCAAATCGTAAACGCCTTGCCCGTGGGCGTTTTTCCGCTTCGCTACCGGCGGCTGTGGCTGGGCGGTAAAACGCGCGAAGGCGGCGCGTTTTGCGAGCTTGCCTCCCTCAACCTGCCGTGGTGCAAGCAGCGGATGCGCGCGCGCGCGGCCTACCGCGCCATGCGGCGGTGGGCGCTGGCATCGCCGGATAATCGCAACATCCTTGTCTATTCGCTCTACTTGCCCTACATGCAGGCGGTCAGGCGGCTGAAACGCGCGTTTCCCGATGTGAAGGCCACCGTGATCGTGACCGATTTGCCCAACGAGCTGGGCATCGCAAGCGGCAGGCGCGGGTTGCTCAAAGCGCTGGAATACCGCATGGGTGCCAAGCGCACCGCGCTGTGCAGTGCTTTTGACAGTTTCGTGCTGCTGACCGCGCCCATGGCCGAAGCTTTGCCCATACAGGGCAAGGCGCGCATGGTGCTGGAAGGGCTGGTGTCCGAAAACCCGCTGTTGCCGCAGGCAGACGAAACCCTGCCTAACGACCCGCGCCCCGCCGTGCTCTACACAGGCACGCTGAACCGCGAGCTGGGCATCGATATTTTGCTGGAAGCTTTTGCAGCCATGCCCGCCGTGGCGCTGTGGCTGTGCGGCCGGGGCGACATGCAGCGCGAGGTGGCGCAGGCCGCGCAGCAGCACCCGAACATCCGCTACTTCGGGCAGGTGCCGCAGCAGACGGCGCTGGCCATGCAGGCGCGCGTGGCGGCGCTCATCAACCCCCGCACAGCGCAGGGCGCATTCACGCGATACTCGTTCCCCTCCAAAACGCTGGAATACATGCGCAGCGGCAAGCCTGTGCTGTGCTGCAAGCTGGAGGGCATCCCTGCCGAATACGACCCCTACCTTACCTACATCGAGCCGCAGACCGCCGCGGGCATCCGCGCGGCGGTGGAAGCGCTGCTGGCCCGCCCCGAGGCGGAGCGGGCCGCGATGGGGGAGCGGGCGCGCGATTTCGTGCTGCGAGAGAAAAACGCGCGGGCACAGTGCGGGCGGCTTACGGTATTCCTGCGCGGGCTGCACGGCGGCTCGTGACCGCGCCAGTCGCGTATGTCTGATGGATCGCCTAGATACCCTTCGCGTCAGACACAAACCCTCATGCCTTCATGTTATGGACGTGGAACGATTTCCGTCTTGTGGTAATATCATTCGTATGCCATCGAACCCTGTGATTCAAGTTGCATCGATAGCCCCACAAACGTCATGCAAATGTCAGGCTTCCTATCAAAACAGCCCGCCGGCAAGTGCCGACGGGCTGTTTTTGTCATTTGCCTACGCGCCGAGCGCGCACAGCGCTTTGGCGATCTCCGCGCCTAGCCTTGCGTTGCTAAGCACCAGCTGAATGTTGGCCGCCAGCGATTGGCCGTCGGTCAGCGTCTTGATTTTGTCCAGCAGGAAGGGGGTGATGGCCTTGCCCTTCACACCCTGCGCGTTGGCCAGCGACAGCGCGGAAGCGATGGTTTCGTTCATCGCATCCTCCGGCATGGCGTACTGCTCGGGGATGGGGTTGGCGATCAGCATACCGCCCCGCAAGCCCGCCCCCGCCTTGGCATGGATGGCCGCGGCAATCTCTTCGGGCGTGTCCAGCCGGTAATCCACAGCAAAGCCGCTGCTTCGGCAGTAGAAGGCGGGCAGTTCGGCGGTCTGGTAGCCGATCACCGGCACGCCTTTGGTTTCAAGGTATTCAAGCGTGAGCCCCAAGTCGAGGATGGACTTTGCGCCCGCGCACACCACGGCCACATCCGTCATGGCCAGCTCCTCCAGATCGGCGGACACGTCCATGGTGGTTTCCGCGCCACGGTGCACGCCGCCCACGCCGCCGGTGGCAAACACGCGCACGCCCGCCATTTGGGCGGCAATCATCGTGGTGGCGACGGTGGTGGCCCCGTCCTCGCCGCGCGCGAAGAGCACGGGCAGGTCGCGGCGGCTGGCCTTTTGCACAGCCAGACCCTTTTTGCCGAGATATTCAATCTGTGCGGGGCTGATGCCCACGCAAAATTTACCCTGCAAGATGGCGATGGTCGCGGGCACCGCGCCGCTGTCGCGCACCGTCTTTTCCACCAGCAGCGCCGTTTCCACATTTTGCGGGTAGGGCATACCGTGGGAGATGATGGTCGATTCCAGCGCAACTACGGGCCGGTTATTATGGATGGCTTCGCGCACTTCATCGGATACGCACAGGTAAGGGTTCATGGTTTTGCCTCCTGTTGTAGGGCCACACGCAACGTTTCAGAAAGCAGCGCATAGCTCATTTGATCGGACACGGCGTGCTTGCTCATGGCGCAGATGGCCGCGCCTGCCAGCCCCATGCCCAACACCTCGCGGGCGGAGCGCTGTTCCACCATCGCCAGCGCCGCCGCAGCGGTGAACGCGTCGCCGCAGCCGGTGGTGTTGACCACGCGCTGAGGAACGGGGCGGTCAAAAAACTGTGCGCCGCCTTCGGAGATGAACGCGCCCCGGCTGCTCAGCGTGATGAGAACCGTATCCACGCCCATCTGGTGCAGCGTGCGCGCGGCGGCGTGCAGGTCATATTCATGCGTCACGGTGGTGCCGGTCAGCAGCTCGATCTCGATCTGGTTCGCCTTGAGCGCGTGCAGGTGGGGGAGCGAGCGGTGCAGGCGCGCGGCCTTCTTGGCGGCCACCGCGTCGGCAATTATCGGCGGTGTGCAGCGCTGCACGATAAAATCAATGCTCTCCTCCGGTATGTTCGCGTCCACGATGATCGCGTCGGCGGCGTTCAGTACGGGCAAGCGCTCCGCCAGATAGGCGGGTGTGATGCGCTCGCACAGCGCCATGTCGTTGACCGCAACGGCCATCTCACCGTTTGGCTCGTTGATGCACACATACACGCAGCTGGCCGCGTGTTCCGCCCGTATGGCGTGGCTCAGGTCCATGCCGAGGCGTTCCGCCTGCCGGATGGCAAGGCTGGCGTACTCGTCGTCACCAAAGGCTGTGATCAGGCTCACCTGCTGCCCAAGACGGGTCAGGTTCTCGGCGATGTTGCGCCCGACGCCCCCCAACCCCGTATGGATGCCGCCGGGGTTGGAATCGCCATAGACCAGCGCCGTGGCTGCTGTGGCGTTGATATCCACATTGTTGCCGCCGACCACGACAAAACTGTGTGCCCCCATTTAAGCGCCTCCTAAACGTTGCGTGTTCGGATGCCCTGTATGTTTGTGTATTCCGACAGCTTGTTAACAATATCCGTGTAGCTGGTGCTGCCGGGCATGTTCAGCGTGTATAGGTTGGTGTAGAGGTTGTACTTGCCCATGTTCTCCACGTGAAAGTCCACATCCAGCACCGAAACCCCGATACTGCCGAAATAGTCGTTAATGAAGGCCAGCGTTTCCACCCGGTGGATGAACTTGACCTCCACATGCTTGACGGCGTTCACGTGCACCACGCGCTGCAGCAGCGTGAGCGTCACCATCACGATGGCGCAGCCCACCACGGCCAGCAGATAGTAGCCCATGCCCACGGCCAGCCCCAGGCACGCCGCGTTCCACAGTGACGCGGCTGTTGTGAGCCCCGCGATTTTCTTCTGGCTGATAAAAATGGTGCCAGCACCCAAAAAACCAATGCCGCTGATCACCTGCGCACTGAGGCGGCCGAAACTGACCGCCACGCCCGTATCGCCTCCGCGCAAAAGGTTCAGGCGCAACGTATCGGCGACGATCATGCTTTCCACAACCGCGATCAAAGCCGCGCCAACACATACCAGCACATGCGTGCGCATGCCCGCTGGGCGGTTTTTCTTTTCCCGCTCGATGCCGATCACACAGCCGATCACCACGGCGAGCAGCAGCCGAAGGCCGGCTTCCCACCATGCCATCTCGTATGCCCCCTGTTTTACTCAGTATACGCGGTAGAGTGACACAACCTTGCCCAATATGGTCACTTCCGGCACGATAATAGGCTTCATGGTTGGGTTTTCCGGCTGGAGGCGGAACATGCCGTTTTCGCGGTAGAAGCGCTTGACAGTCGCCTCGTCCTCGATCATCGCCACGACAATCTCGCCGTTGTAGGCGGTGGGCTGTTTGCGCACCACCACATAGTCGCCGTCCATGATGCCAGCGTCGATCATGCTTTCCCCGCACACGCCCAGCACGTAGTGTTCGCCGTCGCCAATCATGACCTGCGGCAGGCTCACGTACTCTTCAATGTTCTCCGTGGCCAGTATGGGCGTGCCAGCCGTAACGCGCCCCACGATGGGGATGCTCACCATTCCGGAGCGCTCGCTGAAGGTGGCGTCGCGGTCAAAGGGCAAGCTGATAGCGCGGGGTTTCATGGAATCGCGCGCGATTAGGCCCTTTTTTTCAAGCCGAACTAAATGGCCGTGCACCGTGGAGGTGCTCTTCAAGCCCGTGGCGTCGCAGATTTCACGCACCGAGGGTGGGTACCCTTTTTGCCGCGTCGTTTTCTCAATGTATTCAAGGATTCGGGCTTGGCTATCGCCGCGCGGATTGCTCATCGGCTCACTCCCTTGCAAACATTTGTTCCTAGCGACAGGATATCATAAAACCCGGTGATTTGCAAGCAAGCCGCCGGATTTGTTCCCGTATGCGCGATGTGCGCCATCATGAGCAAAAAACGGGGCGCGGGGGAGCCTGGGTTGCGGGTCACAGGTTGTGCAAGGCTTTATCATTCCCGTATCTGTGCCATGGTGTGTTCTGCCTTATCAATTGGTTTGGGTTTGCAAATCAGCGGCAAAGAGACGGCGCAGGGGTACTCATGCATCCGGCGCTGATACGCCGCCACCCTGACAAGCGGTCGGAGCCGCCGCCACAGGTTCATGCTTACATGCCAGCCGCACGCCAAAGTAGACCAGCGCTACGCCTACCGCCATATTCATCACGGAAATAGCCATGCCGTCCAGCCTGCCCATCAGCGCGCCGCCCAGCGCGGCTACCGTGGTCAAAAATACAGCCGTCGCCAACACACAGCCACAGGCGAATCCCAACAGGCCGCGCTTGCGCAAATCACCGGTCGACACCCTTGCCGCTAGCGCGCCGCCCCAGAACAGGATAGTCAGCGGGTTGCTGGCCGTAAGGGCGAGCGTCTGCCAAAACGTGCTGCCGCCCGTATCGACGGCAAAGAGCCGCACGCCCGGTATCAGCCGGATGCCCAGCGCCCCCAGCGCCATGTCCAGCCCGAACACGCACAGCACCGCCCCGCCCAACTTGCGGGCTACGCCGCGCACTGCGGGCTTGCGAAACAGCGCGGAAGCGCCTAAGGCGGACAGGGCGATATAAGCCGCGTCTGTAAGCGTTACGGCTGCCACAGCGCCCATGGCTTGCCAGAAACCGGCAGCGATAGCCGCGTTCAGCACGAACAGGCACACAGGCCCTACGGCCAGCTGCAACAAAAGCCCGAAACGAAATCCATCCGCCACCGGTAGTAGCCTGCGCATGCTATTCCTCCTTGAGCGTGGCCAGCACGATGAGGGTATTGGTGCCCGCAACGCTGTCGACCCGTTTGAGTTCGTCCGTCAGGAAGCGTTCCAGCGCGGCGGTGTCCTCCACGGCTACTTTGAGCAGATAATCATACTCGCCCGCGATGTGGTGGCATTCCAGCACACAGGCAAATGCCACGGCAGACCTGCGAAAGGTATCCGCGGACGTAGATGCGGTCAACCGCACCTGTATAAACGCGAGCAGCGTAAGTCCTGCGCGTTTTCGGTTAAGTTTGGTTGTAAAACGCTCTACAATACCGCTTTGCGTCAGTTTGCGGATGCGTTCCAGCACAGCGGGCACCGACAGGTTTACCTGCCGCGCAATGGCGGCTGCGGATGTGCGGGCGTTTTCGCGCAGGATCGTCAGCATTTGCGTATCGATAGTATCCAAAAGCATCACCTCTAAAGCAAACATACCGTACTATCGGCGTCATGTAAAGGCATTTGCAATATTATGTTACTTATTAAAGCCTTTATAGCTATATGACCTCATTTTTTCTATTTAGGATAGCCGACTCCGTTTCGGTTTCCAACGAATGTCAATCGAACTGCCGTGACGTGGGGGAGAATCCACCCGCGCTTGTACCAAATTGATGATGGGTGGAATGCATAAATCATTCTCAACGGCAGCGCCGTTCATTCATGATTGCGCGCTGCAAGCCTCGTACAGTGGGACGTAGTGGCGATCCGGACGGAAGAAAAGTAACCGAGAGGGCTTGACAAAGGAAGCAGAAGTAGTACAATCTTCTTGTATTTATTCGCTAAAGAATACTTTAACGAATAAATAGATATCAAGAAACCAGTTCTGCTGCAAATTACCCCGAACGTACTGACAGCCCCGTTTTTAATCGTTGCAATACAAACTAACCTCGATGGCGACAGTGCTGACGCATCCGCCGCATGATGCCCCCAGCCGCAAACAGCCGAATAGAAACCGCCATAGATTTCAGGTACTGCCGACCGCTACGCACGCGGACACCCCCCAAAGGAGGCCTGTCCATGCCCGACCTGCGCTACCGCGAGCAACTGGACCAGCAGCGGTTGGAAGACATCCGCCTGATGTTGCGCAGCCTGCCGCGCTCCTGCGCGGATTTCATCCGTAGCTTGATGAACACCACCAGCATGCTCACGCGCCTGGCATACACCATCGACTTGGGCACGTTTTTTGAGTTTGCTCTCAAAGAACTGCCCGTGTTTACCGCATCCGCCGCCACCGAGGTGACCGACGCGGAGATCGCAACGCTCAAGCCCCGCGATATCGAACTGTACGCGGAATACCTTTCCCTGTACTACAAGCAAAGCGGTGAGGACGAAACCACGCAGCGGAAACTGCGCAACCAAACCTACGGCGTCATGCGCAAGCTCTCCTCCCTGCGCTCGTACTTCAACTACCTCTTCCGCACGCAACGCATTCCCGCCAACACCGTTTCACTGGTGCCCCTGCCCAAGAAGCACGAAAAGCCCATTTTGCTGCTGGAGCGCGACGAAATGGAAAAACTGTTGGCCGCCATCGCCACCGGCACAAGGCTCAACGCGCGGCAGGCGGCGTTCCACCGCATCACGCAGGCCCGCGATTTTGCCATCGTGATGCTGTTTCTGGGCACGGGTATCCGCGTGAGCGAGTGCGTGGGCATTGATATGGAGGATATCGACTTCCGCGTGAACGCGCTGCTGGTCACGCGCAAGGGCGGCAATCAGGTGATCCTCTACTTCCCCCGTGAGGTCGCAGACGCGCTGAAAGCCTACCTCACCAAGCGCGAAGCCATCGACCCCCTGCCCGGGCACGAGCACGCATTGTTCTTATCGCTCCAGCGCAGGCGCATCACCCAACGCGCCGTAGAGCTGATGGTCAAAAAGTACGCGATGCTGGTGGTGCCGCTCAAGCGGCGCATGAGCCCACACAAACTGCGCAGCACCTATGCAACCAACCTTTATCAGGCCACCGAGGATATCTATTTGGTGGCCGAAGCGCTGGGCCACAGCGATGTGAACACCACACGCAGGCATTATGCCAGCATGAGCGACGCGCGTATGCGGCAGGCTGCCAGCCATACTGACCTGCACTATGATACCGCACTGCAACAGGCTGCAGCACAGCCGTCGGTAAACGGAACGGAACCAGCGCCTGCATTGCCCATCGCATCCGCTGTGCCGTCCGCGACACCGCCGCCTGAGGCGAGCGCCGCGCCATCCCAAAACGCCCTTTGACCATAACGAGCTGATACTGGAAGTCAAGTATAACCGTGTGCTGCCGCCATTCATCCGTGA
>Ga0351971_1148_pt1 | contig 14441 bp, 13 predicted proteins | sample BONcelFGM3001F11_FD_206746 | JGI IMG/M metagenome (GOLD analysis project Ga0351971, IMG submission 206746) | Enriched cells from coal bed in the Powder River Basin, Montana, United States - BONCAT cells FGM rep2 HSBNCT.FGM.300.1.F11 ...
AGGAAAAGCTTGCCGAAATGATCCACCTGGCCGAGACGATCTTCTGCGGTTCCGTCGCCTGTTCAGCCATGGGTCGGAAGACCTCCTCCGGGGCCTATTATCCCGATCCGCTGCTCGCGAACACGACGAAGCACAACGTCACACGCCATATTTATGAAATCGCCCGCCTGGCGCATGATATCGCCGGCGGCATTATCGCTACCATGCCGTTTCAGGGAGACCTGGAAAGCAGCGAGGTGGGCCGCTACGTGAAGAAATTTCTTGCGGGGGTCCAGGGGATTAAAACGGAGGACCGGATCAAGATCCTGCGGCTGATTGAGAATATGAGCGGAGGCACGGCGCTGGCCGAATCGATGCACGGAGCCGGCTCTCCTCAGTCGCAGAAAGTGATGTATGGACGGCTGGGCAACCTCGAGCAGAAAAAGAAGTGGGCGAAAAAAATCGTTGATATCGATGCATGATCTCCGATGAATCTTAATCAGAGGGCACTGGAAGAACACCTCGCCGGCAAATTGATCGGCTGCGAGCTGCACTATTACGAGACAACGGATTCGACCAATGACGAAGCCTTTCGTCTGGGGACGGCGGGCGCGCCGGAAGGGACGGCGCTTGTTGCCGACAGTCAGCGGGCCGGCAAGGGGCGTATGCAGCGCGTGTGGCATTCGCCCGCGGGCGCGAATATTTACACATCCATTATCCTAAGGCCGGAATTTGCGGCGGCGCGTGCGCCGCAGATTTCGATTGCCGCCGGCATTGCGGCGGCGGAAACTCTCTGCGCTTACTGCCCTGATCGCGTGCAACTGAAGTGGCCCAATGATGTTCTGATCAACGGGAAAAAGGTTTGCGGCATTCTCGCGCAGATGAAAATGGCGGGTGCGGCGATTGATTTTGTGGTTGTGGGGATCGGCATCAATGTTAACCTGAACCGTGAACACTTTCCACCCGATATCCGGGAAATTGCCACATCTCTGGCGATCGAAACGGGCTTGGAAATATCGCGCCTGGATGTCATAATTCGATTGTATGAGAATACGGCAAAATGGTATAGAGAACTGGCTCAAGAGGGGTTTGGCGCGGTCAAGAAGAAATGGCTGGACTTGGCGCCGATGATCGGAGGGCCTGTTTCGGTCCGCTACGGAGAAGAAACCGTAAGCGGCGAGGCCGCAGGAATCGACGACGACGGTTCATTAATCCTTCGGACAGCCGAACATAAAATCATAAGGGTCTCCGCCGGAGATGCAACAATTCTAAAGAGGTGATTAGCTATGCTGCTCGTTATTGATGTCGGCAACACAAACACGGTGCTGGGACTTTTTGATGAGGATCAAATGCTCCACGATTGGCGCATCCGGACGGAGATCGACCATACGATTGATGAATACGGTGTGCTCATCTATAATCTTTATCAATCCAGCCGCATGAAGGCCAAAGAAATGAAAGCGGTCACGGATATCATTATTTCCTGCGTGGTGCCGCCGATGTTGAATATCCTGGAGCCCCTCTGCATCAAGTATTTTAACATTAAACCGATGATCGTCGGCCCCGGGATCAAGACGGGCATGCCGATCTTTTATGATAATCCGAAAGAAGTGGGAGCCGACCGCATCGTCAATGCGGTAGCGGCTTTCAGCAAGTACCGCCGGGAATCGATCATTGTGGATTTCGGTACGGCAACCACCTTTGACTACGTTTCGCCGAAAGGTGAATACATGGGCGGCTGCATTGCACCGGGCATCGTGATTTCCAGTGAAGCCCTTTTTTGCAAGAGCGTCCAAGCTGCCGCGCGTCGAATTCAGCAAACCCAAAACAGTGATCACCAAAGACACGGTCAGCGCCATTCAGGCGGGCATCATGTTCGGCTATGCCGGTCTGGTAGACGGAATCGTTATGCGGATGAAGGCGGAAGTCAAAACCAATCCGCTGGTCATCGCCACGGGAGGGTTGGCCCGGATTGTTGCGCCGGAAACGAAGACCATTGAAAAAATTGAAGAGATGTTGACGCTGGATGGCCTCCGAATCATCTATGATCTCAATAAGAAATAAATCATGTTGAATGTCGGCTTAACAGGCGGTATCGCCTGCGGAAAATCCACCGTAGCGCAAATGTTTGTGCGCCTCGGCGGTCATTTGATTGATTTTGACAAACTGGCTCACGAAGTACAGGAGCCGGGAAAGCCGGCCTGGCGGGATGTCGTCGACTTCTTCGGCGCAGAGATATTGCAGACCGATAAAAGAATCAACCGCAATAAACTGGCGGCAATTGTTTTCAACCAACCGGAAAAACTCAAACGACTCAACACCATTGTTCATCCGCGCATTTTCGAGGAATGGTGCCGCCGCCTGGAAGAAATTAAAACACAGAACCCCCACGCGATCATCTTTGCGGATGTTCCCTTGTTGTTTGAAGGCGGGATGCAGCATCTTTTTGATCTGACGATCCTGGTGATGGTGGAGCCTGCGCAACAAATAAAACGCCTGATCGCCCGTAACGCCATTTGCCGCGCAGATGCCGAACTCAGGTTATTAAGCCAGATGCCGATACGCGATAAGATAACTCTCGCGGACATTGTTATCGACAATCAATGTGCCATTCAGGAGACCCAAACAAAGGTGGCTGACGTGTGGCGGGGTTTACTGGATAGGGAAAGAAGCAAAAAGAGCTGAATCTCTGAAGATGAAACGGCAAGAAATATCATTTGGGATCGGAGGTAAGAAAATGATCGAAAAGAACGTCAAAACGGACTTCAGTGCAAATGTATCCGAACCGGTGATCGGAGCGGGTACGTTTGTCCATCCACTCGCAGCGGTGATCGGGAACGTGATTTTAGGAAACAATGTAATGGTTGCTCCGACGGCGTCGGTGCGCGGCGATGAAGGACAGCCGCTTTATATCGGCAACGATACCAATGTCCAGGACGGCGTGGTCATTCATGCGCTGGAAACGGAACTGGACGGAAAGCCGGTGGAGAAGAACCTGATGAACGTTGACGGCAGGAAATACGCGGTTTACGTAGGAAACCGCGTATCGCTCGCGCATCAGGTGCAGATTCACGGTCCGGCAGTCGTCATGGATGATACGTTTGTGGGGATGAAAGTGCTGGTTTTCAAGTCTTTCGTCGGGAAGAATTGCGTTATCGAGCCTGGCGTTATTTTAATGGGTGTTAAAGTCGACGATGGACGCTACGTGCCGGTGGGATCGGTCGTCAAAACCCAGGCCGAGGCCGACGCACTGCCCGTCATCACGGCAGACTATCCGATGAAGGATATGAATAAGGGTGTACTGCACGTGAATAAAGCGCTGGCCAAAGGTTATCTGACCGCCAAATAACAAGTTCGGAGGACGGGCGAGGCATCCGGTTTGCGCATATCGACCGGCTGTTTTGCGTCATACCATGTTAGTCAAAAGCAAATCTTCGGGCAGCCATCAAAAACCGAACGCGTGTCTTTCCTGCGGCACGACGGAAAATCTCGGTAAGCGGCGTTACTGTTCTGTCAAATGCCGGCAGCACCTGCGTCAGAAACTCACGACGCGGAGCGGTTTGTTGCAGGCACTGAACACCCGCTATGCGACATTTTATTTTACGGATGAGCTGATCATTCTGGACGTGGTTCCTCATGGCGTCCGTGAGATTTTCCGTTATGCGGCATTGCGGATGGAGGGCGTGAAGCCGGCGGAAGATTTCGGCAGGATGACCAACCGACTGGGCAATGCATGGTGGGAAGAGGAGAAAAGGACGGCGAAAAACTATCTGGCCTCGCGCCATGTTCTGGAGTTGGCTGAAAGATTGACTATTCCGGAAGGACTGACTCGCCCGCGGTTGATCAGAGTTCCAACGGTCAAGCCGGAAAATTTGATCCTGCTGGATATCGCCAAAGCGGATCTGGGTTCCCGAGAGCTTGTTAAAATGATTAAAAACGCTTACCGGCGTCAGGTTAAAATCCATCACCCGGATGCAGGCGGCAAGGCGGCTACATTTCGCAAGATTCATGAAGCCTATAAAGATCTGCTGCGCTGGGCCGATAATCCGGTATTTATCCGTCGCCGCGGCTTCATTGATAAATGGTATTATGACGGCGATAACAAAAAATGGGTCCAGCCGATACCGGTCAGAAAGAGCTAGCAGGCTGTTGAAAAAGGCTCATAACCTAAAGGTCACGCGTACCCTGAAGGGCAGGCGTCTGCGGTTTATGACCCTTAGGTTACGTTACGCTTCGGCTCTCGCTCTCCACTTCCCGATAAAGTACGCCCTTATGCTCGATCCTCGTGATACCTTGCAGCTAAACCTTCGAATGACCTTCAGGTTATTTGAACAGCCTGCAAAGCAAGGATTTTTGAACGCCCTGTTAGAGCCGCCCGAGCTGTTTTAAAAAAACCAGTTCAAACCCAGAAAACAACTGAACGTGTTGACGCCGTCATTGGGCATGTAAATGCCCGCGGAGGAAACATGAAGGTCCTGCAGGGCGAGATTGATACTCATCTTGTCCCGGATAAAATAGTCCAGCCCGATGATCCCCTGTTCATTGAACTGGAAAACGCCGCCCAGATCTTCATGCCGGATCTCCGTAAGGACCACGCCGACGCCGGCATCGATGTAAGGAACTCGAGAATTTTGAATCCAAAAGATTGATTTGGTAAGGTGGAGGAAAGTCCTATGAAAAAAATTATGGCAGTGAGTGTTATGATTCTGAGCCTGATCATCAGTTTTCAGTCCTCTGCGGCGGCCGACCTGTTTGATTTCGTTGGAACGTGGTCGGGAGAATATTGTACGATGAATTCCGGCGAAGGTCTTTATTGCGGGCGATCGGCTGAGATCTTGATTGCAGAACAGAAAGACAATCTTGTCCGGGGATACATCAAAATCGGCGGCAAGGAATACCCCTTGTCGGGCATTATCAGTTCGGGCAACCGGATTGATTACACGGATGCCCTCGGGACAATCGGTGTACTCGGCCTGACTGAGGAAAAGAATATGCAGATGAAGGCGCTCAATCGCTGTCTGGCGGGCAGGGAGCAGTGCGCTCATTCGGGCATCTTTAAGAGAAAAAAGTGAAAATCGGTCAGGAGTGACTGAATGCACTGCAAAGGTTCATGTCGCTCTCCGGTTTTCATTCATCGTCAGGATGTGATCCCGCCCATTGCCTTGTAAAGCGTGATTACATTGCTGATACGGGCGAGATGCAGCATAATCAAGACTTGCCGGGCGCCGTAGAGCGACCGTTGCGCGTCGAGAACGGAGAGGTAACTGTCAACTCCCTTTGTGTAACGCGCCTCGGAGAGGCGGTAAGTGATCGACAAAGCATCAACCAGCGATTGCTGCGCCTCGATCCGCCGGTTGACAGTGCCTTTTACGGCGAGGGCATCGGCCACTTCCCGGAAAGCCGTCTGGATGGCCTTCTCATACTGGGCGACAGACATTTGCTTATCTATTTTAGTGACATCATATGCATACCACGTACGGGCGTCAAAAATGGGCATAACGATCGACGGCGCGAAACTCCACACACCCGAGCCGGCTTTGAATAGCCCCGACAGCTCGGCGCTTGCGGTTCCAATGGAGGTTGTAAGCGTAATCCGGGGAAAGAAAGCCGCGCGGGCGGCGCCGATATTGGCGTTGGCTGCCTTGAGCTGGTGTTCAGCAGCAAGCACATCCGGCCGGTTGAGGAGCGGTTCTGAGGATAGACCCGGAGAAATATCTCGTGGTTCAGTGACGCTGCCGAGGTCCAGTGCAATTAAGTCTCTCCGGACGGGAGAACCGACCAGAAGGTTCAAACCGTTTTCATCCTGTGCAACCAGTTGCGTGTAACGGGCGACGTCACCCCGGGCCACGTCTACCTGGCTTTGGGCGCGCTTGAGATCCAATTCGGATATCATGCCGACCTCGTAACGCTTCCGGATCATCTTGTACGAGGCTTCCTGAGCCTCGAGTGTTTTCGATACCAGCTGGAGAGCTTCCCGATCAGCAGCCAGGGCCAGATAGGCCTGTGCCACGGTGGATACGAGTAAAATCTGTGTGCCGCGCAGAGCCTGATCCGTCGCGAAGTATTCTTCCAGGGCCTTGTCCTTCAGGCTGCGGATGCGGCCGAAGAAATCGATTTCCCAGGATGTCATACCGAGATTGACACTGTATTGTTCGACAGTATAGGCGCTTCCACCGGATGACAGGTCGGCAGGAATTCGTTCCTGATACCAGCTTCCCACGGCATTGATCGATGGTAAAAGCGAAGCGCGTCCAATTCCATACAGAGCCTTGGCTCTTTCCACGTTCAGTGCCGCCACCCGGAGATCCCGGTTGTTCACGAGGGCGATTTCGATAATTTTACGCAGGTGTGCATCGGTGATAAAATCGCGCCAGGGAAGATCCGGTACCGTTTGCGCGCTATGAGGGGCCTTCGCCTCCTGATATGCCGGGCCGGCCGGCCAGTGGGCCGGCACAGGCGCCGCCGGGCGCTCATATTTGGGCGCGAGCGTGCAGCCTCCCCATAAGAAGGCCAGGGCAAGCGGCAGGATTAATAATTGTCTCTTCATATCATTTAACCTCTGATGGATTCTTGTCTTCCGTCCCGGCCGATTTCTGATTCCGGTGTTTGGGAGAGACTTTCGCGAATATCTTCTTTAAAAACGAATTTTTATCGTTTGCGGCGCCCGGCGTCTTCTGTTTGCCGAACAGTCTTTCGATCAGCATGTAAAATAATGGCACGAAGACAACCACCAGGATGGTCGCTGTGATCATACCCCCCAAAACGCTGGTGCCGATGGCATTCTGTGCGCCGGCCCCGGCGCCGGTGGTGATCGCCAGGGGCAGAACACCGAAACCGAAGGCGAGCGACGTCATCAGAATCGGACGAAAGCGGAGCTTCGCCCCCTCCAGGGTGGCTTCAATGATCCCCATGCCCTTATCCAGTCCGCCCTTGGCAAACTGGACAATGAGGATGGCGTTTTTCGTGGCGAGCCCCAGTGTCGTCAGAAGTCCGATCTGAAAATAAACGTCATTGGCCAATCCGCGCAAACTCGATGCGATGATTCCGCCGATAACGCCCAGCGGCAGCACCAGCAGGATGGCGATGGGAATCGTCCAGCTCTCATAGAGCGCGGCCAGACACAAAAAGATCACGAAAATGGAAAAAGCATACAAGAGCGGCGCCTGAGAACTGGCCATCCGCTCCTGATAGGAAAGTCCGCTCCAGTCAAAGCCAAAACCGCTGGGCAGCTTGGCCATGGCGTCTTCCATGGCCTGCATCGCTTCGCCCGAACTCTTGCCAGGCGTAGGTTCTCCCCAGATATTGATGGAGGGAAATCCGTTAAAGCGTGTGAGCCTGGGAGCACCTGTCGTCCAGCGCCCCGAGGCAAAAGAGGAAAAAGGAACCATTCTGCCCTGTGTGTTGCGGACATAGAGTTTTTCCAGGTCCTTGGGCAGCATGCGGTAGGGAGCATCGGCCTGGATATACACCCGCTTGATACGGCCGCCTTGAACAAAATCGTTGGCGTAGGCACTCCCGAAAGCGGCCGAAAGTGTGTTGTGAATGGACGTGATGGGAATCCCCAGTGCACCGGCTTTTTCCCAATCCACATCAATACGGTATTGAGGAACATCCGCCATGCTGTTGGGCCGGACCTTGGTGACCCTGGGGTCTTGGGCCACAAGGCCGAGAAGCTGGTACTGGCCGTCCATCAGAGCCTGATGACCCAGGCCTCCGCGATCCAGCAATTGAAAGTCGAAACCCATGGACGTGCCGAGTTCCGGAACAGCCGGAGGCTGAAAGGTGAATACCATGGCGTTGCGGATACCGGAAAGGGCCCCCATGGCTCTTCCGGCGATGGCCTTGGCTTTCAGATCGGGCCGGTTGCGCAGGTGCCAGTCTTTGAGCCTGATCCAAACCATGCCGTTGTTTTGCGCTCGTCCGGAAAATCCGACGCCGGTAATGGTCATGACCATTTCCACCGCTTCTTTTTCATTTTCCCGAAAATATTTTTCAATTTGCTTTGCGGTCTCCCCGGTCTGTTCCAGCGTAGCGCCGGTAGGCATGATGATCTGGGTAAGCAAAGTTCCCTGATCTTCATCCGGCAGATAGGCTTTAGGCATGCGCAGGAACAAAACGCCCATGACCGCGACGATCACGAGGAAGACAACCAGATAGCGCTTTTTTCGGGTGAGGGAATGGCCGACCAAACCCACATAACGCTCCCGAAGACTGAAAAACATGCGGTCAAACCACAGGAAGAAAGGCTTGAGAAAAAAGATTGCATTTTCCGCCGGTTCATGGCCGGCCTTCACCGGTTTAAGGAGCGCGGCACACAAAACCGGCGTCAGAATCAATGCCACAATAACGGAAAGAAGCATCGCTGAAATAATGGTAATGGAGAACTGGCGATAGATGACGCCGGTTGAGCCCGGGAAGAAGGCCATGGGGCCGAAAACGGCGGCGAGAACCAATCCGATGCCGACCAGCGCGCTGGTGATCTGCTCCATGGATTTAGCCGTGGCTTCTTTGGGAGACAGTCCCTCCTCGGTCATGATTCGTTCCACATTCTCCACGACCACGATCGCGTCATCGACCAGAAGGCCGATGGCGAGCACCATGGCAAACATGGTCAGCATGTTAATGGAAAAACCGAAGAGCCCCAGGACGGCGAATGTTCCCAGAATAACCACCGGCACGGCAATGGTGGGAATGAGCGTGGCCCGCATATTGCCCAGGAAAAGCAACATCACCAGAAAGACCAGCACGATGGCGATGACCAGGGTCTTGATCACTTCGTTGATGGAGACTTTGATGAAGGTGGTCGAATCGTTGGGATAGACAACCTTCATTCCGGCGGGGAAAAACCGGCTCATCTCCGCCATTTTTGCTTTAACGTTATCGGCCGTATCCAGGGCGTTGGCGTCCGGAGACTGCCGGATGGCGATGCCCGCGGCAGGCCTGCCGTTGTTGAAAACCTGGATATCATAAATTTCTGTGCCCAGTTCGGTTCGTCCCACATCGGCCAGGCGCACAATGGAGCCGTCCGGATTGGTTCGCAGAGGAATCCGGGCGAATTCTTCAGGCGTGGAAAGCATGTTCTGAACGATGATGGTGGCATTTAAACGCTGGCCGGGTATGGCGGGCGCGCCGCCGAACTGGCCCGCGGAAACCTCTACGTTATAGGATTTGAGCGCCGCGAGCACATCTTCGACAGTCATCCTGTAATCCGTCAGCTTTTGGGGATTGAGCCAGACGCGCATGGCATAACCGCTGCCGAAGACTTCCACTTCGCCCACGCCGGGGACGCGCGCCAGAATTTTTTCCAGGTTGGATTTAGCGTAGTCTCTCAGATCCGTACCATCCATCGAGCCGTCTTCCGAAATCAGGCCAACAAACATCAGATAATTGCGCGTGGATTTGCTGACCTGCACACCCTGGCTCTCCACCACATCGGGCAGGCTCGACATCGCAGACTGAACTTTGTTTTGTACCTTCGACCAGGCAACATCCGGATCGGTTCCCGGCTTGAAAGTCAATTCCAGGCGTGCGCCGCCGGCAGAATCGCTGGAGGCGGACATATAGATCAGATTATCCAGACCGGTCATTTTTTGCTCAATGACCTGGGTGACACTGTTTTCAACCGTCTCGGCTGATGAGCCGGGATAGGAGGCCGAAATCGCAATGGTGGGAGGAGCCATCTGCGGATACTGGGAAATGGGCAGATTGTAAATGGCGATGCAGCCTACCGCCATAATAATAATGGCAATGACCCAGGCGAAAACCGGACGATTTAAGAAAAATTTTGACAGCATTATTTTGCCCCCGTTAATTTGCTTTGGCAGGCGGGGCCGCATTCTTATTTTTTCCGCCGTTTGGGTTACTGTGTTCAAAAGGGACTGCCCTTACGGAAACGCCGGGTTTCACTTTCAGCATTCCTTCGACAATGACCCGATCACCGGGCGCAAGACCTGCTGTGACCCGCCAGGCATCGCCCAGGGCGCGGTCCAGTGTGAGTGCACGCTGTTCAACCTTTCCGTTTGAATCCACTATTAATGTAATCGGGTTTCCTTTGGGATCACGGGACACAGCCTGCTGGGGTATGAGAATAGTCTGCTTGTTGATACCTTCCTGCACCAGTGCCCTGACAAACATGCCTGGCAGCAAAATGCCGTTCGGATTGGGAAACACAATGCGCAAAACGACTGATCCGGTTGTCGGATCGACCGTGATGTCACGGAATTGAAGATTCCCTTTCAATGGATATTCGGTGCCGTCACCCATCATAAGCCGGACCTTTTGCTGATTCTTGTTGTACTGATCAATTTGTCCCTCCTGCAACAGGCGTCGCAGGCGAAGAATTTCAGATGTGGATTGGGTGACATCCACATACATGGGATCCAGCTGCTGAATAGTGGCCAGTGGCGTGGGCTGTTGAGCCGTGACCAGAGCGCCCTCTGTCACACTGGATTTTCCAATACGGCCCGAAATGGGAGCAGCAATGGTGGTATATTTCAGGTTGATCCGCGCCGTCTCCAGCGTTGCTTTTGCATATTGAATATCGGCCTGGACCTGTTTAAGCATTGCGGACGCATCATCATAATCCTGCACACTTACCGCTTTATCAGCCAGCAGTTCCTTCAGACGTCTTTCTTTCAATTGAATCGTTGAAAACTGAGCCTCGGAACGTGCCAGCGCGGCCTTCGCGTTATCAAGTGAAGCCTGATAGAGGGCGGGATCGATCTGGAAAAGAACCTGGCCGGCACGGACATCAGAGCCTTCTGTAAACAATCGCTTTTGAATAATGCCGCTTACTTGAGGACGCACTTCGGCAGCTAAGTAGGCTGCTGTTCGACCCGGCAGTTCGGTGGTCAGTGTCACCGGTTTTGGCTCTATCGTTACAACGGCGACTTCGGGCATCGGCGGCGGGCCGCCCGTATTCTGCTGCCCGCATCCCCCAAGCATTAACCCTGCTGTGAGAATCATGGTGGCAGTTATCAGACCGACTCTGTGAACTCTTTTCATCGAACACCTCTGTTTAATTTAATATATGACCTGAATGAAAGTTCATTCGTTGCGAAAATATGGAATATGATTTTGCTCATAAGCTGTTGCATTACCTCTTGACGGCATCCCAGCACGCTTCGGTAATTTGCAGGATCAGGGAGTCATCCAATGCAACAAAACCGAGGGTATGGTCGCGTATCAAATAGAGCATGGGACCGATGGCCAGAGAAGAAAGCACGATGAGAGGTAAATCTTTCAAAATCTGCTGCGAGATTCCTTCCTGGAAGATTCCTATGAGTGTATCGTGCCCGTCAGGATCGATTTTCTTGCCCACAAGTTTGTCGCGGCGCTTGGAGATTCCGTAGGGGGAGTTGAAATACTGCTCCATATAACGGAAATGAAGAGGATGGGATATTAAGTATCGGCAAAGTTCTCCGAAAACGTGAAAAAATTGATCCTGAACCGGCTTTCCTGAGGGATAATCATGAAGGATAACCCCGATCAAATTATTTTCCAGTTCCGAAAACAACTCATTGATCAGCACATCCTTGTTTCCGAAATAGCGGTAAATCGTACCGGCGGCCACGTGCGCTTTGTCCGCTATCTCCGACATGGGAGCGTCATGAAAACCCCGGTCGGCAATGAGTTCCAGTGCCGCCTGTATGATATCGGCGCGTTTGTCGGAATTCGTCATCATTCTATTCCTCTCTGGTCATGAATGAACATTCATTCATTAACAATGAAAGACACGTACATCACCGGAACAGAGCTGTCAAGGATTTTGTGCGCACAATTTGAGCAAGGAATAAAAGGTCCGATATTCAAATAGTTGTCATTCCAATGCTGTCAAAAAGACAAGGATTCCGGGAAAAACTTCCAACGTGTTGATGCCGTTTTCGACATGCAAAGAACCGATGAGAAGAGATGAAGGTTTTGCATGGAGACACTTACAGAATAATCTGGAAGGTTCCGGCGCACAAAGATGAGGTAACCGGGAATTCCGTTGGGAAAGAAGGCACAAGGTTCAAGGAAAGAAAATGATGAAGGCAATCAACCTTGATCTTTGGTCCTGGTGCCTCGCGCCCCCTTCTCAAGGGGGTGAATCTTTTCCAGATCCTCAGGCGTGTTCAGATTTTGAAAAAGACGGCCGTCTTTATTAAAAGGACGAATCTGCTCTTCGCTGATTGCGAGAACCCGCATGTCCCGATAAAATCCGGTGATTTTCAGTTTATCCAACAACAGAAGCCTTTTAATTGAAGGAAGACAATTGCGTGAATAAACCGCGTGCAGGGGCTGATAACCTTCGGCAAGTGCCGGGACGATCACATCGTATTTTCCCGTCTGGGCAAGAAGATATTCAACGAAGCCTTTATTGAGAAAAGGCATGTCGCAGGGGCAGACAAAAGCATAATCGCTTTTCGAATAAAATAGTCCCGTGTAGATTCCTCCGAGCGGACCTTTCCCTTTGTAAATATCTGTGGCAATAGCGGCGTCGGTAAATTCAACATAGGAAAGAGGATCATTCGTAACGATAATAATGTCGGCAAAAATCTGTCGGTAGAGGTTCATTGTTTTATCAATCAACCGCTCGCCGTCTATTTCCAGAAATGCCTTATTCTCGCCCATGCGTGTGTTTTTGCCGCCTGCGAGAATAATACCGGTCGCATTTATTTTTTTATCTCCCAACGTTTTGCACCTCGATTTTTGTAACTGCCATTTACCATAAAACGGTCAATTGTTAATGATGAATTTTTATAGCAAAATTAAGACATTTTTATTGACTCTTGAAATATAAACCTATAAAAGCGCATCATCGAAATATTTTCTAATTATACAGGGGGGTACTTCATGAGTTCTGATGATAAGGTTTTTGGTATGCCTGCCGCGAGCGGTAGGTGGGTTTATGTGGTTTTGGGATTGATTATGTGCGTGTGTCTAGGGGCGGTTTACGCCTACAGTATTTTCCTCGCGCCGGTAAGAAAAGCCTTTGACGTTTCCGCATCCATGGCGAACCTGCCTTTTATGGTTTTCCTGGCGTTTTTTGCCGTTACCATGTTTTTCGGCGGGCGCGTGATGGAAAAATTGGGGCCGCGCAAACTGGGAATCATTGGCGGTGTTATTGTTGGATTGGGCTGGCTTTTATCCAGTTTCGCACCGAATATCTGGGTGCTGACCTTGACCTATGGTGTGATTGCCGGATCGGGCGTTGGCCTCGTCTATGGCTGTCCCGTGGCCATGGGCGCAAAGTGGTTCCCGGACAAAAAAGGACTGGCTGTCGGATTGACGCTGGCAGGTTTTGGCGGGTCCGCTTTGATCACGGGCAAACTGGCCTCTGTCCTGATTCCTTCTGTGGGATTGTCGAACACCTTCCTGTATTTCGGTATTGCATTCGGAATTATTCTGGTTGTTCTGAGTCTTCCTTTCAAGTTCCCCGCAACCGGCTGGGTTCCGGCAGGTTGGAAGCCGGCCGCAGGAGCAGTTGTAGCAAATGATTTTACTCCCGGAGAAATGGTGAAAACGTCGACATTTTGGGGACTGTCTTTCTGCTTTCTGATCGGGTCGATTGCCGGACTAATGGCCATCGGTATTTCCAAACCAGTCGGGAAGGAAATTATCAATATACTTGACGCAACGGCAGCGACGCTCGTGGGCGTATTCGCGATTTTTAACGCGTTGGGACGTCCTCTCTTTGGTTTTCTGACGGACAAAATCGCGCCCCGCAATGCCACCATCCTTAACTTGATCCTGATCCTTGTTGTCTCGATTATTATGATTGTGGCCAAAGAAGGCGATGCGGGACTTTATACGCTCAGCTTTATCGGATTCTGGCTTTGTCTGGGGGGATGGCTCGCCATTGCTCCGACGGCGACCGCGACGTTCTTCGGTATGAAAAATTATGCGCGCAACTACGGCGTGGTCTTTTTTGCATACGGCGTGGGCGCTATCATCGGCGGCATTATCTCCGGTCAGGCCAAGGACGTATTTGGAACGTACACCTATGCATTTTATCCCACAGCCGTACTGGCGGTTGTCGGCATCGTGATGGCGTTTCTTCTGCTTAAAACACCTCGGAAAGCGTAACAGCAAGACAACAGAGTGTTGGGAATTTTATTGTAAGAAAACCTCCCCTCGTGTGGACAGCGGGGGAGGTTTTTTATTTGAAGTTAGCGGATGATCTTGCGATCGATGGCGACAGACTGTGCGCCGTTTTGCTCCACCATGGAATGGCTGTCGCCTTTTCCGCGAAAACGCTTGACGTTCAGCATAAAGATTTCCAGCTTGGACAGGACGTTAGGCGGCAGAAGGTTGCCATCGATTTCAATGGAGATGGCCGGATACTTTCTTTCTCTCGCCCAGGGGGTGAAAAGCCCTTCGATCACGCGGCCGATCAGACAGGCAAACGGCGAGATGTTGACGATGCCCGAATAGCCGTCCATCATGGCGGTCGCGGCGACGCCGCTGGAGATGCTGATTTC
>Ga0351971_1151_pt1 | contig 14299 bp, 10 predicted proteins | sample BONcelFGM3001F11_FD_206746 | JGI IMG/M metagenome (GOLD analysis project Ga0351971, IMG submission 206746) | Enriched cells from coal bed in the Powder River Basin, Montana, United States - BONCAT cells FGM rep2 HSBNCT.FGM.300.1.F11 ...
AAATAAACGTCGGGGTTTCAGTAAAACTATAGTACGCAACATTCCCGGCAAACGCAACAATTAGACGTTTTCTGATATTCGGCTGATTGCTTCTGCAGTAACTTCAACTCACCTCCTGTACTCTTTTTTGACAATTGCAAAAAAGTGAAAATTCAGTTAACAGTCAAAAATGGCCAAACTTGTAATCAATGAATACATACCTGCCAATTCAATTACTTCATAAGCGAGATGTTAACAAAAAAAAGCACAACCCCCCACTCAGGATTGTGCTTTTTTTACATGACATTGAAACAGCGTTATAAGGCTGTTTATGCCTTGTTTACTGAATGTTTTCGCTTAGTGGCAGGCCGTATTGTTCCACCATGCGGATGTTCATGTCTTCTAGGCGGTCGAGGATGGGGTTGTAGATGCCGGGCAACACAGGGATGTGCACTCCTGTCTCGGTGATTTCGCCTTTAAGGATCATCTCCACGCCAATGGCAGCGGGCAAAGCTACGGTGCGTGCCACAGCTGTATCTGTAGCTAAAGTTCCAAAGTCGAGCATCGAAGATTTAATAATCTCTTCTTTCCCATCAGGATATGAAGCCCTGAAAATATGTTGCATAACAACCATATCACGTTCGTGCTGACCTAGCTCCATTTTGGCGATCATGAGGTCGGAAGTAACTTCAAAAGCTGAAGTTTTTCCGCGTCCCATATCTTCTTCGCTGAACAATCCGAGCCATTCCATGGTATCGAGTGCGTAAGCGTTAACTGAAAGATGCAGGTAGTCAGCCACTTTCTGACGGATATTGCTGCAATCTTCAGCTCCCATCAGCATTGCCAGCATTCCGGCATAGCTTTTTCCTGTGAAATCATGCTCATCGTAGCCAATAAGTTTGAGTGCTTTGATGGCATCAATACTTTCGCACCAGCCCGGGTGGCGGAAAGTTCCACGCATCATTGTGCTGGTTTCAGGCACTCCGTATAGTTCGATGTAAGGCATGGAGTCGCGGTTTGGATAGATATCAAGCGGACCAACCTCAGGGAACTCAACCCTGAAGGGATTTTTAAACAAATCCTGAGTTGGAACCTCTACCAACTTACCATGGCGCAAGTATTTGCCATCGTTATTGCCGGCCATTACCACGCCTTTCGGACTCCAACTGAATTTGTACCTGAAAGGATTAGTTGCAGCTTCCAAAGCCGGTAGTGCACCACAAATGCTGTAAAACTCTTCAATCTTACCACCTAATCCATGCACATGATCAATGATACGCATGGCCGACATATGGTCGATACCCGGATCGAGACCCAGTTCGTTGAGGATGATAATGCCTGCTTCGCGTACCTGAGCGTCGAGCGCTTTCATTTCAGGTTTCACATAACTGGTTGTAACCATGTTTTTCTTGTTGGCGATGCAATGTTTTGCCACAATGAGATGATAGGTCCAGGGCAGCAGACTTACCGTGAGGTCGTGTCCGGCAACCATTTCACCAAGAGTAGCTTCATCTTCAACAGTCCAGGCTATGGCATTGCCGTTGGGATGATTACCGATCATGGCTTCAGCTTTCGATTTTGTGCGTGTAGCCACTGTTACTTCAAATCCTTTTTCGAGCAGGTAGGTGACGATAGGTTTTACTACCATCCCAGCTCCAAGAATCAATACTTTTTTCATAAATGCTTGTTACTATTAATTGTTCTGGAAAATGAGAGAAATCGTACAGAACGATCTCACCTATAGATAGTTATTTATATATTCAAATGCAGGCGTTAATTTTCCCCGATGCAGAATCAATGCTTTTTTCACTGGATTAGGGAGCACCAGATCAGCGAAAGGCTGACTAAAATCGGCATCAGCAATAGCTTTCACATAAGGGAAAAGTGCATCGCCAAAACCTAAGGAAGCTTCCCGTGGCAGTTCGCTCGGAAGGATGTCGACAGCCATAATGAGCAATCCATGACCTTTGAATCCCATGCTGGGTTGACGTGAATCGGGGTTATAAACAAAAACGGGATCTTCAATCTCTGTTCCTTTGTGTGTGCACTCAATGGATCCATCGGGGTCGCAGCTGATGTCGCCAATCACTTTAAGCATGGGTTCGTCCTGTGCATAAAGCTGCGCTAAATAATCTTTTGTTACGATCCTTGGGTAGCGTTTGTCCCAATACATGCAGTTGAGCAACATGCTAAGTTTTGGTATATATTGTTCAAAATCACTACGATAAGCCTCAGGATGAGCATAATAGTGTGAAAGATCAAATGCCACAGAAGGATCAACAGGTTTCGAGAGGTCTTTCTCTCTGAAGATTACTTTATAGATAATATTTGATGCGGACTCTTTCGCATCGAGTTTGAGAAGTTGTTCGGGGGTAATCTCCATTGATGGCATAAGATTAAGGATTTCATGAGCCCCACCGGCTACATTGCCATAACCCGTTACACCTATAACCATCGGACAAAGCTCTTTTGGCAGACCATTGGTGCTAATAGCGTGTCCAACAGCTGAAATTGCTGCCCTCGCCTCTTCGAGTGAATTGTAGTTGACTGCCTGCTTTAAACCAGAAAAAGGATTCTCAACACCTTGTTCCACTAATCGCTGACCCATCGACCAAAGAGAGTTGATAGCACCAGCAAGACCGGCATACCGTCCAAAAAAGATGAGGCGTTTGCGCTCTTCGTTTTCAATTTTTTCGTAGTCGATGAGATTACAACCTTTGCTCATCATCACTTTCAGCATGGGCATATTATACGATTGCCCCTTTATGACATGGGAGAAAAAGATGTACGTTTTATTATCTTCAAAGTGATGAACAGGAATTTCCTTCACGCCAAAAATCACCTCTGCCTGTTTCAGGTCATCGGCAAGCCGCGCTCCCGCGTTCACAAATTCACTATCGCTAAAAATGCGTTTTGCCGAACGTTCAACAATAAACTGCAAGCCTTCTTTGCTAAGTTTTCCAACGTGCAGGGGAGTGATGGCTACCCTGCGCTCCATAAGATATTTGTCTTCGTGACGGATTCCAATGATTTTTGTCATACATATTTTTTTGAAGGCACGAAATTGCTGATTTTTTTTCGATTGACGATGTTTTCATTGTTATTATTGGAACAATAAAGGATAATTTAGACTTTCTTTAAATAAATCCCGCAGATTTTTTCAACCGATTGCAGAAAATGAAACAAAGTACAACACGGTAAAGACATAAAAGCTAACATTTTTTATTATCTTTGCAATGCTTTTAAAAAAGCGTCTGAAAGCTGTCCAAAACATTGATATTCAGATAAAACCTATAAATTTAATCTTATGGCAAAAGCAAAGTATGTTTATTTCTTCGGTGATCGCAAAGCCGATGGAAATGCCTCAATGAAGAACCTGTTAGGTGGCAAAGGTGCTAACCTGGCAGAAATGAACTTGATTGGAATTCCCGTTCCTCCCGGATTCACCATCACCACCGAAGTATGTACCCTTTACAATCAAAAAGGTCATGATTACGTTGTTGCTTTAATCAAAAAGGAAGTTGAAGAAGCTATCCGCAGCGTTGAAAAAGTGATGGGCACCAAATTTGGTGACAGAGAAAATCCTTGTCTGCTTTCGGTACGTTCAGGTTCAAGAGCCTCAATGCCCGGTATGATGGACACCGTGCTTAACCTGGGTTTGAACGACGATGCTGTTGAAGGCATTGCCCGCAAAACCGGTAACGAACGTTTCGCATGGGATAGCTACCGTCGTTTCGTTCAGATGTTTGGTGATGTTGTTTTGGGAATGAAACCAAAATCAAAAGAAGATCACGATCCTTTTGAAGAAATCATTGATCATCTGAAAGAAGAAAAAGGCGTTCAACTCGACACCGATCTATCAACTGACGACCTGAAAGAACTTGTAAAACGTTTCAAAGCAGCTGTAAAAACAGTGACAGGAAAAGATTTCCCTGTTGATCCATGGGAACAACTATGGGGTTCTGTTATGGCTGTTTTTGATAGCTGGATGAACGAACGCGCCGTTTATTACCGCATGCTCAACAACATTCCTGAAGAATGGGGAACAGCTGTGAATGTTCAGGCGATGGTATTTGGTAATATGGGTAACAATTCAGGAACAGGTGTTGCATTCACACGTGATGCCGGTACAGGTGAAGATATTTTCAATGGAGAATACCTTTTGAATGCACAAGGTGAAGACGTTGTTGCAGGAATCCGTACTCCACAGGAAATCACCCTCGAAGGCTCACATCGCTGGGCAGCATTGCAAAACATTTCGGAAGAAGTACGCGCTTCTCAATATCCTTCTTTAGAAGAAGCAATGCCCAAAATCTATAAAGAACTCGATAGCGTTCAACAGAAACTGGAAGATCACTACCGTGATATGCAGGATCTCGAATTTACGATCCAAGAAGGCAAACTTTGGCTTCTGCAAACCCGCAGTGGCAAACGTACAGGTGCTGCTATGGTTCGCATTGCAATGGAAATGCTTGAGCAAGGCATGATCAACAAAAACGAAGCGCTCCTTCGTGTTGAACCTAACAAGCTCGACGAGTTGCTTCACCCTGTATTTGCTAAAGAAGCTCTTGCAAAAGCAAAAGCTCTTGCAAAAGGCTTACCGGCTTCTCCAGGTGCTGCTACCGGACAAATCGTTTTCCATGCCGACGAAGCTGAAACATGGGCTTCAACAGGAAAGAAAGTTGTTCTGGTTCGTATCGAAACTTCCCCTGAAGACCTTAAAGGAATGAATGTTGCCGAAGGCATCCTCACTGCTCGTGGTGGAATGACTTCACACGCTGCCGTTGTTGCACGTGGAATGGGAAAATGCTGTGTTTCAGGTGCGGGAAGCATCAAAATCGATTACAAAGCACGTACCTTGGTAATGGATGGCAAAACCTTCAAAGAAGGCGATTTCATCTCACTTAATGGTAGTACTGGTGAAGTTTTTGAAGGCCGTATCGAAACCCGCGTTCCTGAAATGAGTGGTTCATTTGGCGAACTCATGGAACTGGCCGATAAAAAATCAAAAATGTATGTCAGAACCAATGCCGACACCCCACATGATGCAGCAGTAGCACGCAGCTTTGGAGCTAAAGGTATCGGTCTTTGCCGCACCGAACATATGTTCTTTGGAGGCAATAAAATCGTTGCAATGCGCGAAATGATCCTTGCTGATGACGAAGCAGGCCGCCGTATTGCACTCGACAAATTACTCCCCATCCAGCGTGAAGATTTCGAAGGTATCTTCGAAGCTATGCACGATCTTCCTGTAACTGTTCGTTTGCTCGACCCACCTTTGCATGAGTTTGTTCCTCATGATGATAAAGGCCAGCAGGAAATGGCTAAAGTAATGGGCGTTTCAGCTGCTGTTATCAAACAAAAAGTGGAAGATCTGCATGAGTTCAACCCAATGCTAGGTCATCGTGGATGCCGTTTAGGTAATACATATCCTGAAATCACCGAGATGCAGGCACGTGCTATCATCGAAGCTGCTCTTAACCTGAAAGCAAAAGGTGTAGTGGCTTTCCCTGAAATCATGATCCCACTTGTAGGAACTGTTGCTGAGCTCCGTATGCAGGAAGACATCGTTCGCAAGACTATTGAAAAAGTTTTTGCTGAACGTAACGATAGCATCGAATTCCTTGTTGGAACAATGATCGAAGTACCACGTGCTGCAGTAACCGCTGATGAAATTGCAAAATCAGCCGAATTTTTCAGCTTCGGAACCAATGACCTCACCCAGATGACCTTTGGTTATTCACGTGATGACGCCGGCAAATTCCTTGATGTTTACAAGAAAAAAGGCATCCTGAAACATGATCCTTTTGAAGTTTTAGATCAGGAAGGTGTTGGACAATTAGTGAAAATGGCTGTAAAAAGAGGCCAGAAAACCCGTCCAAATATTAAGTTGGGTATCTGTGGCGAACATGGTGGCGAGCCAAGCTCAGTGAAATTCTGTCACACAGCCGGCCTCAACTATGTGAGCTGTTCTCCTTTCCGCGTGCCGATTGCACGTCTTGCCGCTGCTCAGGCTGCTGTCGAAGAAAAGATGGCTTCCAAAGCAAAAGATGAAAAGAAAGGCAAGAAGGATAAGAAAGACAAAAAGGATAAGAAAAAAGATAAGAAATAATTTTTCTTACTGCATAATAAACGCCGGTCTGTTTAGATCGGCGTTTTTTTTGTCAAAATATTGTCCTCCCTTGCCAAATCATTGGCTAGCAATATCTTTTATTTAAATTAAGATATTAATGTTATTATCCAGTGATGAAATCCATATAGTTATTCATATTTACTAATTGAAAAATTTGATCTGAATAAGATTTCGCAAAACTCATGGGAGCTCTAACTTTTGAATCCTGATTAAACTTAAATTCATACGCATGCAAAATGCCATCAAATTCTTCAATATAGTCAATCTCTTGTTGATTTCTTGTCCGCCAAAAATATCTATTGCAATACTGGTTTTGATAAGTGATTTTTTTTAACCGCTCAGTCATGAGGAAATTTTCCCATAAAGCCCCCTTGTCATTCCGTAAACTGATAGGGGTAAAATTGTTAATAAGGCTGTTGCGGATACCGTTATCGTAGAAATAAACTTTTCTCGATTTGCGTAATTCAGTGCGAAGGTTTCTGCTAAATGCAGGCAAACGATAAACAATAAATGCCTGCTCAAGAAAAAAAAGATAACGTTCAATAGTTTCTTTGTCGGCACCAATGGTATTGGCGAGCTCTTGATAGCTCACTTGGTTTCCAAGTTGCAAAGCCAGTGCCTGGAGAAGTTTTTCGAGAAGATAAGGTTTTTTAATACTTTCTAGCGAGAACAGATCTTTGTAAAGCAGGCTGTCACTGAGTTGTTGTAAAATTCTCTTTTCATCACCTGGATGATTAATCACTTCCGGATAACATCCATAAGTGAGGCGATGCTCTAAAAGTCGTTGTTCTTCAAAAAAAGATGTATGATCTATCAATTCCTGAGTCGAAAATGGAAACAATTTATATTCAAATGCACGACCAACCATACTTTCCTTGATCTTATCTCTAAGCTCAAACGCACTTGACCCGGTTGCAATGACATGGAGATGCTTTAACTGGTCAGCAAGAATTTTGAGGGTCAGGCCAGCATTATTAATACGTTGCACCTCGTCAATCACAAGTAATTCAGTTGTCCTGAATAGCCTGTCGAGCTGCAACCCATCCGGCTTTTCAAATTGCGCTCTTACAGATGCATCATCAGCATTCAGCCATATTTTCTTCCCATTGAAATTGTTAAAGACCATCTCTACCAATGTTGACTTTCCAATCTGACGTGGGCCAAATATTACCTGGATATTCTTCCTATTGAAATCCAACTCAAGTTGTTTTTGTAAAATTCTTTGAATCATCATGGGCCAAAAGTAGTTAATTTTCGTTTCAAACCGAATATTATCTAGATAATTTTCGTTTCAAAACGATAATTGCATAAATATCTCTGAAACTTAACGACAGCAAGGGCTGTAGAACATGCCATTTTATTTCGATCAAATTCATTAGAAAAGATACTGTCCAAATGGTCAATAAAAGGCAACATTTAAATAAGTAACACAAGTAGTGGACCTAAATGAAAAATTGCAGCTACCGCCCCTCGTTTGGCGGATATGTTGGTTTCTCATAAAGTAAAGGTAATTTTCATTTCCCATCTTATCGAAGTACCGAGGCTTTTACTTGTTTCAATGAAACATGATTGAAAGAAATCGTTAATGAGATTTCTTTCACCTGAGAGGAATCCAGTGAAAGGTCAAAAACGTATATTTGCTTCACAAATAAAATCACATTATGACACAAGCATCATCCTCAGCGCAGAAAAACAATTTTGTTCCACTATTGATTATCGGAATACTCTTTTTCGTTTTTGGTTTTGTCACATGGATAAATGGGGCACTTATCCCTATCCTTAAAACGACCTGTCAGCTTTCGGATTTTATGTCATATTTTGTGACTTTTGCTTTTTATATTTCTTATTTTGTCATGGCTCTGCCATCCTCTTGGATCTTAAAAAAGACCGGTTTTCGCAATGGAATGACCATAGGACTTCTGGTAATGACAGCAGGAGCTTTGATTTTTATCCCGGCAGCCCTGCAACGTTCCTATATCGTTTTTCTGGTTGGTTTGTTTACCATTGGAACAGGTTTGGCATTACTTCAAACGGCAGTAAATCCCTATGTAACCATTCTCGGACCGCTTGAAAGTGCTGCTAAACGCATCAGCATCATGGGTATAGCCAATAAATTCGCCGGAGTACTTGCTCCTGTTGTTTTGGCATCAGTCGTACTTAAAAATGCTACTGAACTCAACGAACGGCTGAGTCTCGCAACTGATCCCGCGGTGCATGCACAGCTACTTGACGAACTTTCGCACCGCCTGATTTTTCCATACCTGCTTATGGCAGGATTTTTAATTGCGTTAGCCATCTTCATTCGTTTTACCCACTTACCTGAAATAGCCACCGATGAAGATGAGACAACACAAAAATCAGATGCAAAAAAAACTGTTTTTGCATTTCCCAATCTTATTTTTGGGGTGATTGCTTTGTTCTTTTATGTTGGCGTTGAAGTTGTTGCAGGCGATACAATCATCCGTTACGGTGACTCACTTGGCATCTCGATGGACTCTGCAAAATACTTTACTTCGCTTATGTTGGTATTTATGGTTGTTGGATACTTTGTTGGCGTAGCACTCATTCCCAAGTATTTAAGTCAGAAAAACGCGTTGATTGCCTGCTCGCTTAGCGGTATTGGGTTCACATTATTGGCAATTTTCACTTCCACTCAACTTAACTTTACAATGCCTTTTATTGACTTTACAAATTTTCAGTCGATCGAGTTAACCATTCCATATACGGTACTTTTTGTTGCTTTACTAGGACTTTCAAATAGTTTGGTTTGGCCTGCCATCTGGCCTTTAGCCCTTGAAGGTGTAGGAAAGTTCACAAAAACCGGATCTGCGATGCTCATTATGGCTATCGCAGGAGGTGCAACTATTCCGCTTGTTTATGGATATCTTGCTGAAATTACCTCAACTCAGGCTGCTTATTGGATCTGCATTCCTTCGTATTTGATCATTTTGCTCTTTGCTTTGTCGGTACACCGCAAAAAACAAACAACTTAATTATCAGCGACTTTCGAAATATTAATCAAAACTTGTTGAAGGCCGGAATGAATGTAATCCGATGATTTCGTTCAGAATTAAGCGGGAATTCGGAAATATTGATCTAAATCCTAACTATTATAATGAACCAACATCGATTACCAACCCACTTACGTGCAAATCTTCTGCTTCTTGCCGCGACAGCCATCTGGGGACTTGCCTTTGTTGCGCAGCGTCAAGGCATGGATCATCTTGGACCCCTCACTTTTAACGGGATACGATTTTTATTAGGCGCACTCACATTGCTCATCTATAGCTTTTTCACAATTCCTGACTTAAAACCCAAGGATCTGATTCAACCAACTTTACTTTTGCATGGCGGTATGGCAGGCATCGTTCTGCTATTCGCATCTGGTTTTCAACAACTTGGAATGATCTATACAACAGCAGGAAATGCAGGTTTTATCACAAGTCTGTATGTACTTTTTGTACCAGTAATTGGGTTAATGCGTCGCAAGCCATCTTCATCACAAATTTGGATTGGGGCGCTCTTCGCAACAATGGGTCTCTACTTATTGTCGGTAAAAGAAGGTTTCAGCATGCAAATTGGAGATGTATTGGTGCTGATAAGTGCCGTTTTTTGGGCTTTTCATCTTATTATTCTTTCATATATCGCCCCGCAACATGACTACCGGCTTATAGCATTTCTTCAGTTTTTCATCACCGGATTCATCAGTATGATATTTGCATTAATACTTGAACCTTTTGAATGGCAAGCTGTTCAGGGAGCAATGATTCCGATTCTATACACAGGTATCGTTTCTGCCGGCATCGGGTTTACACTTCAAATTGCAGGACAACGAAAGGCACGTGCCGATCATGCAGCAATTATTTTAAGTCTTGAGGCTGTCTTTGCTCTTTTAGGCGGCTATTTTATTTTGCAGGAATATATGTCGTTGAAAGAACTTGGAGGTGCTGCACTGATGTTGACAGGAGTAATCATCACACAATATTTTCCTGAAAAAAAACAAACGACCTGACACTAGTGCAGCTATGAAGGTAAAAAACAAATAGAAAAAACGAATCACCGCATTGTATCAAATCCCTGCCCGTAAACACCCATAACTGACGATAGCGATACAAAGGCATCCGGATCTTCTTGCTTCACGATCCTGAAAACCTCAGGGTATTCCATTCTTTTTACAATAATCATCAAGATATCGTTTTCTGATTTGGTATACCAACCAACGCCTTTTATAAAAGTAACTCCCCTACCTGTCTCATTTCCAATACGATCAGCTATTATAGTGGCTTTCTTCGAGAAGATAAATAGTTGAACTGATTGCTTGTTGCCTGTGATAATCAAATCGATACTATAACTAACAACTGCCATGACAACGAAACCATAAACCAAAGGTTCGATACTTTTAAAAATGATGAAAGAACTGGAAATGATAAAAACATCCAACAGTAGAATTATTTTTCCGGGACTAATATTATGGTACTTATTAACAATCATAGCAACAATATCGGTTCCGCCTGTACTGCCACCCTGAGTGAAAATGAGTCCCATACTTGAGCCTGCCAAAACAGCTCCAACGACAGAAGCCATGAATTTATCGGTAACAAAGGGCTCTCGGATATAATACTGCAGCACTGCAAAAAAAAGCGATAAGACAGCTATTGAATAGATAGTTTTTACACCGAATCCTGCTCCTAAAAGCCTGAGCGCAAATACGATAAGCACCGCATTAATTGCCAAAACAGAAACCCCGACAGGTAAGCCCGTTGACCAGAAAATCAAGGTTGCAATACCAGTAACACCACCTCCCAAAATTTCGTTTGGAATTAAAAAGGCAGTCCAACCCAAAGCCATCACAAACAAACCAAGAGTGATAATACTGTATGATTTCAACTCATTCAGAAATGTTTTTTTACTTGCCATATTTTCCCAATTTGAAGGCAAAAGTACTATTTTGACCTTTTAGTGGGCAAAAAATACTCCATGCATAATTTTATTCCATTCCGATTTCTTTATTATCGACTGACAAAACAACCTTTAGCTGTTAAATAAATCAAAAATTAAAGCCCTTCCCCTTTTGCTATAAGAATTGGCAGTAAATTTGTACAGTCACATAAATCAAAATCGAAATACAATGATCTGGATAATTTTTGGAGTGTTTATGCTCCTCAGCTGGTTGGTTGGAAGCCGACTGAAAAGTAAATTTAGAGAGTTTAGTAAAATTCCTGTCAATTATGGGATGAATGGTCGCGATATCGCACAGAAAATGCTGAACGACAATGGCATTTACGATGTTAAAATTCAATCTGTTGAAGGCGAACTAACCGACCACTACAACCCTGTTAACAAAACAGTTAACCTAAGTCCTGATGTTTATCACGGTAACAGTGTTGCTGCAGCAGCGGTAGCAGCGCACGAATGTGGGCATGCTGTTCAACATGCTACTGCTTATCATTGGTTGCAAATGCGTAGTCAACTTGTTCCCATCGTAAGTTTTTCCTCGAAATGGGTACAATGGGTTTTATTGGCAGGTATTCTGCTCGTAAATACCTTTCCACAACTCCTTCTTGTTGGAATTCTTATGTTTGCTTTGACAACAGTTTTCAGCTTCATCACCTTACCTGTTGAGATTGACGCTAGTCGCAGAGCACTCGTTTGGCTAAGTGCAAGTGGAGTCACAAGTCAGGCTACACAACCCAAAGCACAAGAGGCTTTACGTTGGGCAGCTTATACCTATGTTGTTGCAGCTTTAGCATCACTTGCAACCCTTATGTACTATCTGGCCATCTATATGGGCAGAAGGGATTAGTTTTTGAATCAAATGGATTAATGAAACAGAGAATATTTTTAAAAACAGAAAAAAATCTATCTACTGTTTTAGCATTATCATTTGTAAATCAAAATCTTCTGTACAATAAAAGAAAATACTAGTATCAATTATCAAATTTAAATTCATGAAAAAAATCCATTTATTTGTTGTAATGCTGTTCTTAAGCACAGCTGCCTTTTTGACATCATGCCAAAAAGACGAGGTTCTGAACCCAGAACCAACCATTAACTTTAAAGGCGGAAGTACTTACACTTCCAGTGATGTAACCATCAAAGCCGGTGAAGCCATCACTGTTGGTGTTAATGCAGCGCAAAATGCTGACACCAAGAGCAAACTCAAAACCTTCACTGTTGTTCTGACACAAAACAACACTCCTGTTACCTTAATTAACAATACCTTAGATGAGAATCAGGAAGCTGTTTATTCACAGGATTTTGAGATTACTTTCCCAAATGTTGGAGAAGTAAGTCTTGTTGCACGCATAACTGATGCTGACGGCAAATACGCTGAAGTTTCATTTAAGGTTACCGTTGAACAAGCCGGAGTTGCTGTTAAGAAAAAAACTAATGTAGAGTTTGGTTCATTTAATGATGCCATTGGCAGTTTTTATGCAACTACAAATGAAACTGTTTACACCATTTCAGGAGCTGCTAATAACCAAGCCCTTGTTGACATTATTTTCTTTAAGGGAGCAACAAACGGTAACACGCTTGCAGCACCAGATGATACAGATGCAGCCACTATTGATGAGTTCAATCTGGATACATGGACAACCAAAAAGAAAACCCGTTTCATTAAAGTAAGCATGACAGCAGCTCAATTTGATGCTATTGGCAGTGTTTATAGTTTCCCTGAATTTACTGAGGCCAGTGCTTTATCCAAAGCTAATCAGCTTGCTGCCGGAAACGTAATCTATTTCAAAACCGAAGCAGGTAAACGCGGTTATGCTAAAGTCATTGATTTGTACCTAAAAGGTGATAAAGCCAAATTTGACTTTATTGTTGAACAATAAAAATACATTCCTATTTCACATGAGAGGCTGCCCAAAAAAGCAGCCTCTTTTTTTTTGTCTTACTTCAGGAGCAATTTTAAAAAAATCACTTATTGTTAGCGCGATTTACGCAACCGATTGTTTTTTAACAAGAATTAAGTAAAGAAGTAGTTCAATAATGAAATAAAGATTTGCAGAATATCTTCATTTCCCTATTTTTGCCGCCACTATTGAGCTTCAAGAGCTTCAATAATAATTCAGTCATTAAAAACCAAAAAACCTACCCACACACGTATGGAGCAAATTGTATGGTATATTCCCTTAGCAGGACTTTTGGGAATAGTATTTATTTTATTGAAATCCAGATGGATAGACAGACAGGATGCTGGAAATGAAAAAATGCAACGCATTGCAGGTTATATTTCCAAAGGAGCAATGGCGTTTCTGAGAGCAGAATATCGGATTCTTGCCATTTTCGTAGCCTCAGTTTCAGTGCTACTTTTTGTCAAAGGCAGCTATGAGCCCGGCTCAAACGCTTTTGTTGTATTAAGTTTTGTTGCTGGAGCCGCACTATCCGGACTTGCCGGTTACATAGGCATGAGAGTTGCAACCAAGGCAAATGTCAGAACAACACAGGCAGCACGAACTTCACTCAACAAAGCCCTTGTTGTTGCTTTCACTGGTGGCAGCGTGATGGGAATTGGTGTCGTAACACTTGGATTACTGGGATTAAGCCTGTTGTTTATCCTATACAACAACTTTATTGGCATTGATTGGACAATTGAAGTAGTCCTGAATGTTTTGTCAGCCTTCAGTTTAGGAGCATCATCCATTGCACTTTTTGCACGTGTTGGTGGCGGAATATACACCAAAGCAGCCGATGTCGGGGCCGACCTCGTTGGAAAAGTTGAAGCCGGAATTCCTGAAGATCATTATCTTAACCCTGCTACTATAGCAGATAATGTGGGCGATAACGTGGGCGATGTTGCAGGAATGGGAGCCGACCTTTTTGAGTCCTACGTTGGAGCAATACTTGCTTCTATGGTACTTGGCGTGGTGTTCATTCACATGCCTCAGATAACTGATCATTTCCAATTAGGGCCAGTTTTGCTTCCCCTTGCGCTTTCTGCTTGATCTCCAATGGCTTATCGGATTTATTTACTGGTTTTTTCTCAGCAATGCTTGGAGCAATAACCAAAGCTACAACTGTCATCAGTTTTATGAGGATATTGAGCGACGGTCCACTTGTGTCTTTGAAAGGATCGCCAACGGTGTCGCCCACAACAGTTGCTTTATGCGATGCGCTGCCTTTTCCATGCAGAATCTCTTCATGCATAACGCCTTCTTCCATCATTTTTTTGGCGTTATCCCA
>Ga0351971_1131_pt2 | contig 14085 bp, 12 predicted proteins | sample BONcelFGM3001F11_FD_206746 | JGI IMG/M metagenome (GOLD analysis project Ga0351971, IMG submission 206746) | Enriched cells from coal bed in the Powder River Basin, Montana, United States - BONCAT cells FGM rep2 HSBNCT.FGM.300.1.F11 ...
ACACGCGCCATCTTGGTGGTTATAACTGCTTATAAACATGAACCAAAAGAAATATATCTCACATTACTAACTAAATATTTCTCATATCTCAAACTTATGGTTCAGAAAAATGGTCAAGTCAAAAACTATTTATCTTATGATCGCCAGCAGTTTGAGGATGACTATTCTGAAGACGCTTATGGAAGGGCTCTTTGGGCTATGGGTTATCTAATACGTTATGCTCCCAATGATGCCTTTTTTCAAACAGCCATGGAAACTTTTCATACCATGATACCTGCAATGGAAAAGCTTAATTACGCCAGAGGCTATGCCAATTGCTTGTTTGGTCTTTTTCATTACAGTAAACGCTTTCCTGATCAGGAGCGGTTTCTTGGCATGATCAATCAGGTAGCGGAAATATTGTGCAAACGCTATGAGCAACATGAACGTGAACACTGGCATTGGTTTGAAGATGCCCTTACCTATGATAACGGTCTCATACCTGCTGCATTGTATGTAGCGTATAGTGTATCAGGAAACGAAAAATATTTAAGTGTTGCTGAAGCAAGCAGGGCTTTTCTTGAAGGCAAGTGTTTTAAAAACAATTGGTTATCACTGATAGGCAATAAACGGTGGTTGCGCTTCGATACAGAATATGAATTATACGCACAACAACCAATTGATGCAATGGCGATGATGATAATGTACAAAAGTGCTCTTCTGGCAACAAATGACGAAAAACATAAGAAGAAATTGATCCAATGTTATCACTGGTTCCTTGGCGAAAACGACCTCAATATCAGCCTATGCGATATCGAAACCAAAGGCTGCAATGATGGTATCGAAAACAATTGCATCAACAGAAATCAGGGAGCCGAAAGTACCATCGCTTGGCTGATGGCGCAATTGATAGCTCAACCTTTCTTAAGTTAATCTTCCCGGTTAAACAATTTGTTGAGACGGGCCAAGAGTAAATTTCTTTCGATGGGCTTCCGAATATAGTCGGCTGCTCCCAAACGTAATCCTTTTGCCTCATCTTCGGGACTGGTGTGACCTGATAGGAATATAACAGGAATTTCAATCGAATGCTCCTTGATGTATTCCAACATTTGATAACCATCAAAATTTGGCATGGCAATGTCGGAAAGAATCACATCGAAACTCCCCTTTGCAATCTTCATCAGAGCGATGATTCCATCAGGAGCAATCTCAACTTCATATCCTTCCGATTTGAGGATTCCAGCAATCACTTTCTGATTAATTACCTCATCTTCAACCACTAAAACACGTCCTTTAGATTCTTCCTCATGTTTATGCTTCTTATTGAAATCGGAAGGCACCAGACTACGCAAAAGTTCATCCAACGGAACAGTAGCATAGGTAGAAGCCGTGTCGGACATGGCATAAGGTATCACAAGTTCATCGTTATTCAAAATAGAGCCACATGAATAGACCACATTTGGCACATAACCTTCACGTTCTTCTTCATTTGGTGAAATAATAGGCTCAGTTAGTTGTCCGATTACTTTTGTAGGATCATCCAGATCGAGAAGCATGGCACTTATCACATATTTGCGCATCGTTCCTACACCATGGGTAATGACAAGCCAACCATGGTCTGTTTCAATAGGCGATCCACAGTTACCAACCTGGATGAACTCCCAGGGATACATTGGAATCTGTAAAAGACGTGTTTCATCCCATCTGTTAATGTCATCTGAAAACATGATGTAATTATTGATTCCATCAATACGTGCAAGCATAGCAAACTTTCCATTTATTTTTCGTGGAAAGAGCGCCATCCCTTTATTTTGAGCATTTTCACCGTGTATAGGCATGCTCTTAAAATTGTAAAAATCTTTCGTTTCTATCAGTTTAGGCATGATACTGAAGCCATTGTAGGCCGTGTAAGTTGCATAATACCTCACACGTCCATCGTCATCAGTAAACTTCACAAAACGTGCATCTTCAATTCCATTACTCTCTGGAGCTGCTATTGGAAATACTACCCTGTCGGAAATTCCGGTGTCTAAAGAAAAAGTAATTTCATAGTGTGAATCGCCTAGCCAACTGATTGTTTGTAGCATTTTACGCTGTGCATCGTCAAGGCTTAATTCCCTTTTGGTTTCATCAATGGCACGCAACAACTCATTGTAATCAAACTCAAAACGTAACTTATCCATTGTATGCTTCACCACAGGGTCATCTGCATGCATCTCGGAGAGTTTAGCACAAAAAACTTCTTTCAGGTAGATGTAATTTTTAACTATTTCAGCTTCATCTATCAATCGTCCAGTTGGTATTAACTCAAGGTTGTTATTGGCATCCAAAATGCCTCCCCTGAATACTATGGAGGATATATGACCTTCTCCTGTAGCTCTGAAACTAATTATAACGCGTTTCTGTCCCTCAGTTAATCCTGTCTGATCGGGATCTTCAACCATTGATGGATTGAAAAATGCAGCCGATTCAATGGAATATTCCGAAGTAAAGTAAGCCCCAACAAGTAGTTGCTTGTGCTGACTAAGTTGCAGAATATCACCAGCTCTGCCATTAAGAATCTCGTTTACACGCTCAAAATGCCGTTGGAAAATTTTGGAAATATTCCTATGTCGTCCCGAAAAATCACGCAGGGTTTGATTCAAACTCATGCGTGCTGCTTCTTCCGGCATTTCTCTCACTTTTTGAATGATCGAGATTACACGTGTTTCTGGTCCGGGAAAGAAAAACCTTACAATTACCCTTTTTGGATCGCTATAAAAACGAACCGGCTTGCGACTGATTGAGATACTCATAGAACGATGGTTTTTATTGACCCGATAAATATACGTACAAAAATGGCTTTTGAGATTCTTTGATTAAAAAAAATCACTGTTGTCCGGTTAAAATATGAGATTCTTTGCTAACGCTCAGAATGACTGTAATTTATGTAGGTTTACAAGAGGAGGGGGCTTGGTAATACTTACTTTTATTCAGGCGCAGGTTATAAAATTAAATTCTCAGGTTTGTTTGAAATTGGATTTAACAGTGTGATACCCATACCAACGCATAACTAAAATACAGATATATAACTAGTTGAGAAATAAATACCATATAAGTTCTTAAACACCGGGTTAAAAAAAAGTCGGAATCGAATAATTATGCTGACAGTAACTCACTGTTAACATTAAACCATCGATTTAAACGTTCATTTAGGTTATGATTTCAAACCCTTTAGACAGCAACGCTTTTTGGATAATGTCAAAGTAATCACCAGGTAGCACCAGATGATGATTGCCAAGAGGGTTGTTGATTAGGTGATTCCGGCTACTCTTCGAAATGCTGACTTCAATTTGAGTACGGCATGCATCTGCATATTTAGGTCGTTGAATCACATTTCCAATTGCCAGAAAAGCCTTGTTCATCTGCTCATTCATTCGCAGTAATGTCACTTTTTCGAAATTTAGCTCTGCTTGAAGAGCAGCCGAAAGATCTGTTTCGTAATGACTCGTAACAGCATGTTTTCCAGCATACTGTAAAGGCGCCGTACAGTGTGCAAGTAGTATACTGTCTTGATTAACACGCACCATATTGGCCATCCATGCAATATCACCTGTAAGAGCTTTCAGAAACATGATGCCTGCAATACTTATCAAATCTCCTTCACAGCCGGCCGGAATTCCATTGAAATTCAACAAAGCTACTGGAAGGCATGCCGTGACACTACGCTCTCTAACCATTCGGAAACATTGCAATGTTAGCGCATCCAGCTTGTAGTTTGTTAACGTCTGTTTTAAAAACCCACTGATAGAAGCAAGGGCAGATGGTTGTATGGTATTCTTCGGAAAAGCCTCAATAAACTGAGGGTCTGGCTCGTTTGTAAGATAATCCGGCAAACGATCATAATCAAGTTCAACGAGTTCGATTCCAAAACGTTGTCGTAAAAGTGAAGACTCTGGAGAGGATGCTACCAACCACTCCGAAACCTTACCAATCAACCCTAGTCGTTGACCACTCAAATTATCAAAAGCTTGTTTTACTCTTAACCATTGACGCAGTTGCTCTGCAAAATCATCCGCATAAACGGCAATCAGCTGAGCCTGAAAGGAGTGCTGAGTGGCATAGGCCTTTACTTCAGTAGCTGATGCCCAGGCATTATTACCCGAACCGGCCACTAATAGATTCAAGGTGCCGTGCTTTAAAAGCCGGATCGCCTGCTGTTCCGAGCCTCCGCTAATGAAATATATATATTCAGCTGTTGCTAGCTGCTCCATGCTAAAACCTTGTAAAATAAGCAGTTGTTGCAACTGCTTTCGTGCTTCTTCAATCATTTCATTGGGAGCACCATTAAAAGCTACTATGGAAGGGTTGTAAGGTGATGTCATCTTCATGCTATTTAGGATGGTGATTTACAAGAGGTGGCATAATCAAAAGATGCTTTAAGTTGATGCGGTGATTTTTCACATACAACGCACCATCTTTTTCAAATACGTCGACAAGGCCGTTATATCGATTGTTAAATTTGCAGGCTTCCAATGGTTTCGAATTATTTCTCAAAGGTAAAAATAGTTCGGAATGAACGTACACTTAATGTATCAATGCTTTTTAAAGGAAATGGAAAGAGCGGATAAGGGTAGCTGCGCCTTCCCCATCCGCTCTTCCTTATTCTATTTATTCCCTCGCCCTATTTTGAGTGAAGCGAAAAATCTGCCGTACAAAATATGAATCAAAAACTTACACTCATTGAATGATTAGTTTTAACAACTTCCAAAAGAATTACCCCTTTCAATGACAACCAGGTGTATGAATGTAAAACCTTTATTTTACGGTTGACAGAAACGGATGTAAGCCATCAGAGGTCATTACCCATAAATTTCCGGTATCGCTACGCTCACGCATTCGGTAACGCATGGTTTCTGAAACCACTGACTTCATGCTATTATCTAGCGAAACTAACTGTCCTTCAGGAAGATTCACTCTTAGAGTCATACGTTGATTGCGAATCTTGGTTACAGCATCGAAAGAAAAATAATTCGGGACGACGAGGCTGCTGTCAGACATTATAAGTGGGTATTTAATTCCGGCTGCCCGCTCCCTTGCTTTGTCGTTGGTTTTGCCTCGGGCCATCCTTGTCGTTTCGAGAAATGCACTTTGTCCTTTAGTAGGCTCAAAGTAAAAATAAGGGCTGCCTGAAATTTCCTTGCCTGCATCTTTTTCCTTTAGATAATATCGTTGATCGAAGAAAGCCAGATTCTCATCTTCATTTTCACCACGAACATCGGTTGCTGAAAAATAAAGTACCTTATATTTGTCATTATCAAAATACTTCGGTTGGTCTTCCGAAAAATACATTTCTTTCATGTCAACAATAAGCGTCGTGCCGATATAAAACAATCCAACAACGCTGGCTATCCATAATCCGGTAGCAATGTTTCCTAATCCCGGTATTTTGAAATGCTCACCAATCATCAGTCGCAAGCCGGCATAGACAAGCATAATCAGAGGAATAGCGATGAAAGCTCCAAAAGCAACAGGCGCAATTGCAACCGACAAAGGTCCTGCTAAAAGTAAATTATAAAGCTGTTCACCTCCTAAAAAAGGAAGTTCAACATCAGCAAAAATGCCGAATTCGTCCCAACCCAGAAAAAGAGAGCCCAAAACAAGAATCAATAAGGTTCCAAGAGCAAAAAATAACAATCCAAATAAAACACCGAAGAAACGGGCAATACCTCGAATAACTTGCAAGACCGGATCGTTGAGGCGCGAGGCTGCCTGTCCTGCTTTTCGCCCGGTTCGGTTAAAACCCTCCTTTGCATTTGAAGCATAGGTGTTAAAATTACCTTTTACCGATTCAAACTCTTGCTTAATCGATTGCTCGATAGTTGCCACATTCACCGGCTCACCTCGCATCTCAAGTTTCTCGGCTGTTGTAAAAGCCTCAGGGATAAAAATCCATAATGCAATATAGATAAATAAGCCAACGCCTGAAGTCAGAAATAAAACCACGAAAATGATGCGAATCCATAGTGCCTCGATGGCAAAGTAGGCCGCAAGACCGGCAGCAACACCACCTAATTTTTTATTATCAGGATCGCGAAACAGTCTTTTTGGACGTGAGGGGCCACTTGTGGATTGATTCTTTTGATCCTTTGCCTGTTCATCATCCATCTCGAATGGCTGCCCTAGCGCCACAATGATTTCGTTGATGTCGCTAATACAAACAACTTGTTTCTGATCAGTTATCTTGCGTTGCAACAATTCGGCAATACGACTCTCAATGTCAGCAATGATGTCGTCATGCCCTTCAATCGTGCTGAAATGGTTGCGAATGCTCTCCAAATACTGACTAAGGCGTTGATAAGCATCTTCATCAATCGTAAATATCAATCCGCTAATGTTTATGGAAATAGTTTTTTTCATTTCGTTTTTTATTAAAGTTCTTTTTTAATCAGTTGATCTACTGCCGTCACCAGTTCATTCCAACCGGTAGTCAGCTCAGCAAAGAGTGCATCACCCTCAGAGGTGATTTGGTAGTATTTACGCGGAGGCCCTGATTTGGATTCCTCCCATCGGTAGCTAAGCAAGCCATCGTTTTTGAGGCGTGTCAGCAAAGGATAAAGGGTTCCCTCTACAACGATGAGCTCTGCTTCCTTTAGTCGGTCAAGAATGTCGGTTGCATACACATCACCACTGCGGGATATTATCGCCAGAATACATAGTTCCAGCACCCCTTTCCGCATCTGTGATATATTTTTTTCTGTATTCATGCCGCAAAGATAATACAATTTTAGTACTATGCAACACATAGTAGTAAATATTTTTTATTTCTTTTGATAACAAGGTAATGCTATTATAAAAGGATTGAATTGCTTAATTGGAAAAAGCTTGAAATAAACAGATAAAAATGTTAAATATAATTGTATTTCAACTATTTACAATAAATGTTATAATACAATCAATGCAAGAACCCAGCTTAAGCAATCAGAAATATTTTAAAGGTCTGATGCCAAATCTAAGCAGAGATGGTAAAAAATGTAAATTAAATCCGCTTATACTACGAAGGAAAGAGTGCCGAAGCTTACTTTCGAACAGGTTTACAGCTCTTGCAAAAATCAGAAAGATCATCAATTTCATCCAACACTTCCTGATGAAGCATTTTTAGTAGCATGCCTTCAACTCCCAGATTGGTTTTTTCGCCAGCATCAGTATATCGTGCTGTAAGCTCCCGTTGGTTTTCCTGAAACAGCTTTTCAAAAAAATTGGGCTGACTAAAAGCTCCTTTCGATTCATAGAGTTTCTTACGCAGCTTACGGGCATATAACTCCGATAAATCAAAAGAGTAACGGGCAAATGCAAGTAAATTATTGGCTGTCAGTGTGTCAGGAGCTATAAGTGATGCTGTGGCCTGATCGAAACTACAGCTTACTTTGCTGTTGAAATTTTTGGTAAACATAAATACAGCGCTATTCATAGCATATGCAAAATCAATGTTTGATGCTGTATGCAGGCTGTATAAATCAGTTCCACCAATGCGCGACCCCTTTGATTGAAAATCGCTGATTTCCAGCTGATAAACTCCATCCCACTCTACTATTTCCTGCGCATGAAGCCCTTGAAGCAACAGCAGAAAAGACAGAAGAATATATTTAATGAAATGAACTCCCTTCAGAGCTTTAATTGTTAAGAATTCTTCGAGATGTTTATTAAAAATGAATGAACTGCTTCGTTCCATGACATCATTATGAGTTGCATTAAGAAGATGTATTCACATTTCTCAGCTATTACTTTGTGTAATAAGTCATAGCTTCGGGAAGCCATTTTTTAATTTGTTCGATACGTGTGGCATCAGATGGATGTGTGCTGATAAACTCCGGTGGTGCCTGACCTCCTTTCATTTCGGCCATGCGTTGCCAAAAATTTAATGCTTGTTGAGGGTTATATCCGGCCATAGCCATAAAAATCAATCCAAGCCGGTCGGCCTCACTTTCATGCAAACGACTGAAAGGCAACATCACACCTACCTGACTACCAACTCCAAAGGCTGTCATCCATAAAGCCTGTGTTTGTTCAGGTTTTTCCTGAATAGCAACGGCCAATGCCATGCCTCCCAACTGTGTCAGCATCCCCTGACTCATTCGCTCATTACCATGTTCAGCAATCGCATGGGCTACTTCATGTCCCATCACAACTGCCATTCCTGTTTCATCTTTTGTTATTGGCAAAATCCCTGTGTAAAAAACCACCTTTCCTCCGGGCATACACCATGCATTGGCTTCTTTACTATCAACAAGATTGAACTCCCAGACGTAGCCTTTCAGCTCGTGAGCCATACCTTTGGAAGCAAAATAATCTTCTACAGCCCGTTGAATTCTGGTTCCAACACGCTTAACCATAGCTGTTTGTGTAGCATCCTTGGAGATTTTATTTGCTTTTACAAATTCATCATATTGCTGAAAACTCATACTCAACATTTGTGACGAGGGCAATAGGTTCAGTTGTTGGCGGCCTGTGATTGGTACACGACTGCATGAAAGCAGCATAATAAGTACAAATAGAGCCCCCAGATTGAAAGGTTTAAAAAAAGTGTTCGTATTCATCATTTACAATATTTTGGTTTTTGCTTCTTTAAAATTGATCCCGAAAAAAAAACGGCAACTAATGGCAAATTTACAACAAATGAAGCCCTTGCAGCAATCTAATCGGCTCAAAACATTTTTTTGATGCTGTTTTTTAAGTCACTGCTTGCTTAAAATTGCTCAAATCATTTAGTTGCTTCTTTATTTTTAACATAGGTGTCAAGCCATTTGATCCATTCCCAATGCATATGTAAGACTGATTCTCTGGCCCGATATCCATGACTTTCATGTGGCAGAAGCACCATTCGTGATGTTGCTCCCAAACCGCGTAAAGCATCAAAATAACGTTCTGTTTGAATTGTGAAAGTTCCTGAATTATTATCTGCCGCGCCATGAATCAGCAGGAGTGGACTCTTCATCTTATCGGCCTGCATGAAAGGCGACATATTCTGATATAAATCAGGCGCTTCCCAAAATGTGCGCTCTTCTCCCTGAAATCCAAAAGGTGTAAGGCTGCGGTTGTATGCCCCGCTTCGAGCAATTCCTGCTGCAAATAAATTGCTATGAGTGAGTAAGTTGGCAGTCATGAACGCTCCATAGGAATGCCCTGAAACTGCTACTCTTTCCCTGTCGGTGACCCGCATCTCAACGAGTTTATTGATAGCTGCTTCAGCATTGGCAACCAATTGTGGAATAAAACTATCATTAGGTTCGTTGGTTCCTTCGCCAACAATAGGAAAACTGGCATCGTTAAGCACTGCATAACCTTGTGTAACAAGCATGATTGGTGAGGTTGCCCCAACACGCGTGAAACTATAAGGTGAACCACTCACCTGCCCTGCTGCATCAGCGCTTTTGTATTCGTTAGGATAGGCCCAAAGTAAGGTAGGCAGCGGTGCATCCACACCAGGCTTGAAGTCGGCGGGTAAATATAAAGTTCCGATAAGAGGGATGCTGTCGTTGCGTTTATAATGGATAAGCTCCCGTTTCATGGTTTTAAGTGCCGGCATCGGATCGGGGAAATAGGTGATTTGACTGAGCTGCTTCTTTCGTAACCCTCTAAGAAAATAATTCGGCTGTTGCTCAACTGATTCGCGGCGTGTGATGACAGTAAGCTTTTTTATATCAATGAGTTTGATAGGATTCTCATAATAAGGGGCTTCACTTTGCCACAAACGAGTAATCTTTCCACTTTTTAATTCATAGCTATCCACAAAAGGGCGATTGCCTTCGGGCGAGGCACCCTGTCCGAAAAGAAAGAGCGACTTTCCACTTGCGTCAAACTGTAAAACAGGAAATCCCGAAGCGTTGTCGATCGTTTGAAACCTTCCGGGATTATTATATTGATCTTCTGATGAACGCTCAAAAACTGTTTGAAGGTTCCCATTTTCCATTCCCGGATGAAATGATGATGTTCGTGTTTGACGATCTTTACGCCAGTACTCGTTTATTAATGCAAAATCCTCCGAACCCCACTGAATGCCTCCGAAACGAAGTTTGAGCTGTAACGAAGGTATGGGATCACCTTGAAACGGCGCTTTCATAAAATAAAGCTGTTCACGATAAGTAGCTTTTGCGGCAGGATCACCTCCATCAATGGCCTCTACCCAAAATAGTGTGGATGCAGCATCTGAGCGCCAACCGGCACTGCGCATTCCTTTACGTACTGCGTCAAATCCCTTTGGCAGATTATCAGCTAAAGGGATTTCGGCGAGCAAACGAACAATTTTTCCTTCGGCGTTTACTATCTCAAACACTTGAGGAAAACGGTTATAGGGCACATTGTATGAATAGGGCTTCTGATAACGTGTTAGGAGGATATACTGCCCATCAGGCGAAACACTGAAACTTCCGTAAACGGCTTTTCTTCCGATAGAGCTTATGCTGCCGTCGAGTTTCATTAACTTCAGTTCAGTTGTAGCATAATAATCAAAAAGGGCTTCGTCAGCAGGACTTTTCAATAAATCCTGAAAGGTTGGAACCGCTGCTTTACGCCCAAGATTCTCCTGCACCACCGGTCCTTTAGGTATTTCATTTGCCAAAGGAGCCTTACCTCTGTCGTCAGGACAAACCCTAACAAGGAGCGAATGGTTATCAGGCATCCAGGCAAATGCACTCCCAAGCACCTCATTCATCGACACTTCACTAAGCCGTCGTGCTTTGGCCGTAACCACTTCGATCACCCATAATTCAATGGAATTACCTGTAGTATGGGTAAAAGCTATGTGCTGCTCATCAGGCGACCAGGTAATGGAACGGATGCGGGCTTGCTTTGGAAGATCGCTAACTTTCACCTCGTTCGTGCCATCAAGATTCATCAACGATAAGTTAATAAAATAAGAAGACCGTGATGGCCCCGAAGTTAAAGGGTCGATCCTGATTCCGGCCAACCGTAACTCAGGTGCAGCTAAATCGCTGATATCCGGCAATTCGCTGCTATGCATCAAAAGTAACTTACCTGCTTTTGTTCCAATTGATACTGAAGGGGTAGCAGGTGCATCCACCAAATCGATAACAGCCTGAGGGGGTAGCTGATAGTTGAAATCTTGTGCCAATGACACGTAACTGATTAAAAAACATGCGATCGTATTAAAAACGGCTTTTCTTATCATTTGTGTTTGTGTATAAAGATGTTACAAAAATAACTTTGGACCCTGACTACTTTCAGTTTAACTAATTCTAGCAGTGTCACGACTGTAAAATTAATGTAACAATTGAAATGATATCATTTTTATTGTGAAATATGTTTCTAAAGGTGATGTGCATCAAAGCAAGTAAGCTATACCTTTGCACCACAAAAAAATACCACCCCATGGAGGGAAAGAAATTCAACGAGCGTCGGCAGATTATCACCCTCATCATCCTGATTGTTGGGGGCATTTTTATCGTCCGCTTGTTTTTCTTACAGGTTATCAATCAGTCGTATAAGCTATCATCTCAAAATAATGTACTGCGTTTTGTTACACAATATCCTGCAAGGGGTACCATTTTTGATCGTAACGGCGAATTGATGGTTTATAACGAAGCTGCCTACGATTTACTTGTTATACCACGTCAGGCCAAAATTGGTGACACCCTGGCTTTTTGCCGCCTGCTGAAGATCGATATTGAATCTTTCCGTACACGTTTCGAAGCAGCGCGAAAATACTCTCGTTATCGCCCTTCGGCATTTCTTGAACAGATTTCGAAGGAGGACTACGGATATATCATCGAAAAACTATACAACTACCCGGGTTTTTTCTTTCAGGCCCGTACCCTCCGTAAATATCCCCGTCCTATTGCTGCTCATGTTTTGGGGGATGTTGGCGAGGTGAACAACAATGATATGGAACGCGACCCTATCTATAAAATGGGTGACTACATCGGAAAATCAGGTCTTGAGAAGTTCTACGAAAAGACGATGCGCGGACATAAAGGAATGAAGATTATGATGGTTGATGTGCATAATCGTGAAAAAGGCAGTTACCATGACGGCATCTATGATACGTTGCCTGTAACGGGTAAAAACGTTTATCTCGGTATGGATGCTCGTTTACAGGAATATGGTGAAAAACTCATGATAAACAAAACGGGTAGTGTTGTCGCTATTGACCCCGAAACTGGCGAAATACTTGCCCTTATCAGTAGTCCGAATTACGATCCAAACCTGCTCGTTGGTCGGGCCCGAGGCAAAAACTTTAATGAACTGCTTACCGATCCTATGAAACCTCTCATCAACAGAGCTATTGGTGGCACCTATCCTCCCGGGTCTACTTTTAAGATGGTTAATGCTCTTGTTGCGCTTCAAACAGGTTCTATCGATGAAAATACCCGATTTTCTTGTCAGGGCAAAAACAGCTCTCCCATCAAATGCACTCATAGTCATGTGACGCCATTATCGGTGCAACCTGCCATCGAAAACTCCTGTAACCCCTTCTTTTGGAACACTTTTCGCAGCATTTTAACCAACCCATCGCTTCATGGACAAAAAAAAGCCCTTGAATACTGGCATCAGAAAATGCTTGACTTTGGCCTTGGACATCGTTTCAATACCGATATCCCATTCGAGGTAGCAGGAAATATCCCTTCCCGCGATTTCTACGACAAAGTTTATCGTGGCAGTTGGAATGCCATGACCGTGCGTTCGCTTAGCATCGGGCAGGGAGAAATACTCCTTACGCCGCTTCAACTTGCAAATTTGGCTGCTATCATTGGTAACGAAGGCTATTATTATCCTCCCCACCTGGCGCGTCGTATCGGCGAGGATAACGATAGCTTACCTGCGCATTTTACAAAGAAAATGGAAACAGGAATCGATGCGCGTTATTTTCGCCTTGTCAAAAGTGCCATGCTCGATGTGTTTGAAGGTGGTGGTGGTACCGCACGTCGATTTAAAATTAAAGAGTTTCAAGCTGCCGGCAAAACCGGTACAGCTGAAAATCCACATGGAAAAGACCACTCCCTCTTTATGGCCTTTGCCCCTTACGACAAACCAAAAATCGCTATCGCTGTGGTAGTCGAAAATTCAGGTTTTGGTTCAACATGGGCTGCCCCTATTGCCAGTTTAATGATGGAACTTTACATTACAGGCGAAATTAAACGACCCGAAATGGAACAGTTTCTATTGGAAAATTTCCCTGACCCTGTTGAACAATGAGAGAAAATAAAAGCATATTTACACAGATAGAGCTGCCTGTTGTGCTACTGTACCTCGCGCTGACACTTATTGGGTGGCTTAGCATCTATGCTGCTGTTTATGACGAAGAACACAAAAGCATCTTTGATATTTCACAACGCTATGGAAAACAACTCCTTTGGATTGGTTTGGCTTTAGTACTCGGACTTTTTGTGATGCTCACGGACACCCGTTTCTTTAATGGTTTCGCCTTCATCATTTACCTTGCTACTATTGGTATGCTTGTTGCTGTCTTGCTTTTTGGAAGCACCATCGCTGGAAGCAAATCATGGTTTCAAGTAGGAGGTTTTGCGCTGCAACCTGCCGAATTTGCAAAATTCAGCACCGGACTCGCACTTGCCGCTTTTCTGAATCGTCTGGACACTTATGTCAGCCAACCACGCACAAAAATTATCAGCATTGGGATCATTGTATTACCTGCTTTGTTAATTCTGGCTCAGTATGATACCGGCTCGGCCTTGGTTTTCAGCGCTTTTGTTCTTGTACTTTTTCGCGAAGGCCTTTCAGCTATTCCCCTCATCCTGGGATCTATAGCCGTAGTATTATTTATTCTTACATTATATTTTAGTCCTTTATATGTTATCATTGGCATTGCTGTGTTGTTGGCTTTATCACTCTTTTTTACCCGCAGAAACATTCAGGTAATTATGCGCCTTTTGGCTGTTTTTGCTGTCGCTTCTCTCTTTGTGATAAGTGTCGGATTCGTTTTCGACAGCGTCCTCGAACCGCATCAGCGCTCGCGTATCAATGTGTTACTTGGTTTGGATGAGGATTTAAGAGGGGCTGGTTACAATGTACATCAGTCGAAAATTGCTATCGGATCGGGTGGGTTTGCAGGAAAAGGATTCCTCCAGGGAACACAAACAAAATTTAATT
>Ga0351971_1154_pt1 | contig 13919 bp, 9 predicted proteins | sample BONcelFGM3001F11_FD_206746 | JGI IMG/M metagenome (GOLD analysis project Ga0351971, IMG submission 206746) | Enriched cells from coal bed in the Powder River Basin, Montana, United States - BONCAT cells FGM rep2 HSBNCT.FGM.300.1.F11 ...
GGTTCGATCCCGAGTGGTACCACTTAAAAAAAGCCTTCAACACGAAGGCTTTTTTTGTTTTTTAAGCCTAGCCTTTTTTTTGAATCATTCCAATTACAACCGATTGCACATGAAGTTTTGTTTCATCAATGCTTGGTTGTTGTATAAAAGCAGTAAGTAACACTATCTTTGTAGTGGTGAAACTAGTTTTTTTTGATATTTACTACAAAATCTTAAATAAACTATACCGCTATAATATTAAAAATCAATGATGTATAGATTTTAAACTAAATATTTTTCATGAAAAGAATACTTATTGTTACGGGAGGAGGCGATTGTCCGGGATTAAATGCCGTGATCAGGGCAGTAGTAAAACGCGCCTCTCAAGAAAAAGACTGGGAAGTGTTAGGTAGTATTCAAGCATTCAACGGAGTGCTATGGGAGCCTACCGAAATAAAGGTATTAACACCTGAGGTTGTGAAAGGAATTCATTTTCAAGGGGGTACCATTATCGAAACAACCAATAAAGGAGGCCCATTTGCCTGGCCGATAAAAAATGCTGATGGCACATGGGGTGCTGTCGATCGCTCTGATGAGATGATTCGCAAGATTCAATATATGGGAATTGATGCAGTTATCAATATTGGAGGAGATGGGTCACAAAGGATTTCTCAAATGTTATTTGAAAAAGGGTTGCCTGTTATTGGTGTGCCAAAAACAATTGATAACGATTTATCCTCAACTGATTCAACCTTTGGCTTCCAAACAGCTGTTGAAATTGCTACCGAAGCTGTTGATAAATTGGTTACCACAGCAGCGAGCCACAATCGTGTGTTTGTTGTTGAGGTTATGGGTCGGTATGCAGGTTGGATTGCTCTGAACGCAGCTGTTGCAGGTGGTGCGGAGGTTTGCCTTATTCCCGAATTCCCTTACGACATCAATTTGGTGAAAGAAAAATTGGAAGCCCGCTTCACTCGTGGACGTGGTTTCGCTGTTGTGGTTGCCTCTGAAGGCGCCCGCAACAAAGACGGTGAAATGGTTTATGAAAAGAGTGATGAGGTTGGTTATGAAAATCTTAAACTCGGCGGTATTGGTCGTCAATTGATTAGGGAATTAAAAGAGTCGGGTTTCCAACCGGATATGAGAGAAACAGTACTTGGACACTTGCAACGTGGAGGTGTGCCAATTGCTTATGACCGTGTTTTATCGGCTCAGTTTGGTGTCAAAGCTTTTGAGATGGCCATGAAAGGAGATTTTGGTAAAATGGTTTCTTATCGCCATCCATATTTTGTTTCTGTTCCATTGAAAGACGCTATTCTTAAACCAAATTTTGTGACCTTGGACAATGCTTTGGTAAAAACTGCCACAGGATTAGGTATTTCATTGGGAATTGATCTCAATAACCCATAATATTTTTAGCCATGAAAATCGAAGTAGTGGCAACAGCTCAACAGGTTTCTGAGAAGTTAACTGAAGGCAAATCGGTAGTGGTGATAGATGTGTTGCGAGCAACCTCTGTCATCACTACTGCTTTAATGAATGGTTCAGGTGCCGTTTTTCCCGTTGAAACCATTGATGAAGCAGAGATTCTTTTTAAAAGTTTCGATACCGGCACAGCGCTGCGGGGAGGCGAACGAGCCGGAAAAAAAATTGCTGGATTTGAAGTTGGAAATTCACCATTAAGCTACACCTCTGGTATTGTTTCAGGTAAATCGATTATCATTACCACTACCAACGGAACAAAGGCTATTCGTAACAGCCAACATGCCAATTCGTTATATATAGTATGTTTTCTCAACCTAGTCTATGCATCGCGTTTATTGGCAGCAAAAGTGAATGATTTGGTGATTGTATGCTCCGGAACAAATGGGAATTTCTCTCTTGACGATGCTTTGTGTGCAGGGATGCTAATTGATGAAATTGGAAAGCATACTGAGATCAAAACCAATGATCTTGGTCAAATCGTCAGATCGTTTTATTGGCAGGAAGGCAGCATTCCGGAGAAACTCAGGAACTGTACGCATTTGAATTATCTTCTATCTATTGGTTACAATGCAGACGTTGATTATTGTCTTCAAACACATGTGTACGACTGCTTGCCTCAGTTACGTTCAGGAGGATTTATCACTCTTTGAATCAGTAGTTTAACTCCTTTTTTTAGCAAAAAATGTTTTTAGCATCTGTTCACTTTCATGAGAACAAATCCCTTTTGATACTTCAGTTTTTGGATGTAAAACGTTTTTCCCAATGATTGTAAAACCCTTTTTAGAATCATCGGCTCCCCAAACCACTTTGCCAATATGAGCATGATGTAACGCTCCGGCACACATTATACATGGCTCCAATGTGATATATATTGAACAGTTATCCAAATATTTACCACCAAGATAATTGGCTGCTGCTGTGATGGCAAGCATCTCGGCATGGGCAGTTACATCATTGAGTTTTTCGGTGAGATTGTGCGCACGTGCGATTATTCTATTGTCACATACAACTACAGCACCTACCGGAACTTCATCCTCAAGGGCCGACTGTTTGGCTTCCTTGAGGGCTTCTTTCATGAAATATTCATCAGAGAAAATGGAAAGGACCATGATTTATGAATATAGGTGTATAAGGTTAACGTGTTTTATGTCAATAATATAAGTTAAACAGCAATCTATTTTTTGATAAACTTGAAGTGATTTGCGGCCTTTCCATCGTTTACCTGAAAGATATATGAACCCTGCTTCATGCCACTTAAACCAATTGTTGCATTTCCACTATTGCTCATTGTAAGGCTTCCCGATCGGATGATGCGCCCATCAGTGGTAAAAATCTTGAATTCCAATTGTTCATTTTTTGCATCTGAAATAGTGATGTAATCTGAGGCCGGATTCGGAGAAAGTGTAATGTTTAGTGGTTGGCTGTATTCATTTTGTCCGGTATAAACATCAACATTCCAGGTTGTTGTAAATATTCATCTTCCGTGCGAGGCGGCAATAACGGTGAGGTCGTTTTCGCGCAAACGCAACATATCAGCACGCACGTTTCCCATGCCTTCCGAAGCTGGCTCCCAAAGTGTTGCAGGTTCGTGAAGTGTATTTGTTGTCCAGATTCCGGTTTCAGTTGCTATCATAGCCTGCTCTGAGTTTTGAGGGTGGTAAAGCGCCCATCGGATGGGCATGTCGGGCAGGTTACCTTCGCGCTCCTGCCAACTCTGCCCACCATCCCAGGTTTGCCATACAGAAGATACACCATAGTTTGAAAAAGTGACAAGCAAACTGTCTTCTGAGCCACCAATGGCTACAGATGAAATATTTGCCGTAGGAAAGTTAGGCGATCCGATGTCATTTACTATAGGTAATGCATTGGCATTGTTTACTTTAAATAACCTGCCTGATTGTGTCCCAACAAATAATGTTGTTGAACCAGCAGGTGAATGTTTCGAAAAACTCACATGTGAAAAGGGAACTGTGTTAGCCGTGCCAAGGTTGATTTCGGATAATCCTGATTCACTTCCTATTCCGCTGATGCGGATCAACTTACCTGCATTTGATCCGGCAAAACTTACTGCATTGGCATACAGGGTGTTGGTTCGGTAATCATAATCGGCTGGTGAAATAAAAGTGCCATTGCCTGCATCAACATAATCGAAATTGTTATTGTTTTTGAAAATATAATAACTGTTGTAATATACAGAAGTTATATAAAGATTAGGTTCGTTTTGATCCCAGAAGCAATATGCACCATCTCCTCCGCTTATCATATCATTAATGGTGAGTGTATTAGATGTGTTTTTTAAACTTCCGTTATCTTGTAGACCACCCACATATTGCTCGTTGCCGGCATCTGGGTGTATGGCACATGCGTAAAATTGAAGCGTGTTAAAGTTTTGATTGCGTTCAATAAAGGTGGGGATAGACAAATTTGCATTTTCTGAAAAGAAAACACCTCCGTCACTTGAGAAGATTGCTTGTTGCGGATTGCCTGGTCTGAATTGAATGGCATGTTGATCGGCATGAACATATTCATCGCCACCGCCATAATACATGAGCGACCAATCAGAAATTTTTGTCCAGTTTTGCCCTCCATTGGAGGTTTTCCAGAGGTCGAGACCACCTGTAAAAACAGAATTAGGGTTTGTTGGATCAACTTTTAGAACAAATGCATGCCAGGCTAAGGTGCTCCAGTCATTGGCAGGAATCGAAAGCGGAGACCAGGTTTGACCACCATTGGTCGATTTAGCCATATACCTGCCTCTGTAATAATTAAATCCGTCATTGTAACCGGCAGCAAACTGCGCATAAATGATATTTGGATTTGAGGGAGCAGAAGCTATAAGCGTACGAGCCGGAATTTTGTATGTGCTTTGTCCTTGTATCAGCGTGTTATAATTGGTGTAGGATGTCCAGCTTCCTTCGGTTCCAAGATCCGACCATAAAATAACAGCCCCGCCTTTGAGATCAAGATTTTCCATTGTTCCAACAAAGATGCGGTTACTGGCAGTAATTTCAATTTGTGCCGGAGCATAGTATTTGCCGCTTTGTCCGGGAATTTCGGGTAAAACCTGATCCCAGTTTTCGCCACCATTGGTTGAACGATACAAACCGTCGGATGGCATGCTTTGATGCAGTGTTCCCTGATAATCACCTGAAACAACAGCAGCATAGATCACACTCAGTCCATTTTCATTTCTGACTTTTACATCGGTCACATAGGCAAAATCCATTGTCGAAGGAAGTACTGACCATGAAAAACCACCATCTTCGCTTTTCATGATTCCCATTCCAAGGCCTGTTGATTCACGATAGATGACTCGTGCCGTTTGAGCTTCACCTGTACCTGCATACATGATCATGGTATTGTTAGGATCGTAGGTGAGTGAACTGATAGCCATGTTTGGCCAGAAGTCGGCGATCGACTCCCAATCGGAGGAGGGATTAGTAATGTCAAAATTATACCATAAACCACCCGTTACTCCTGCAGCGAAAACGCTTTTGTTTTGTATGTCATTGGGATCAAACATGATAGCTCTGGTTCTGCCACCCATTTCGGCACGCGTTCCATTCCATTGAATACCGGAATTTTTTAATCCGGAGGCAGTTATTTTTTTTGTTTCCTGATAAGCGGCATACTGACGTTTCAAAGGAACATATCCCAATTGTGGATCGAGGGTCTGAAAATAATTCTGGATAGCAGCTACATCTGGTCTGTCAGCTTTAGGAATTTCTTTGATGTTTACCTTTGGATCGGGGATGTCAAGGAACGAATTATGAAGAAATTCTTCATAAGTAATACGTTTATCAACTTCTGTTTCGGAGTTGAAAAACACTAGCACCGTTATCCCTGTAGCAAGGAATAATGAAATGAAGACGACAATTTTTTGAATGGACATAGTTTAAAATATTTGATACAAAGGTATTTGTTTCAGTTTTGATGAAATGCTGTTCGCTATTAAATAGTCATTTTGATGCAAGAAATGTAAATTAATGCGCTTCGAGCCAGTTTTCACCGGTATTCATTTCGGTTTCAACAGCAACAGAAAGGGGGAGTGCATTCTTCATTTTTTCAGCTACGATTTCCTTCAAAACAGGTATCTCGGGCTTAAAAGCATCAAACACAAGTTCGTCATGAACCTGCAAAATCATTTTTGATTGCATTTTACGCTGTGCCATTTCGTTGTGTATTTGAATCATAGCAATTTTGATCATATCAGCCGAGGTGCCTTGAATAGGTGCATTGATAGCGTTTCGTTCAGCAAAACCTCTGACAACACTGTTCGAATTATTGATGTCGCGCAACATTCGCCGCCGGCCCAGCATCGTTTCCACAAAACCCTGTTTACGTGCAAGTTCGATTTGCGTATTCATGTAGGATTTGATGCCCGGATATTCTCTGAAATAGCTTTGAATGATATTTGCAGCTTCCCCTCGGCTTATGCCCAGCCGCTCCGAGAGTCCAAAAGCAGAAATACCGTAAATGATACCAAAGTTGACCATCTTGGCATTTCTACGCATCTCTTTAGTAACATCAGCTAAATCAACGTTATATACTTTCGATGCAGTTGCAGTATGAATATCAAGACCTTGGTTGAATGCTTCAACCATGCCAACATCGCCACTAAGATGGGCAATAATTCGTAATTCGATTTGTGAATAGTCGGCTGCCAACAGGGTGTATTGATTATTTCGGGGCACAAAAGCTTTACGAATTTCGCGGCCGCGCTCCGTGCGAATAGGTATATTTTGTAAGTTTGGGTTGTTTGAACTTAACCTTCCTGTTGAGGCAACAGCTTGATTGTAAGAAGTATGTATTCTTCCATCACGTGGATTAGCCAAGTCGGGCAGGGTATCGACATAGGTTGATTTTAACTTGGTAAGTGATCGATAATCGAGAATTAATTGGACTATCGGATGTGAATGAATCATTTTACTGAGTACCTCCTCTCCGGTAGGGTATTGTCCGGTTTTTGTTTTTTTGGCATTGGTTGTAAGGCCAAGTTTTTCGAACAGGATGTCGCCCAGCTGTTTAGGTGAAGCGATATTAAAAGTTGTTCCTGCCAATGAATAAATATCTTTTTCGATTTGCTTGATTTCTTCTTCTAAGCCATCACCAATTTGTTTGAGTGTGGCAACATCAATCCTTACACCTTCAGCTTCCATTGAAGCTAAAACAGGTACAAGCGGCATCTCTATTTTTTCAAACAATTCTTTTAGTTGCAGCTCTTCGAGCAAAGGCTCAAACACAAGTTTAAGCTGTAGCGTGATATCCGCATCCTCGGCAGCATATTCCTTCAGAGCTTCAGCATCAGTATCGCGCATGCTTCCTTGGTTTTTACCTTTTTTCCCTATTAGTGTCTCAATCGAAACAGGTGAATAATTCAGGTAAGTTTCAGCCAGAACATCCATATTGTGCCGTTGATCGGGCTCAAGCAGGTAATGTGCAATCATCGTATCAAAAAGTGGCCCTTTAACCTGAATATCGTACCAGCTTAGCACAGAGATGTCGTATTTCAGGTTTTGTCCAATCTTTTGAATGGTAGAACTTTCGAAAAAGGGTTTGAAAACCGAAAGAATTTGCTGGCAGCTGTGGTAGTTTTTAGGCAGATGCACAAACCATGCTTTATGCGGCGTTATTGCAAATGACATTCCTACAAGTTCAGCAGTATGAGCATCTATGGCAGTGGTTTCGGTATCGAAACAAACAGAAGTAGCCTGCAGAAGTTGTTGAAGTAATTCATGAATTTCAGTTTCAGTAGTAACACTTATGTACTGATGAGGGGTGTCAAAAATGGTGTTTTTTGTGGTAGATTGAAAATCAGACACATTAGATTCTTCCAGGCTGCTGAACAAATCATTTCCTCCTGTTTTGGCCGGAGAAAAGCCGCTCTCGCGGGATTGACGCATGGCATCATCGGTCATTCGTTTAGCAAAAGTCCTGAATTCCAATTCATCAAAAAGGATTTTCAAGCGATCCATATCGGGTTGTTCCACTATTAGCGCTTGTGGATCAAAAGCAATAGGTACATCAGTGATGATTGTTGCCAATTGACGCGACTGAATGGCTGAAGCTGTATTGTTTTCGATATTTTCTTTCAGTTTTCCCTTAAGTTCGTGCAGGTTAAGAAGCAGATTGTCAATAGAGTCGTAATCGGCAATAAGTTTGGAAGCTGTTTTCTCGCCCACTCCCGGAACGCCGGGTATGTTATCGGAGGCATCGCCCATCAAACCAAGGATATCAATGAGTTGCTCAGGTCGTTTGATGCCATACCTTTCGCAAATCTCTGGCACACCCCAAATAACAGGATCTTCGCCTGCACGTGCGGGTTTATACATAAAAATATTTTCCGAAAGCAGCTGACCGAAATCTTTATCGGGGGTCATCATATAGGTTATAAACCCTTCTTTTTCAGCTGATTTGGCTAAAGTGCCAATCACATCATCGGCTTCAAAGCCATCAACAACCAAAATTGGAATATTGAATGCTTTTATCAAATCAATAATATATGGAATAGATGCAGCGAGGTCATCCGGCATTTTTTCCCTGTTGGCTTTGTAGGCAGGAAAATCGGTATGGCGTTGTGTTGGTACCATTGTGTCGAATGCGACACCGATATGTGTAGGTTTTTCTTTTTTCAGCACCTCATACAAGGTATTGGCAAAACCTAAAATGGCAGAGGTGTTTAATCCTTTTGAATTGATACGCGGATTCTTGTTAAGTGCAAAAAATGCTCTGTAAATCAATGCCATGGCATCGAGTAGGAAGAGTTTGGGTTTTGTATCAGACATATTGTTGCAGAATTATTGGGTAAAAATAAGCATTTGCAGCGGAGTTTGGCTTAGTCCGGAATCTTCTGTAAGCATGATAATACCCTCGGGCTTAAAATTGCAAGATAATTACACAAGTCCAAAAACCTAAAAATGAAATTTTATCATTATCAATTAAACAGGACCAAACCGTTTTAAATAGTGCTGATAATCATTACAGTAGGTCGTTTGCCAGATTAGCCAACTCCGACCGTTCTCCTTTTTCAAGCCGGATATGGGCATAGATACTGTGATGCTTAATTTTGTCGATGAGGTACGAAAGTCCGTTGGAGTGAGCATCCAGATAAGGGGTGTCAATCTGGAAAATATCACCTGTAAAAATAATTTTTGTGTTTTCTCCTGCACGTGTGATGATGGTTTTCACTTCGTGCGGTGTGAGATTTTGGGCTTCGTCAACAATAAAAATTACATTAGAAATGCTTCTGCCACGGATGTAGGCGAGCGGAGTGATTACAAGTTTTTCTTTTTCAATAGCTTCTGTAATTCTTTTATACTCTTTATCTTCTTCACCGTATTGATTTTGAATGAATTTCAAATTATCCCACAGGGGTTCCATATATGGATTGAGCTTTGATTTGATGTCGCCCGGCAAAAATCCGATGTCTTTGTTGCTTAACGGAACAATTGGGCGAGCAAGATAAACTTGTTTGTAGTTTCTGCGTTGCTCCCAGGCAGCAGCTAGGGCCAAAAGTGTTTTCCCTGTTCCGGCAATACCTTGAATTGAAACTAATTTCACCTCAGGATTAAGAAGTGCATGCAAGGCAAAAACTTGCTCTGCATTGCGAGGCATAATATGCGAAATAGCTTGTTTTTCAATTCGTTCGATACGTTGTGTAATTGGATTGTAATAAGCAAGTGTTGAGTTTTTAGGACTTTTTAAAACGAAATAATGATTAGGTACTGCTTTTGTAAGCCCAATTTCTTCGATGGAGCAAAATCCTTGCTGATACAGTTTGTCAATGATATCTGAAGGCACATCATCCAAATTCGTTTTGCCGGTATAGAGCGATTCAACATCTTTAATTTTACCGGTTTCATAATCCTCTGCCTGCAAACTTAATGACTTGGCTTTCAATCGCAGATTTACATCCTTAGAAACCAGAATAACCTTTTTATCCGTGTTTTCTTCTGCCAGTTTCAGTGCAGCATTTAAAATGCGGTGATCAGGTTTGTCGCTTCCAAATATTTCACAGGCATCCGGACTACTTTTTTCATCCATCAAGACTTTAAAACGTCCTTTGCTTGGGCCATTCAAACGCTTCCAGTTTTTCATACTGGTCTTCCCCGAAACCTTATCCATGAACCGTATGAACTCCCTTGCTTCAAAATTTTTGGTGTCGTTACCTTTTTTGAAATTATCCAACTCCTCAAAAACAGTAATAGGGATTGCCACATCATTTTCCTCAAAGGTGTTGATGGCGTTGTGGTTATATATGATAACGGAAGTGTCGAGGACAAAAATTTTCTTGATTTTTTCTTTAGCTGCAGGCATAAAACGGCATTTTAAAAAATTATGACCGTAAAGTTAGGATGTGAAAATCACTTCAATGTAAAGCATCAAATTAATTATCAACAACCAATTGTTGATGATATTTCAGGGTTTAATATGATGAAGAGGTCATTTTTTGTGGTTTCTTGCACAAAATATTAATAAAAACTTTTTATTACTTTTTTATATAATATCTAACCCTTTCAATGCCTGTGTATTATCTTTTTTATCTTTAATTTAGATCATTTCTAAGGCTAAATAATTTCTTTAGGGATAAAAAGATTTTATTTTTGTAGAAAGCTATTAGTACAAATTGCATCCAACATGCTAACATTTGACGGACAAATTTTCTCGAAACTACCTCAATCCGGCACTTCCATTTTTGCCATCATGTCGAAAATGGCAGCTGATCATCATGCGATCAACCTTTCACAAGGATTTCCTGATTTCCCTATTTCTGAAAAGCTCATTGCAAGGGTAAATCATTACATGAAAAAAGGGTTCAATCAGTATGCTCCAATGCCGGGAGTGCTTCCATTGCGCAATGCTATTGCTCAAAAGGCTGCGAAGACATATGGGGTTTCCTATGATCCTGAGCATGAAATTACCATAACAGCGGGTGCAACGCAAGCTATTTATACTGCAATAAGTGCCTTTATAAAAGAAGGTAACGAAGTGATTATTTTTGAACCTGCTTACGATAGTTACGCTCCTGCCGTAAAAATTAACGGAGGATTGGTCAAATATGTAGAGCTTACTGCACCCTTATTCAAAATAAACTGGAATGATGTGAAGCGGATGATCTCAAACCGAACCCGCATGATCATTATTAATAGTCCGCACAATCCAACCGGAAGCCTTCTCGACGAAAGTGATATGATGCAGTTGGATGTTATTACACGCAATACGGATATTATAGTTTTAAGTGATGAAGTGTATGAACATTTGATTTTTGATAATCAAAAGCATCAGAGTGCCTGTTGTTTTCCCGGTTTGGTAAACAGGAGCATGGTTATTGGTTCATTTGGAAAAACATTTCATGCAACGGGCTGGAAAACAGGCTTTGTTATGGCCCCTGCAGATTTAACGGCTGAATTCAGAAAACTCCATCAGTTTACAGTTTTTGCATCCAATACTCCCATTCAATATGCTATTGCCGATTTTCTGGAAGATGATGCTAATTACACACATCTTCCAGCATTTTATCAGAGCAAACGGGACTTTTTTGCTGAAAAACTGAAATCTTCCCGCTTTGAATTGATACCTTGTCATGGCACCTATTTTCAATTATTGAGTTATAAAGCCATTTCCGATGAACCGGAAATGGTATTTGCAGAACGTCTTGTAAAAGAGCATCGTATAGCATTAATACCTTTAGCACCTTTTTATCAGCAGAACCAAAACCAGCAACTGATGCGTGTTTGTTTTGCAAAAAAAGAAGAAACACTTTCCAAAGCTGCTGAAATCCTATGCAGGATTTAAGAATAGCCTATTTGCAGGCCAACCTGATTTGGGAAAACCCTCAGGCGAATCTGAGGTTGTTTGATAACTTAATGCAACAGCAAACGCAACCTAACGACCTTATTATCCTTCCCGAAACATTTACTACCGGATTTCCTGTTGATCCTCAAATTTTTGCTGAAGAAATTAATGGTCCAACAGCACAGTGGATGAGGGTAAAAGCTCAGCAGTACGATGCGGTTGTTTGTGGTAGCATACTTCTTATGGATTCGGGAAATTTTTACAATTGTTTCATCTGGATGCGGCCCGATGGCAGCTACGAAACCTATGCTAAAGGCCATGTTTTCAGGATGGGAGGGGAGCATGAGCAAATAACACCTGGAGACCATTTACTTACAGTTGAACTCAATGGCTGGAAAATCAGGCCTATGATCTGTTACGATCTTCGCTTTCCTGTCTGGTGCAGAAATACTTTTAAAAATGAAGTGTTTGCCTACGATTTGTTGTTGTTTGTTGCCAATTGGCCCGCAGTACGATCATGGCCTTGGAAGCAATTGCTTATTGCAAGAGCGATCGAAAACCAGTCGTATGTTATTGGCGTAAATCGTGTTGGAGTTGATGGATTAAACTTCAACTACACCGGCGACTCATGTGCGCTGGATGCTAAAGGATTTATGGTTTCGCAAGCGGTTGCAGAAAAGGAGATGCTTGTGGAAGTTCGATTGAACCATGCTGAACTGCTGATTTTCAGAGAGAAATTTAAAGTAGCCCTTGATTGGGATCGGTTTAATATCCTACATTTGTCATCTTAATTTTAATCTTTTTCGATGAATATAATTATAGCCGGTGATGGTGAGGTGGGATTACATCTTGCTGAATCACTTGTAAACAGTAATCATAATATTACCATTGTTGATCCAAATGAGGATTTATTGAAGATGGTTGAGTCACATTCTGATTTGATGACCATCAATGGCGATGCTACTTCAATCAGTGTTTTGCAGCGCGCAAATGTAAAAAAAGCTGATTTATTAATTTCGGTTGTCCATCAGGAACATATGAATCTTATGACCTGCATCCTGGCAAAAAAACTCGGAGCAAAAAAAGTAATAGCGCGCGTAAATACAATGGAGAACCTGAGTCTTCAAAACCGACAGATTTATCAGGAACTTGGAATCGACGCACTCATTTCTCCTGAAGATATTGCAGCACAGGAAATCATTTCGCTTTTGAAGCAAACAGCTGCTACTGAGGTTTTTGAATTCTCGGATGGTAAGCTTCAGCTTTTTATGATCAAGCTCGAGGCCACAGCGCCTGTCATTAATATGTCGCTGAATCAAATTGCAAGTGAATATAAGAATCTCAATTTCAGGGCAGTAGCAATTCACAGGAAACGAACCACTTTTATTCCTAGAGGCGATGATCAATTTCAGGCCAACGACCTTGCTTATGTCATTACAAAACCTGATGCCATTGAACAGCTACTTGAGCTGGGTGGAAAAGTGGAGCATGAAATACACAACGTGATGATCATTGGAGGAGGTCGTGTTGGACGTATTACTGCCAAACGGCTTGAAAAGGAGATGAATATCAAAATGATCGAAAAGGATAAAGAGCGTTGCATGGTGCTTACCGACTATCTTGAAGATACACTTATTGTAAATGGCGATGCTCGAAATATTCAATTGCTTGAAGACGAGGATATCACAAGTATGGACGCCTTTATTGCCGTGACCAATAATACGGAGACAAACATTCTCACTTGTTTGCATGCCCGCATGAGCGGTGTTAAGAAAACAATCGCGCTCGTTGAGAATATCGACTATATTGATATTTCACAAAACATTGGAATAGATACAATTATAAATAAGAAATTGATCGCTGCAAGCTATATGGTGCGTTATACTATGGGAACTGAAGTGTTGACACTAAAGTGCTTAAGTGGTATAGAAGCTGATGCTATGGAAATGATTGCGCGACCAGGATCTCCTATTACAAAGAAACCTATCAATAAGCTTAATATTCCGGAAGGGGCAATTATCGGAGGAGTAGTACGGGATGAGAAAGCCTATATTGCACTTGGCGATTTTCAGGTACAGGAGAATGACAAAGTGGTAGTTTTTGTGCTTCCTTATGCTGTTCACAAAGTGGAAAAGCTGTTCCATTAAATGGATTTATCCTGATTGATTATGAAAAGTTTTTTTAGAGAAATCAACTTCACCCTGATTGCACGTATTATTGGCTTCTTGTTAATAATTGAAGCTGTTTTCATGTTTTCTTGTGTGCCGGTGGGTTGGTATTATCATGGAAACCAATCATATGCAATGCTCATTGCATCAGCTACGACATTAATTTCGGGCTTGATGATGTTTCTTTTCAATAATAAAACTAGCAATTTACTGGGTAAAAGAGAAGGTTATATTATTGTGACATTGGCATGGATTTTTACTTCTTTTTATGGAGCATTGCCATTTTATATTGCTGGTGATATTCCTTCGTTTACAGATGCCTTTTTCGAAACAATGTCGGGATTTACAACAACAGGAAGTAGCATTCTAACGGATATTGAGTCGATGCCAAAAGACCTTTTATTTTGGAGAAGCCTCACGCATTGGCTGGGAGGCATGGGAATCATTGTTTTATCCGTTGCCATCTTACCTATCTTAGGGATTGGAGGAATG
>Ga0351971_1155_pt1 | contig 13785 bp, 12 predicted proteins | sample BONcelFGM3001F11_FD_206746 | JGI IMG/M metagenome (GOLD analysis project Ga0351971, IMG submission 206746) | Enriched cells from coal bed in the Powder River Basin, Montana, United States - BONCAT cells FGM rep2 HSBNCT.FGM.300.1.F11 ...
TGGCCAAATTCTATGGCGGCCAGACGGCCGTCTTCTGCGCCAACTACGCCGTGGAGCTCCATGGCGGTTACGGCTACATCGAGGAATATCCGGTGCAGAAATGGTATCGGGACGCAAAAATTCTGGAGCTGTATGAAGGAACCAAAGAAGCCGAAATCATGACGATCGGCCGGGCGCTGCAGGCGAGATAACGTAAAGTGATACGGAAAAACTGTCTCCGCTCCGCAGTGTAGATCCTAATTTTAGGGATTTACGCCTTGCGGGCAATGATGACCTGGGTCTTCGGCAGATACTGATCGAAGGACTCCATTAATTTTTCAGAGCCTTCCAGTTCCATCAGTTGAGCCCAGGTATTGGACCAGCTCTGCAATACGCGGTGATAGGGAGGCTTGATGCTGTCCAGGACGGCACCGTTTACGCCCTCGCTGCGCTTGACGATCCAGAACAATGACATAAAGACCGTCCAGAAGAAGCCCCATGTATCATAGCGTTCAACTTTCAGTCCCGACGCTTCCACCAGGCGGACAAAACTTTCCCGATCAAAGATCTGAATATGGTTCGGCTCCGAGAAGTAGCCCGGTTGTGCAACCGGCTTTTGCAGTGCTTCCGACCGGGCATCAGGCACGGTGATCAGGTACTTGGCGCCCGGCTTGCCCACTCTCACAAGTTCTCGCAGAATCTTTTCCGGGTATGACGTATGTTCGAGCATCTCAGTCGACATGATCTTCGTCGCATATTCATCCGGCAGCGGCAGCGGCATGGAGTCACTCACGAAGCCTTCAACTCTTTTTGCCGGAGATTCATGGGCCCTTTGGATAAGCGCCGCAACTTTTGCCGGATCGACATCCGAAAAGACGACATGTGCGCCCAGTCTTGCGCAAAACAATACGGCGTTTCCCTCCCCGCATCCCACATCCAAAACAACATCGTCCCCGGTGACCTGAAAGCCGGCAAACAGTTCTCCGGTTTCCACCCGGTACCATCCGCGCCGGACGGCGTCCGAGAGCCCGCAGATCCGTGGATCGACATCTCCTTCTTGGGGCGCGGCGCATCCGCTTCTTTTCTTCGGAGTTGATTTTCCTGTCGATCCGGACGAAGTCCGCTTGCTCTTTTCCGGCATATTCGGATTTCCAAATCCTATTCTTTGATCACTTCTCTGGCAATGACGATCCGCTGGATTTCCGATGTACCTTCGTAGATGGTCGTGGCGCGCGCGTCGCGGAATAAACGCTCGACCTTGTATTCCTTTGTATACCCATAGCCGCCGTGAACCTGGAGGGCCATGTAAGCGCACGCATTGGCGGTTTCCGAGGCGAACAGCTTGGCCATGGAGGCTTCCCGGGTGAACTTCAATCCCCGGTCTTTGCGGTCCGCCGCAGCCAGGGTCAGCCAGGAAGCGGCTTCGATCCCGGTCGCGGCGTCTGCGATCATAAACCGGATGGCTTCGAACGAACTGATGGGTTTTCCGAACTGGCGTCTCTGTTTAGTATAGGAAACGGCCTCGTCGAGGCAGGCCCTGGCAATTCCTACGGCCTGCGACGCGATGCCGATTCTCCCGCTGTCCAGTGCCAGCATGGCCACTTTGAATCCTTCGCCGGGATTTCCGAGCAGGTTCACCGCCGGGATTTCACAATCTTCAAAAACCAGTTCCACTGTATTGGACGCGCGGAGTCCCAGCTTTTCCTCCTTTGACCCGATGCTGAAACCGGGTGTGCCTTTTTCAATTATAAACGCGGAAAGCCCCTTGGTCCCCTTCTCCTGGCCGGTCCTCGCGATCAGATTAATGATGTCGGCATACTGTCCGTGCGTGATAAAAACCTTGGTCCCGTTAATGATATACTTGTCTTTTTTGAGAATCGCCGTAGTGGTCATCGAACCCGGATCAGAGCCCGCGCCCGGTTCGGTGAGCGCAAACGCTCCCAACAAAGACCCTTCGGCAAGTCCCGTAAGCCATTTTTCTTTCTGTTCCTTATTGCCGAATTTGAGGAGCGGCTCACTGGAGAGATTGGCCACCGACATGGTAACGGCCGTCGATGCGCAGGCGTATGCGATCTCCTGCAAGGCCAGCGAATAGGCGACGGTTCCCGCACCCGATCCTCCCAAAGCCTGCGGCACCATCATGCCCAGCAGACCGAGTTCACCCATTTTTTTTACAGCCTTCATCGGGAAAATGCCCTGTTTGTCCCATTCGGCTGCCAGGGGTTCCAGTTCCTTTTTAGCAAAGTCTCCGGCCATGAGCCGGATCATTTCTTGTTCACTTGTGATTTCAAATGCCATAACCGTCACTCTCAGGGAATGTACAAAACGACCAGCAGTTCCGTCTTTTCGCCGCAAGGATTGCTCAATTCGTGATGCAGCGCCGAATTAAAATGGATAGACTCGCCCCGCGTAAGAAGGCTTTTGTTTTTACCTACCAGAATCGAGAGCTTTCCTTCCAGCACGTAGATGAATTCTTCACCTTCGTGATGGTAGGCAACGCCCTGGTGCGCCGTATTCGGTTCGATTGTGATGCGGTAAGCGCCAAGGTGCTTGTCCGAGCCGGATTTTGTAAGCTGTGTGTATGCGTATGACCCGGCGCGAATCTTCTGGCTTTTCATTCGCGATGATGCCTTTTTGCTTTCGGCGGCGCCGAGCACTCCAACGTCAACCTTCAGCGTGCGGCTCAACTGCAGGACCAGCGCCACAGGGGGCGTGGCAGCATCTTTTTCAACTTTTGTCAGCAGGTCGACGGGATACCCCGTTTCATGAGCCAGTTCCTCGATGCTCAATTTTCTGTCTTCGCGATACGCTCTGACACTCTCACCGAATGACTTCTTTTTATCGTTTGCTTTTGCCATGGTCCGTTTCCCAAAAATGATATCGACGTTATTTTGTCTGCAGACTCTTCGCACCCGTCACTGATTCTAGCCATATATTTTGCGGATAGCGAACATTTTTTTGATATCGGATCATTTTTTTTACATAAAAACAGATCAGGCTCTCTTCAGATATCCCTTCCCTGATGCCCGCATACTGCCCATCCGGCCAAAGACAGGAAAACGCGGACCCGGGGGAAATCTTAACAAGGTAGACCTTTTACGACAGAAAGCTTGCGCTCCTGTTCTGATTTCTCCGGGGGAATGTACAAGAAAGGCTTGAAGCCGGTTGGTCTTGCGGATAGCGACCGCTGCGAGATGGATCTCCCTCGGTTTGCCGGGCTGTGGGATCTCGTTTGCGTCTTATTTTCTTTCAGCAATAAATACGCGAAGGGTTGTCTTTAATAAAAGGCTACAGACAATTCATCGGTTGATCGGGGACATCGGCAGCAAAGGTCGCGACCTTTGCCGGTTGCCGGACCAGCCTCCAAATGGGGCAAGATTTTCATAACAGCTGTTTTCGGCCTATATGACGCCGTCCTGCTGCAATTTCTCGAGATCTGCAGGTGTCAGTCCCAGCAAGTCCTGATAGATTTCCGCGTTATGCTGACCGAGGAGTGGAGAGGGCTTGTATTCATAATCGCTTTTGGACAAACGGATCGGACAGCCGGCCATTTTGAATTTGCCGCGCTCGGGATGTTCAAACTCCACAATGGTCCCCCGCTGATTGAAATGCGGATCGTTTAAAACTTCCTTCGTATCCAGCACCGGTGCGGTTGGAATGCCCAGATCGGCCAGCGTCTTAAAGACTTCCATTTTGTCCTTCGTCCGGGTCCAGCCCTCGATGGCTTCCTTGAGTTCATTATACCGTTCGATGCGCAGATAAATGTCGTTTTTCAGTTCTTCTGTTGCCAGGTCCTTCCGCCCGATCGCGATCATCGCCATTTCGTATTGCTTGGGTGTAATCATGTTGATGTAGGCATAGTCGTTGGGACCATCTCCTTTGCATCTCACGACTTCCACAAAATCACGCCGGGGCGCCGGCTCTCCGTCGTCCAGCGGATGCAAAGCGGTCGGCACCCGGTTGAAATTGATAATGGCATCCGCCATGGATTGCTCCACAACTTGTCCTTCGCCGGTTTTCAGCCTTTGAATATAGGCGGCGAGAATCCCGATGGCGAGATGCATGCCCGCTCCGGTATCACCGATGTTCGGCCCGGGATTCAAAGGCGGCGTATCGGCCGTTCCCGTATTGCTCATGGCCCCGCCGATCGCCTTGGCAACCAAATCCATGGACAGATAATTGCTGTAAGGCCCGCCTTTTCCAAAACCCACGTTCTCCGCGTAAATGATCTTCGGATTGATTTTAGAAAGGACGTCGTAACCGATCCCTATTCGCTCCATAACGCCGGGCGCGAAATTGGTGACGACGACATCAGCCTTCTTCACCATCTCTTTGAACATTTTTACGCCTTCGGGGTGCTTGAGGTTCAGTGTGATGCCGCGCTTATTGGCATTGAGCGATAGATAATACCAGGAGTCCAGCCCCTTCCGGGCATCTTCGTCACTGATCATAAGGGTCCGGCCGACCTCTCCGGTTATCGGTGGTTCGATTTTGATCACATCGGCGCCCAGAAAGGCCAGCTGTTCGGTACAGGATGGTCCGGCTTCCCATTGCGTCAAATCAAGTATTTTCAATCCTTCAAGAGCCTTCGGCATAGTCATCTTCCTCTTTTTGTATTTCTTTAATCAACCACCCCGCAGCAAGCTGCCGCGGTAAGTAATGAACGTGTTTGTTGCCAGGCAAGCCGCGGAACATTAACGCTCGTCTCGCAAAGCGGGTTTTAAAAGACCCGATGTACAACAATTCACGGCTGTACATCGGGCCGTGTCAACTTCTTTTGATTATTCACCCCAGCCGTTTTTGCCATTGCATCGTTCCAGCTTCGGATCCATCCAGGGGAGAACCTTTTCGGCCGGCAACCTGATGATTGTGCCTACGTACGAAGCTTCCTTGAACCAGTAATAAGGCGGAATTGTAAAAGACGCCTTCTGCTGCTCCGGCGGCGCATAGACCTCGGCGGAAAGATCCTGGATCGCCTTATGATCGCAGGCCCGCATTTTGATCACCTTTCCGTTTGCCTGACGATACGTATCGCCTTCCCAGAGCTGGATAATCTTCTCGGCATTCGTGGTTTTGGCCCGCTCTATGATGTCCAGCAACCAATACGTCTGCATTGCCCAGGAACCTCCGACACCGGCCATACCATGCTTGAAGGCGTAACCGTTGTAAGGAGGAGATTTGAATTTTTCCCACTGATCACGATAGGTTGTATACAGTTTCGTATACCCCGGAGCGGCATCAAAGGGAACCGGGGAATGATACGGGCCGACATGGACCCAGTCCGCTCCGCCATTGCGGCCCAGTTCGTGCTGCATATTGGCTTCCGTCATCCAGATGTTGGCGAAAGGAAGTTTGAGTCCGCTCTGCTGAGCCTGCTTGGCGAGATTGGCCGCATCAGGCACCCAGTCTCCCGTAAAGATAACTTCGGCGCCGGAGGCTTTGATTTTGGCCAAATACGGGGCGAAATCCGTCAGGAAAAGTTTATGATAATCTTCGCCGACGATCTGCGCTTCAGGAAAATATTCCTTCAGACCATTCTTGAATCCATCCGCAAAAATGTGGCCGAATCCATAATCCTGACACAGGATATAAAATTTCTTTTCCTTCTTTCTGATCTGTCCATAGTAATAGGCAAGGCCGCGGGCGACCTGATCAGCGGAGAAAGATCCCTGGAAGGAGTAGCGCCCGAAATTTTCGGCATTCTGGATATCATCCGAGGTGTTGCTGGCGTTTAAAGCAATGACCTTGTGCTTGTTGGCTACTTCATTGATGACCTTCATGATGTGGCTGCCGTCGCATCCCCAAAGGATATCGACTTTTTCCTGAAGGACCATTCGTTCTGCGACTTTCTTGGCCTGATCCACTTTTCCCATCGAATCCGCCTGGATCACCTGGACTAATTTCTTCTTGCCGTCCACCCAGATGCCGCCGCGCTTGTTAATATCGTGCGCAACCCAGCTGACTGTGCCCCAGTAGAATTGGCCGTTGACCGTCGACGGCCCGGAAAAAGAAGCAACGATGGCGATTTTGATCGTATCTCCCGTCGGGCTCACCCAGGTCGACGGATCAAAGCCGGTCATATCGCCCATCTTCTTGGCATCGAAAGCCGAATTGGCTTTACCCAATTTATCCGACGGATCCACTTTGGCTTCCTTGGCTTCCTTGGCTTCCTTGGCTTCCTTGGCTTCCTTGGTTGCCTTCTTCGCCTTGGCCGCTGCAGCCGTTGACGGATTGTAGGCCGTAAGTGACAGAGCCACCAGGGCCATCATGATGAAAACAAAACTTTTGCCAATTAATTTCATTGAAAAGTTCCTCCTTCCGAAAAATTGTTTGATCGTTAACGTATCCCCCATCCCTGACGTCGGACGTCCACTTCCACCGCTTACAAAATAGAGACCAGTCCGGCGGTTTCACGTATCGCCGGCTGCTGGTCGGACTCCCTCATTTCCGCAAGACATGCGGCGCCGAAAGCCGCCGTGAAGCGCGGCACTTCCGGAACGAGAACAGAAATACCCAGAACCGTATTGATCGCCCGCACCAGTCCCGCATCCTCTCCTCCGCCTCCGGTCAAAACAACATCGGGCTCCATCTTTACCCTTTTCACCAGCATCGCCACCTTGGAAGCCATCGCCCGATGCACCCCCGCCAGGATATCCCCGGCACGGGCGCCTTCAGCCAGACGGGAAATCGTTTCCGATTCCGCAAAGACCGCACAATTCGTTGAGAATTCAACAGGGGTGCTTGATTTTAAGGAAAGCGACCCGATCTCTTCGAGAGGAACATGGAGAATACGGGCAATGACCTGCAAAAACCTTCCGGAACCTGTGGCGCATTTTTCGCTCATCAAAAAATCGGCAACCCGTCCTGCGGCTGTGATTCGCGCGGCTTTGGTGAGCTGCCCGCCGATATCGACCACGGTTCGGGCAGACGGAAAAAGACAATGACAGCCCATGGCCTGGCAGGAGATATCGGAAACCGTAAGCCCGGTAAAGGGCGCACTCTCGGCACCTACTCCTGTCACCACCAGGCCGGATAGACCATCGGGGTCAATCCCGGCCCGGGAGATAACTGACTCCAGAACCCTCCGGGCGGCTTCCTTATAATTCCCTCCGGACACGACGAGATCCTTCGCCACGATCTTGCCGCAGGCGGTGAGAACCGCCGCAATGGAGACCGAGCCGATATCCAGACCGGCATAATATTTTATTGAATCGTTCATGCGAAAAACGTCACCTCTTCCATTTTCCGTTCGCGGCTGCGGACAATGCCCCGCCCCGCAAAATCCCTGCCGATGAGCGCCGCACCCAGAGCTCCCGTAATAAAGGGCTCCGGCGGAACCTCAACGGGAAAACCAACCTTGTCCTCTATGGCTTTAATGAGGCCGCTGTTCTTGGCGCCCCCGCCCGTTACCACCATGTCTTTTTTTAATCCCAGATGCCGAGTCATATTGACGACGCGGCCGGCAATCGCCATGTGCAGACCCGCGACAATTTCCGGAATGGTCGCTCCCTCCGCCAGCCGGGAGGTCACCTCATGTTCGGCAAAGACTGTGCAGATATTGGAAATCTTGACATACGTCTTCGCCTTCTGCGACAGATCGCCCATCTCGGTAAGCTTGATCCCCAGGGTCTCGGCAATCACTTCCAGGAAACGGCCCGTTCCGGCGGCACATTTGTCGTTCATGACAAAATTGGCCACTTTGCCCTCGGCATCCAGCTGAATGCCTTTGGAATCCTGCCCGCCGATGTCGATGATGGTGTGTGTCGCCGGAAATATGGACCAAATCCCGCGCGCGTGGCAGGTGATCTCGGTCATTTGTTTGTCGGCAAACGGCACATTGATCCTTCCGTAACCCGTCGCCACAATGAAATCGAGGGCGGAAAAAGAAAGGCCGCACTTCTTGACGGCTTCGTCCATTACCAAAAGAGCCTGATGACGATGCTCTGCACCCGTGGGGCCGATAACCGAAGTCAGATTCTGTCCCTGATCATCCACGATGACGACCTTGGTCATGGTGGAGCCGATGTCAATTCCAGCAAAGGGCATTTAGTTTATTTTCTCCTTTTTTATTTAACGGCGCGTCCCGCCAGCGATTCCAGGAAGGCACTGATCTGAGCTTTCCACTGCGCCTCCGAGTAATCCCGCAGGTCCACCATGTCGGAAACCAGCTGCATCATGGGAATGTCGGTATACTGCCCCAGCAGATTTTTCATGTCAATCTGTCCGACCGTCGTGGCCCGGCAGGAACGGCAGGCGTGAAAGACGACGCCGTCGATCTTATAATCTCTGATCTTTTCGAGAAGCTGTTCCACAAACGGATGGCCGCTTCCGGCCTGGGCTTGTTCATGCCGCTTCGACAGACGCAGAAAACTGCGCCAGGCCATATACTCGACGGGATCTTTCACATGACGCGGCACCTCCACCGGATCATACGAGCGGTAGACGTTTTCAATCACAAAAACCGCTCCGAAACTTTCAAAGTAATTGAATATCCAGAGCGTGTGCCAGGGCGGCAGGCCGCCGCCGTACAGAATGCGGTACTTCTCATCCGGAATCACGCCTGTCTTATTTTCCACCTTCTCTTTCACTTCGTCGTAGAGGCTCTGGTAAAAGTCCACGGCCACCTGCGTTCCGGAATAATAATAGGCGGCCGTCATAATGCTGAAGTGATCCTGGGCCGGCATCGGGCAGGGAACAGCGACGCGCAGACGGTCGACGTCATACCAGAGGCGCCAAGCCTTGTCACTCAGACGGATCGCTTCCCAGAGACGCTCCGTGTCCAGCTTTTTGCCGGTCTGCGCTTCTAAAAACGTAATCAGGCCGCGGAACTGCTCCGTCTGATACCGGATATAGTGATCGCGAATGTCCCTGATCGCAGCGTCCGCCGGCGGCCAGGCCACATCGATGCTGTAAGTGGGGATGTCCAGAAACCGACGGGTCGCCTGAAACCATTTGAAACGTGGATCGCAGACCGCGCTCGAACCCAGCATCATATCCGGCATGGCCATGCCGCCGTCGGGGGAGTTTTCCGGGATGCCGCCCGCTTCTTTTCTCAGACTGTCAAACCCGAGACCGATCCGGGCATAACTGCAGAGGACCTGGGAATAGCCGTCGGACTCCGCCTTCAGGAGAAAGCGGTCCATTTCGCGCTTCGCTGCGCAAAGGCCGGCGTAATTTTCCGTGGGCAGCGGAACAATATCCATGGCGCGGAGAATCTCGTCATATTGCGAGCTCACCATCATATAGGCCACTTTTTTCCCGTCAGCGTGTGCTTCATGGGCGGACTGGTAGATGTTCTTTACCAGAGACCGTACTTTGCGGGCCGTATTGGTGCCCTTCACTGCCGTCGTCTTCGTTTGTTCTTTTGCTTCCATCATTTTCTCCCTTATCCAATCATCTTTGGGCTCTATTAGTATCTCCGATTCACGGCCTGCTCGGCTTCGTAAAACAAGCCAGAGGCAAGGCGCGCGAATCTTGAGGAGTGAAGCGTACTTTCGTACGCCGCAGCGACGAAGGATGAAGCGCAACGCCGCATCTGGACGTTTTACGGAACCGAGATCATTTCCAGGAAGGCCTGCACCCGTGTCCGCAACTGACCGATTGTCGAGGTCGAGTAATCATCTTCGATCATCAGCACCGGTATCTTTAAACCTTCGAGATACTCGCGCAGGTCAGGTCCCTCCAGTTCGCACGTATCGCAATAGCGGACGATGTAAAATATCGCGGCCTTCGCCTGCCAGTCTTTGATAAAGCGGCCGATATAGGCGTAGCGGTTTTCCAGATCCTGCTGACGATCGCCCATCTGGGGAACATTGCTGCGCGGACAGTGCGTCGCCAGGTATCGGCTCGCAATCCCCGCAAGCGGGTCCGTCGTTTCGGGAACATCATCCCAGAAGAAACGCGTGCCCGTACAAAGGTCATCCATCACCACCCGGGCGCCGGAATCTTCGACAAGCTTGATAAAAGCAATATCGTCGATTTCATTCCCCCAGATGAAGATACGCGGCACGTCCGCGGGTCTGGCAACAGGACGCCCCTTTACCTCGTCGATGAACTCCCGGATCAGCTCGATGTGCTCCGCTCCCGGAAGACCCATCCCGGCAACCAGCAATTTCGTAACTTCCACACCCGACACCCGCGGCGGATCCGATTTCCTGAGTTCGTACAATTCCCTCAGCAGAGCCCGACGCCGGTTATAGAGTTTCACGGCCTGGGCCAGTTTGGCCGGTTCGAGTTTTCGGCCCGACCACTCCCCCAGACGTTTAATGAAATACTCCAATTCGCTCCGGTAAAACGCAACGGAGCCGGCCCCCATCATATGGGGCACATTGATGATATGATTGAAGGGAGATGGCCTGTTGTGGCGCCAGATTTGATACAGGCGGTCCACGGTATCGCAGCTGTGCGGTACGACGAAGCCGTCGAGAAAGTCGTATTCCCCTTTCAATGCCATATTGAAGCAACTGCGCGCAAATGGGCAGGCCATGGGTTCGAGAAAAGCGTCCGCCTGATCGATCGGCTCACTCTGGCTTCCCTGAATACGGTAAGGAACCATATCGAAGGCTGTGATAATTTCGTCGGGAACAAAGCAGCAAAAGTAACCGATGACTTTCTTGCCCGCATCATGCAGTTCTCTCGCGCGCTTTCCCCTGTTTTGATAAAGCTCATTGATCTTTTCACTCGCTGTCATGACATCCTTCTCCAGTTTTGTTTCAAGTTTGTGCGCCTATGCGTTTCTACAATTTCATCCGGTTGTCAGAGCAGACATGATCCGCAATCTTTCTTCCGGATGTATTTATTTATTTTCCTCCGGTGTATTTACCTTCCTGCCGGAGCTTCTCGATCTCCAGTTTTTCCAGTTCGGTGTAGGCGATCTTGCCGACTTTCGTGAGCGGCAGGCTGTCCCGGAATTCAATCTCCCGGGGGCAGGACCATTTGATGAGGTGCTTCTGGCAATGAGCAATTAATGCTTTTGCCAAATCGGGACTGGCCTTCGACTTGTCCTTCAAAACGACAAAGGCCTTGACCCTTTCGACCTGCGCCTCATCGGGCACGCCGATCACGCAGGCGGCCTGCACATCGGGATGTTGATCCAGAGCGGCCTCTACCTGAACGGGATAAACGTTCATCCCCGAGGATTTGATCATTCTTTTCAGCCGCAGTTTGAAATAAAAGTAGCCGTCTTCATCCATGGTGAAGATATCCCCCGTATGAAGCCAGGTGCGGCCGTCGTCATGTTTTTTAATGACCGCCGCTGTTTCCTCGGGGCTCTCCAGGTAGCCGAGCATGACGGCCGGACCGCTCACGCAGAGCTCGCCTTCCTGGCCCACGGGAACTTCCCGGGTCGTGCCGATGCCGACCACCTTTGCCAGCATATCCGGGAAGGGAATACCCACACTGCCCTCCCGATAGCCGTCAAGCGGCGTCGACATGATGCCCGTCACGGCCTCCGTCAGTCCATAGCCCTCCACGAGCTGGACGTTCCCGCCCTGATGTTTCACGAGCTCTTCGAATCGTTCCTTGACCTGCCTGGGCAGCGAGTCCGCGCCGCAGGAAGTATTTCTCAGGCAACTCAGATCCGCCGTCTGAAAATCAGGGTTTCGGGTCAGTGCATCATAGAGGGTCGGCACACCGGTGATGAGCGTCGGCTTCTTTTTCTTGATGAGATCGGCCACGATCTCCGGAGTAAACTGCGGGACAAGAATGCTCTTGGCCCCTCCCATAAAGGCAGCATTGCAGCAGATCCCCAGGCCGAAGCCATGGAAGATGGGAAGAATGGCCAGAACGGACGCGTCTTCGGCGTGAAGACCTTCGCCCCAGTTGGCGACCATCAGCCCCTCGCTGATAAAGTTATAGTTGGACAGCATGATCCCCTTGGGGAATCCCGTTGTGCCGCCGCTGTAAAGGATAACGGCCAGCTCATCCGTACCCATGTCGGCCTCGGGCGCCTCGGGATAGTTTGCGGCCATCAGGGGCTTCCACCATTTGACCATCGGGTCTTCGTGAGTCTTGTCCGCGCCCTGATCAGGCGGGGTCACTTGATCGAAGATTTCCGTCAGGATCAGCGTTTCCAGCTTGGTTTCACCCTTGATCTCCTTGAATTTGTCGTAAAACAGATCCAGGGTCAGGGCGACGCGGCTCTTGCTGATATTGAGGTAATAGACAATTTCTGACGGCGTCGAAAGCGGATGGATCATGCTGGCGACGACGCCCAGTTTATTGGCCGCATAAAAGCAGATGATGCCCTGGGGTGAGGTGGGCATGGAAATAGTGATCCGATCCCCTTTCTTCAACCCGATGGCGGCGAGAGCATTGGCGCATAAATCGATTTGGTTCGCGAATTGCCTGTAGGTTGCCGTGTAGTCAAAAAAATCGTAGGCAATGCGCTCGGGATACTGCTCAACCGTCTGCATCAGCGCTTCGTACATGGTCACGCGGGGATAATCGATTGTCTCCGGTACGCCTTTATAAAACTTCAACCACGGTTTTTTTTCTGATATCATGGGAAATCTCCTTATCGCGGGATGTGATAACTTTTAAGCTCCAAAGCCTAAAGTCTTGACAAGATATATTGAGGGTGAGTAAGTATTCTTCATTGGACTGATAATCAAGGTTTTTGGACTGTTTCACGATAAATACCGTTTCATGTTGAAACATTGATTTTTCACATTAAACGTGATTTCAGTACGAACAAACAATTAATGGCGCAGGCGGTACAGATAAAGAGAACCAAAGGGAGCAAGGAAAACCATGAAAAAGCAGGATAAGGCGGCGGCCGCCATTTCAGCTGTTTTCCCGACTCGGGAAACATTCATCAAATTTACCGAAGACGGTGAGAACAAGAAAACCATCCAGTCTTTTGTTGATTACGCGGTTAGAAACAAAATTATTGAAACCTCCGGCCCCAAAAGTCTCGAAGAGTTTATCGCCCGTCAAGCCAGGTCTCCTGAAGACTGCGCGCCGCCCGATCAACTTACTTTTGAAGAGCTTCTCGATAAAAAAGAGGATATGCTTCGATTTAACCTTTCGGAGCGGGCATTGGCCGATCGGATCAATTCCCTGATTTCCGCGAGCGGTATCGATTTGCCCAAAGTCAGCAATTCCATGTTGACACGGCTCAAGACGAAGCCCGCGGATAATGCTTATAAGCAGAACGTGATCCGAAGTTTCGCTTTCTGGCTGGGCCATGAACGAACCGATCTTGGTCGAAAATTGAACTATGAAACCCTGATGAAGATCTGCCCGGAGGACAAACCGGCGGACAGTTACAAAGAAGGGATCCGCATCGGATTTGCCCTGATGAGCCGCGGAGACGTTATCGATCATCCCATCACAAACTGGCTGAAAGCGTGCATAAAAAATTACGTGGACAAAACCATGGAGGGTTCTCTTCAGGGAGCGTGGGGCAAAGTCCGGTCCCACGACTTCACAACGTTTTACGTGGACATTCCGAAAAAAGAAGAGGCCAGTGATCCGACGGCATACCGGTCCTGCCTTAAACACGCCGTTTCACTGACCCACCATGTTGCCATTCGCTGGGCCATTTCCAAATATTATACCAACAACCGCTTCTTATCCATCGGGATCGTCGCCGGCAAATTCGCCTCTCTGGATAATTATCTTCTGCCCATGCTCAATGCCAAGCTGTTGGGCGATCCCATCATCCGCGTCTCGGACTATGTCCGTCAATGCCTCTTGATTAATGACACCCGCGTCATCCTCTGCAGCAAGCCCAGTGAAACGGTCTTATTCAAGGGAGAAACATTCAGCATCTGGTGGATCGTGGCCTTCTGGAGTGCTTTTTAT
>Ga0351971_1156_pt1 | contig 13707 bp, 15 predicted proteins | sample BONcelFGM3001F11_FD_206746 | JGI IMG/M metagenome (GOLD analysis project Ga0351971, IMG submission 206746) | Enriched cells from coal bed in the Powder River Basin, Montana, United States - BONCAT cells FGM rep2 HSBNCT.FGM.300.1.F11 ...
ATATGATTTTGCTCCGGATAAGTCTTTTGCAATCTCATCGCTAAAATAGCGACTATCCACCAGATAGCCATCCACAAAAAAAGAAAATTGTTGCTCTCAGAATATCAACAGGCAGTGGATGCGTTGGAAGCTTGCGGTTTCGAGAAAGGTTGGGTGCAAGATTATGAGCACTGAGAAAAAAGTTGAACTGCTTGTTTTTTCTTCACAGCTTGAACAGCTTTCATGGGTTTCAGCTTTGGAAAATCTTCTAGAACACAACAAATCCTCTCAAGTATACATTGTCGGTGGAGCCTTGCGAAATGCACTGCTGGGAATCACCAAAAAAAGTTTTGATATGGACTTGCTGGTGGATCCCAAGTCAGACTCAAAATTGGTTGCAGAACAACTTTCCAAGTCTCTTCATTGTTCCTACTTTGAGCTTGATGCCGAAAGAGCCACCTTCCGCATTACTTTAGAAAACGCTCAGATAGACATTAATGGCATACGAGGACAGGAGCTTATGGATGATTTATTTCTGCGAGATTTTAGCGTTGATGCACTATGTCTGCCCCTTGATAATTTCATCAAAATACTGCATCGTGGAGAAACCCGTATGCCTGTCCTGAACTATTTTCAAGGCATCGAAGACCTTCGTTTGCGGAAAATTCGAATTCACAATCCTTCTTCCTTTAAAGATGATCCTCTGCGTCTTCTGAGAGCTTACCGATTGGCAGGCGAAATTGAAGGTTTTATCGACGAATTTACGATCGAGCAAATCACTACAGACCGGGAGCTTTTGTTTAGAGTCTCCGGAGAGCGAATCCGCGACGAGTGGATGAAAATTCTTGCTTTTCCAGACAGCTCAAGTTGGCTTCAACTTATGGACAAAAGCTCCTTGCTCTCTATAGTCTTTCCTTTTCTTGAAAATTTTCGACCTATGGATGAGGCTTACACTAATGATCTTCAGGTCAGGAAACATACCCTGGAAACCTTGCAGTATCTGGAGCAGATCATCCTACGCATACGAAAACACGATTTCCCTCATAGTCCAAAATTACTTCAACTGTTGGATCAAAGCTTCTCCCCTGAACGTAGCAACGAAGTTCTGCTCAAATTGGCAAGTCTTTTGCACGATATTGGAAAACCTGACACCCTCAGCATAGAAAATGAGCGCTTGCGCTTTTTTCATCATGAAGAAAACGGAGCAGAAAAAGCCCTGCTCTATCTAAAAGATTTAAAGCTCTCCAATAAAGAAACCGAATTCATTGAACACCTGATTTTGGAACATATGCGTCCCCACCAGCTGTCAAACGCAGAGGAAGTAAGCGACAGGGCAAAATATCGTTTTTTCAGAGATTTGAGCGAAGAAGGACCTTTTCTTTTACTACTGGCCTTAGCAGACGCCTACGCTACCAAACGCATCCCCATGGGTACCCTGACGCAATACGAAGCTTTTGTTAGCGACATGCTGGATTATGGCTTCAAGGAAAACCTGAAACAAGTGACGCCCCTTATGGATGGCAACGGAGTGATGAATTTGCTTGGTATTGAGCCTTCGCCTCAGGTAGGTCATATCCTTGCCTCCCTCTTGGAAGCTCAGCATCTAAACCGCGTCAGCAACAGAAAAGAAGCTGAGGAGTTTATCCTACAATGGTTGAAAAATCCAGACGATCCTTTTAGTCTCTAAGCAAAAAAATCTGTTTTTTTAAAAAAACGCATTATACTTTTTATGGTTTAATTAAGATATTATATGGTGGTGATAAAATTGGATAAAGATTTACTAACAACTCAACGTGGTTTGGCACAGATGCTAAAAGGCGGAGTCATCATGGATGTTACTACTGCTGAACAGGCACTTATAGCCGAATCAGCAGGGGCAGTTGCTGTAATGGCTTTAGAGCGAGTTCCCTCAGATATCAGAGCTATGGGTGGAGTAGCCCGTATGACTGATCCAATCAAGATTAAAGAAATACAACGAGCAGTATCCATTCCAGTGATGGCCAAGTGCCGTATCGGTCACATTGTTGAGGCTCAGGTGCTTCAAGCGCTAAAAGTCGACTATATTGACGAAAGCGAAGTTTTAACCCCTGCAGACGAAGAAAACCACATCGACAAAACCAAGTTTCGCATTCCCTTTGTTTGTGGCTGCAGAGACCTTGGCGAAGCCCTCCGAAGGATTTCTGAAGGAGCTGCCATGATCCGCACCAAAGGCGAAGCCGGTACGGGTGATATAGTAGAAGCCGTCAGACATATGCGTCGCGTACAATCTGAAATTCGCAAAGTAATTCATATGCAGGAAGATGAGCTTTTTTCAGAAGCCAAACGCCTCATGGTTCCTGTTGGCTTATTGCATGATATCAAACAAAGCGGCAAACTCCCAGTAGTCAACTTTGCTGCAGGTGGAGTAGCTACTCCTTCTGACGCTGCCCTGATGATGCTCCTTGGGTCAGACGGGGTATTTGTCGGTTCAGGTGTATTTAAATCTTCTGATCCGGAAAAAACAGCCAAAGCCATAGTACAGGCCGTGGCTCACTGGAATGATCCCGAAATCATTGCCAGGGTTTCCGAAGGCATGGGCGATCCCATGAAAGGGCAAAGTATCCAAAGCCTTTCAGAACAAGAAAAAACAGCCAAAAGAGGAATTTAGCCTGGTGAAATGTATTGGTATTCTTGCTTTTCAGGGTTCAGTAGAAGAGCACGAGCAGATGACATCCAATCTTGGATGCTCCGTTTTGCGGATAAAACAGGCCAGCGATCTGAATGATATTGGAGGTCTCATTATCCCTGGAGGAGAAAGTACTACTTTTCTGAAACTCCTCCAAACTGCCGGACTCTATGAGCCCTTGAAGGAAAAAATCCAAAAGGGTTTGCCTGTTCTGGCTACTTGTGCGGGTATTATCATATTAGCAGATAAAGTTGATCCTGAAAATCAACTTTCAATGGGCCTATTGCGCATTAGTGTAGTTCGAAATGGCTATGGGCCACAATATGATAGTTTTTGCGAGGAGGTTGCTATTGAGAGCTTTAAGGAAACGTTTCGAGCAGTTTTCATACGAGCCCCCCTTATTCAAGCGGTGGATCCGGAAGTAAAAGTCCTTGCCAGGGACAAAGCGAATCATCCCGTTTGGGTTGTGGACCGTAATGTCTGGGGCTTGACTTTTCATCCCGAATTAACCTGTGACCATCGAATTCATCAAATGTTTATAAATACTATACGCTACTAAGCAATAAGGAGGAACACATATGTCTGGTCATTCTAAATGGCATAATATTAAAGGAAAGAAACAGGCAGAAGATGCCAAAAGAGGTAAGATTTTTACCAAGGTAGGCAAAGAAGTAACCATCGCCGCAAGAGTAGGTGGAGCAAGCCCTGAGAGTAATCCCCGTCTACGTTCTGCTATCGAAAAGGCAAAAGCTGCAGGTATGCCCAACGACAACATTAAACGAGCTTTAATGCGTGGTACCGGAGAGCTTCAGGACGGAACCGTCATTGAGGAACTCACCTACGAAGGCTACGGACCCAATGGAGTTGCAATTTTGGTGGACGTCACTTCTGACAACAAAAATCGCACCAGTGCTGAAATTCGCAAAGTTTTCAGCAAATTTGGCGGAAACATGGGAGAACAGGGCTGCGTTGCCTGGATGTTCAATCCAGTAGGCAAGATCGTGCTTAAAAATACCAATCTGAGCGAGGATGAAGCCTATGATATCGCAGGATTGATCGAAGCACAGGACGTCCAACAGGAAGGAGATCAATTCGCCCTTATTGTGGGGCCTACTGATCTTTATAAAGCCAAAGATATCCTGGATGAAAAGAAAATCGAAACCGAGTCTGCAGATCAAATCAAAGTGCCTACAACCACCATAAAACTCACTGGCGACGAAGCTATACGAATGCTCAAACTGATCTCTGATCTTGAAGATCATGACGATGTGGACGAAGTCTATGCCAACTTCGATATCTCCGATGAAGAAATCGAAGCCTTTTACAATAGCAACTGAGGATCTTGCGCCTAAAAAACTAATTCTTGGCCTTGATCCAGGCATTGCTCGTTTGGGTTTTGCCTGTCTGTGCGAGGACAATGGCCAATTATCCATTCAAGATGCGGGGGTGTTTATAACCACCCCCCAAGCCATAGAATTACGCCTTAAGCTTATTTATGAATTTTTACAGGAACTTAGCCAAAAATATGCCTTTACTTGTGTGGCCATGGAAAAAGTTTTTTTCAGCAAAAACGTAAAAACTGCACTCAGTATTGAGGCAGTAAGAGGTGTTTTGATGCTATTTGGGGCTATGCAAAATTTACAAGTCTTTCAATATACTCCCCTGGAAGTAAAAAAAACACTTACTATGTATGGTCAAGCCAGCAAACATGAAGTTCAACTGGTTGCAGAAGGAATACTGGGGCACTCACTGCCAGCCTCAGATGATGCTTGTGATGCAGTGGCTGTTGCTTTGTGCTACCATCTTTCGGATGGAGGGCCTGAATATGCTTCACGCAATTGAAGGCACTGTTTTTCGTAAAGGGGAAGACTATTTGGTACTGGAAACCAAAATAGGTTTATTTTTCAAAGTTTTAATGGCTGACCCTGGTCCTGCCAAGCTGGGAGAAAGTCTCCGACTTCACACTTTGCTTCGCATCAAAGAGGAGCAGATGGTTTTGTATGGTTTTTTTGGAGAGAACGAAAGTAAGTGCTTTGAGTGGTTGACCGAGGCTCCTGGAATTGGACCAAAAACTGCGATGCAGGTATTGCGTCAGTTAAAACCCTCTGAATTAGCCCAGGCGGTACTATCTGAGCAGATTGATGTCTTGACTTCTGTCCCTGGCATAGGACCTTCAAGCGCCAAAAAAATGATTCCCTACTTGGCAGCGAAAATGAAAAAGTATTCCATCACAGACGAAAATTTTAGCGGAGACCCTGCTGTTTCTGATGTTTGGGCTGAAACTCGCACCTGGTTGATGGATATCGGACTAAGCAGTACGGAAGCTGATCACGAAATTCGCGAATATCAAAAAGAAAATGGGGTCTTGCCTGAATGCGAAATATTGGTAGCCAGCATTCTACAAAAAAGAAAAAAGTAAAAGTTTTTCGACCTGCGATGTTTTTTATGAATATGGTCTTGTTATTTATCTTTTTTTTAATTTTAAATACTGCTTTCAAATATGTTCGAATTGAATTTGTCTACCGAAGTGTTGAACAAGAAAACCAACGTTTGCTTAAGGAAATAACAAAAATCCAGCAAGAAATTGATTTGACGAAATCCCCTGATTTTCTTGAAATCATGGCGCGTCGTATGGATATGGTCAAAGATGGAGAATATGTTATAATACTTCCCGTTGAAAAATAAGGGCATGTCATGGCGGCATAGCTCAGTTGGTCAGAGCATACGGCTCATACCCGTAGTGTCCGGGGTTCAAATCCCTGTGCCGCCAGATTAAAAACTATGAAAAAATCTTTATACCAGAGCTTTAACGCTATTTTGAATCCTCTCCTTTCCACTCACGGCATTCGATCGATTTTAGTCGCTGTCAGTGGGGGGTCTGATTCCATGGCACTCTTGCATCTGTTACATCAGGCAAAAGCAAGCAAACTCTTTGAGCTTCAGGTGATTCATCTCAACCATGGACTTCGGGGAGAAGCTTCAGATAGAGACGAAAAACTACTTCAGCAATGCTGTCTTGAGTTGGATGTACCGCTCCATTGCAAAAAAGTAAGCATGGAAGAGTGGCAAAATGTCTCTGGTACGGGCATAGAAGAAAAAGCACGCAACCTGAGATATGCATTTTTCTTTCAACAGCTATCCCTGCTTAACATCGATACGCTGGCAGTTGGGCATACTCAAAACGACCTTTTGGAGACTATGTTGTTCAATTTAATTCGTGGCACCAGCCCCGAAAAACTGTCTTTTCTTTTGCCTGAATTTGAGCCAAAACGACGTATCCTCAGACCATTATTATCTTTCTCCAAGGACTCCTTGCTTGCTTTTTTGCACGAACATAAGCACTGCTTTTGCGTGGACGAAAGCAATCTGGATGAAAGCTACACACGAAATCTCCTGCGCAACTCACTGATTCCTATGATGCAGGAAATTAACCCCAAGCTTAGTTTGTCATTGCTTCGTTTTAGAGACATTCTAAGTTTGGAGCAGGATTGTTTTACTCGTTCATTCCATCTGCTTCTGAAAGCCCCTTTATGGGAAGACTGCCTCAATCAGGAAGCCTGGATCAAGATCCGAAGACCTCTTTATCTCGAACTGCATCCTGCCTATCAATACCGCATTATTCGCGAAGCCAGACTTGCCTGTCTGGGTCATACCCGTGATTTTTACTATCAAACTCTTGTCAGTATTTGCAAAGGCATTCACCAAAGCGTTCAATTCCGTTATAATGATTCCTATTGGTGCATATGGACAAAAAAAAATTGGGTATATTTTAAAAAGAATGAAAAGGAATAAGAATTTATGAAAAACTTTAGGGATTCATGCCCAGAGGGCTTAAGCCTGCTCCTCCAGGAAAACGACCTTCAAACTCGCGTAAAAGAGCTAGCACAGGAAATTTTAAAGGACCATCAAGACTGCGAAGCCCTGGTTCTCATTGGCGTCCTAAAGGGAGCATTTGTATTTCTTGCAGACCTTGGAAGAGCCCTTTCGCCCTTTCCAATTCAACTCGACTTTGTCCAAACCTCCAGCTACGGCATGAACACCAAAAGCACTGGCAATGTACAAATCATCCGTGATATTCAGTTGGATGTCTTTGGCAAAGCAGTCATTCTGGTTGAAGATATCATGGATTCTGGCTATACAGTATCCTATCTCCAAAAAATCATGCAAAATCGTGGAGCAAAATCTGTTAAAATATGCAGTATGCTAGACAAACCTTCCCGCAGAGAAGTGGCCATACACGCTGATTATATAGGCTTTACCGTCCCCAATCGTTTTGTAGTAGGTTATGGAATGGATGCACGAGAAGAATACCGCCACCTTCCTATAGTAGCCTACATACCTGAGGATATGGAATAAAAAGGAGACAGCAAATGAAAACAAGCCCAGGAAATAAAAAAACAAGCAACAACAAAAAACCTTCTTTCAGCATTCTTCCCATCCTTTTACCTGTTATTGTTTTGATATTGTTTGCCTCGATTTATGACAGCAAAAATTCCCGCAGTCCTCTCACTCTCAAATCCCATGAATTTCTTGCTTATGTACAAAGCGATCAGATCAAATCAGCTAAAATAGACGAAACCCGTATTAGCGGTGACTTGGCTGAAGGTAAAAGCTATATAGTTATCATTTATCCCGATCAGCGCAACATTCTAGTAGAAATACTTCAAAACCATAATATTCCATTTGAAGTAGTAGCGCCTTCCTCCAATATCTGGGGCCACGTGATCAGTATTGGCTCCACCATACTCATTATTTTGTTTTTTTGGTTTTTATTGAGTCGAACCATGCAATCCTCAGGGGGAGGACAAGTTTTTAATTTTGGCAAAAGTACCGCTAAACTGTTTATGTCTGAAGGTCCCAAAATAACTTTTAAAGATGTTGCAGGTCTTCACGAAGCCAAAGAGGAAATGCTCGAAATTGTCGATTTTCTCAAAGAACCCAAAAAATTCACTAAAATGGGTGCAAAAGTGCCCAAAGGGGTTTTACTGGTTGGCCCTCCGGGTTGCGGTAAAACCTTAATGGCTAAAGCCATTTCAGGCGAAGCTAAGGTGCCTTTTTTCAGCGTATCCGGATCAGAATTCGTTGAGATGTTTGTTGGAGTTGGAGCATCCAGAGTGCGTGATTTATTTTCACAAGCCAAAAAATTTGCTCCTGCCCTTATCTTTGTGGACGAAATAGATGCAGTAGGCCGTCAGCGTGGTGCCGGGCTTGGCGGAGGACACGACGAACGAGAGCAAACCCTCAATCAACTTCTTGTAGAGATGGATGGTTTTGATCCTCATGTGGGGATCATCATCATTGCGGCCACCAATCGCCCTGACGTGCTTGACCCAGCTCTTCTTAGACCAGGGCGTTTTGATCGACAGATTGTGGTCGATATGCCAAATAGCACAGAGCGCGAAGAAATCCTAAGAATTCACGCCAAAAACAAACCCATGACTCCCGAAGTTAATCTTACCATTATTGCTCGTCGAACAGCAGGATTTACTGGAGCAGACCTCGAAAACCTGCTAAACGAAGCAGCTATTTTAGCTACCCGAAGAAGCAAACAGAGTATCGATATGAATGATATTGAATCCTCTATCGATCGTATCATTGCTGGACCCGAAAAAAAGAGTCGGGTAGTTAACGACAAAGAAAAACGCATCATTGCTATTCACGAAACTGGGCATGCTGCTATAATTCGTAGCTTTACCGATCAGGAGCCTGTTCATAAAATTTCTATCATTTCCCGAGGCATGGCGTTGGGCTATACCCTGCAGGTACCCTACGAAGATAAATATCTACGCTCCAGCCAGGACTTGATTCACACTATTTCTGCCTTGTTGGGAGGCAGAGCTGCCGAAGAAATACTCCTGGGAGATGTTTCCACTGGAGCAGAAAACGACTTGCTTCGATCTACACGAATTGCTGCTGACATGGTGTGCAAATATGGCATGAGCCTGGAGCTCGGGCCAAGGACCTTCGGCAAAGAACATGGGCCAGTATTTCTGGGCAGAGACTTTGCTAAAGAACGTGATTACAGCGAAGAAACAGGCAAGCTCATTGACGCAGAAGTCAGCAAGATAATTTGCAAAGCTTACGAAGAAGCCAAAAAAATTATTAAAGATAAGCAGGATGTCATTGAAGAAATCAGTCAGATGCTCATTGAAAAAGAAATCCTTGAGGGAGAAGATCTTGAGTCTTATCTCAACAAAATCAGAGCAGTTACGGAAGAAGAAAAGTCGAAATGGAACTTTCATTGATGTTCAAGGTTCCAAGTAGGTCAATATCACGCTGAATCTGCTGTTTTAGGGCATCTGCCGTATTAAAGGAATAGATATCGCGTATTCTTTTTAAAAACTTGATCCGTAAGCTTCGCTGATAGATATGCTGGTCAAAGCCAGGGATATGGGTCTCGATAGAGCTTCTCATGCCCTGAAAGGTTGGTTGTGGGCCTATATGAGTCAGGGAAAGATAGTCTTTATGCTCCCATTGGCTGATCGTTGCATAAATACCGTTCGCAGGGAGACACTTCAATGAATCCAGCGGAAGCGTATTGGCGGTGGGAAAGCCAAGTTGTTTGCCTCTGCCATGACCTTTGATTACCAATCCTTCCATTTCGTAAGGTCTGCCCAACATAGGAATAAGCTCTTCCACTTTTCCCTGATGTATCAAACTTCGTATCAAGGAAGAGCTGATGGTTTGGTTATTTAACTGAAGCATTTCACTTACATGCAAACTAAAACCAAGCCGTTCAGAAAAAAGTCTCAAAAAATCAACGCTACCCTTTCTATCTTTTCCAAAGCGGAAGTTTTCTCCTACATAGCAAGCTTGCATACCTAAACGCCTTTTTAACACATGAAGCACAAAAACTCTGGGAGATTGTACAGCAATGTAGCCTGGAAATGGAAGGGTTAATAGGGCATCTACTCCCCACTTTCGTATTTGAGCAACCTTTTCATCAAAAGAGCTTAAGAGGCAAACGGTATCTTTCCAACGACGGGTATTGCTCTGGAAGGTTAAGACCAGGGAAAGAAGACGAGAGCGATGAGCCTCTTCTGCCATACTTCGAATAACTCGTTGATGTCCGAGGTGTAGGCCATCAAAATTGCCAATACATATAGAAGTTTTGGGCTCAGAAAAGGACTCAGAAAAAGTGGTGAGGTCAGTATAGATTTGCATGAAGACGATTTAGGAAAGACCCTGAGAGGAAATCAAGCTCTGCTTGAGCTCTGTGATGCTTTTGATTGCACGTGGAGGTAAAGCCTGTGAAAAATGGAAGGGACCAATCGAACAGCGACAAAGATCAGCAAGATGGGACTTAAGGCCAAAACAAGCTCCCAAGTCTCTGGCAAGGGATCGGATATAGGTACCTGAAGAGCAATGGACTTCCAGTACCAGCTGAGGGTAGTAGCTTTGTTTAATGAGGGCGATCAAACGGAGGGAATGGAGGGTGATTTTTCTGGGTTCTATGGAAACATCCTGCCCTTTTCGAGCATATTCGTGCAAGCGCTTTCCATCCTTTTTAAGGCATGAAAAAATCGGAGGGATTTGATCGATAGTTCCGGTAAATTTATCTTTGATGCAGTGTTTTAGATGCTCTTCCGAGATATCTTCGAGGCAGACTTTGGACCAGGTCCATTTGCTTCCCTGGGTATCAAGGGTATCTGAAGCAGAGCCCAGTACCATTCTGAAAAGGTAAGATTTAGGATAATTTATGAGGGTACTCAAGCTGGAAGTATCCTTTCCAAAAGCCAGGACCATGAGTCCGGTAGCTGCTTCGTCCAGGGTGCCAGAGTGGCCAATTTTCTTCATGGAGGTCATATGTTGAAAGTATCTGACGACATCAAAGGATCTCCACCCTCGTGGTTTGTTAATCAATAAAAGACCCGAAGGAATCGCTGGAAGCGCTGGCTTTGACAGAGGCATCATAGTAGTTTTTCTTTTACCCACTGGAGTAACAAACGACGTAAGTCCTGGGCTTGATGTTCTTTGGTGCTGAATCCTGCAGCAAGCTTATGACCCCCTCCGTTGACGCGAAGAGCTATATCGTTGACGCTATAGGATGCTTTGGATCGAAGACTGCCCTTGAAATGATTGGCTTGCATTTCCCTAATCAGAAATATGATCTTAGCCTGAGCGTCTTCTCTTAAGACCTGTATGACCCCTTCAAAATCATTTTCATCCAAGTCTTCGTTTTTAATTGCCTGATAGGGTATCCAGGAAAGTAAAAAGCGCTCATCGAAGGGAAACTCCATGTATTGTAAAGCTAGCTTGAGCGCCCGGTAGCTTTTGGCCGACCAGCGACTGAAAACCTTTTCGGATATTTCTGTAAGTGAGACACCCTCAGAAACGAGTCTGGACGCTATTTGCAAGGTTTCAGTACTAGTGTTGGGATAGCGAAAGCCACCGGTATCAAATAGCATTCCAGCAAGGAGATTTTTGTTAATATCCAAGCTTCGTTTTAGCTTGCTTGCTTCCATAAGATTAAAAAGCAATTCACAGGTAGAAGATATGGAAGGTTCGACGATATTGATCTGAGCAAAATGGGGATTGTCAGCATGATGATCAATGTTCCAGATACTTTTGGCTGAACTTAACAACTCGCTAGGCCATACACGGCTTTCATGACCGCAGTCGAGTGCTATAAGGGTATAGGGCTTTGATAGATTGGGAGCTTTGAGCGCTCTGAGGGCCGAATATCCAGGTAAAAAAGACATATAGGGTGGGCATTGATCCAGAAAAGGATAAAAGTTTAGACCAGAAGCCTGGCCATATAGCCATAAAGCAAGCAAAGCGCCTGCTCCATCAGGATCAGGCTCTCGATGAGTACATAAAAGATAGCACTGAGAGGGATCAAAGGGAAGTAGTTGGGTCTTCATCGCTTTCGTTATCTTCAGGAGGGGCTACTTCTCTGATTTTTTCGATTAAGGCAATTCCTTTTTCGACGGCATCATCATATATAAAACGTATATAGGGCGTAAATTTCAGATTTAACTTTTGAGCTAATAGGGATTGAATAGTTTTGGAAGCCGACTGAAGCCCTTTCATTCCTTTTTCGACGGCATCTTTGCCTCCAATAAAACTCACATAGACTGAGGCGTAACGAAAATCCTGACTGAGGCGCACATGAGAGATGGTGCAAAAGCCAATGCGAGGATCACGTAAATCTTTGAGTAACATTTGTGAAATCTCATTTTGGATCGATTGCTCGATTCTAATCTTGCGTACATTCATAAAAACTCCGTTTCCACTTCCATAAGCTGACTATCCGGATTATTACCGATAAAGGTGAGGACATAGTCAAGGGTCCGCTGGAGCTCCTGATGAGATGTGTTGATAGACACTATGCCCAATTCGGATCGTTGGTGCAAATCCTGGGCATCTATCTCAGCAAGAGCTATGTTAAATTTATTTTTTAACCGGCTCATCAGGGAGCGTATCACTTGCCGCTTATCCTTTAGCGAACTTGCTCCAGGAATATACAAGGATACTCTTAGAAGACCAATGTTCATTTTTTATCAATGATATGAAATACCTCAAGCGTATCACCTATCTTGATGTCATTGAAATTTTCGAGCCCTATGCCGCATTCGTAGCCTTCTCTGACTTCTTTTACATCTTCTTTGAAACGCTTCAGAGAGGCAATAGAGGTTTCGAGAAGGATGATTCGATTGCGGATAATTCGGACTTTTGCACCTTTTTGAACCACTCCGCTACGAACAATACAGCCTGCGATCGTCGCTTTGGGAGTTTTAAAGCTGGCTTTAACTTCAACAGTACCAAGAATCTGCTCCACTTTTTCAGGCTCGAGGGTACCTTCCATACCTTTTTTGATGTCGTCGATCATGTCAAAGATGATGCGGTAGTTGGAAAGCTCTACCTTGCGATCAAGAGCTTCTTTACGGGCTCCAGTGGTAGCGGTGACGTTGAAACCAACAATTCTGGCTTGACTGACACTGGCAAGTAAAACATCGTTGTCGGTAATAATGCCAACACCGCGATGCACAATGCGCAGTTCAACGCCTTCCACATTTATTTTGGATAAGGCAACATCGGTAGCGCTTAGGGTACCTTCTCCGTCGGCTTTGACTATCACAGAGTAAAATTTGTTTTCTGTTTCGTTCTGGAACAGCGATTCAAGATCGGTTGGGTTTTCTGCTATAGAGGCTTCAACAGGACGTAAAAGAGAGCTGGCGCTGAATAAATCTTTGTCAGCTTTTTTGAGAATAGCTCCAGGACGGAGGATATCCGATAGACCTTGAAGCTTGATGGGGGCGAGAGCTTTTTGAGATTTAATTTTCTTGTCACGATCGTCGTACATGGCTCTGATTTTATATTCCTGGAGACCATCGGTAATACGATCACCCAGGCTGAGGGTGCCGGTTTGAACGATGATGGCAGCTTCGGCTCCAAAGGATTTGGTGATACTGGATTCTATGACAGTGCCGGCAAAAGTAGCTTTTGCGTTGGTGCGTAAATCCATCATTTCTGCTTTTAATAGGATGAGCTCAAGCAGTTCGTCAATGCCTGTGTTGTTTTTGGCTGAAATGGGAACCATAATGGTATCTCCACCCCATTCTTCGGGAGTAAGGTTAAACTCGGACAGACGGCTTTTAACTACGTCAGGATTAGCGCCTTCACGGTCGATCTTGTTGATGGCTACAATGATTGGAACCCGGGCAGCTTTGGCATGATTAATGGCTTCAATAGTCTGCTCTTTGACGCCATCATCTGCAGCGACCACCAGAATAACAATATCGGTGACTTCTGATCCGCTGGCACGCATAGCAGTAAAAGCTTCATGCCCGGGGGTATCAATAAATATGATTTTCTTGTCTTGCACCTGGATCGAATAGGCACCAAGAGCTTGTGTGATGCCTCCAAGCTCTTTGTCGGCCACACGGGTGGAACGAATAGTATCAAGAAGTGTGGTTTTGCCGTGGTCTACGTGACCCATGATAGTAATTACGGGGGCTCTGGGGATATACAAGGCTTCGTCCAGGTCGGGGCTTAGACTCTGATCTGCTTCTACGCCGTACATTTCCATGATAGAAAGGGCAATAAAATTGGGTATGGGC
>Ga0351971_1160_pt1 | contig 13622 bp, 8 predicted proteins | sample BONcelFGM3001F11_FD_206746 | JGI IMG/M metagenome (GOLD analysis project Ga0351971, IMG submission 206746) | Enriched cells from coal bed in the Powder River Basin, Montana, United States - BONCAT cells FGM rep2 HSBNCT.FGM.300.1.F11 ...
TTCGCCGGACTTGGTATCCGGTGAAAAAAGCCCGACCATGGCGCGGCAGGCGGACTGCGTCGATCCCAGGCCCAATCCGGCAATGGAACCGATGACCAGAAAGATATGCTCCTCTTTCATCGACATGCCCAGCGCGCTGTTCACGAAAGCCGTGACGCCGCCGACGCCGTAGATCAGCGTGACGGCCACCACCCAGATGATAAGCGTCAGGATAAACGTCTGCTTGGCTTTCCACCGGTCCTGAAGAACTCCGAAAAGAAACGCGCCTCCCGCCGCCGTAAACTGCGTGATGACAAACATCAGGATCTGCGTCATCCCCGACCATTTCACAACCTGGTCGCCATAGATGAAGGCGAAGGAGATCACGATGGAAAGGCCGGCATACGCGAAAAAGAACGATCCCAGCAGGATCATCAGATCCCGGTAATCCCGGATATCCCGAAAGGTCTTCTTCAACCGTTTGAATCCGACGGTAAAATAATTTTCATTGGGCGGCAGCCGTCTGGGCGTCGCGCGTTCGCGGACCCAGAGAAATGTCGGGATTGCGGCGACCAGAAAAAACAGACCGGTCGCCGGCCCTACCAGCCGGAGGTTTGAGAAATTTTCGAGCGTGTACACACCCGCGCCCAACCCGAATATGACGATGGCCGTCGAGATCAGGCCGCCGAAATAGCCCAGCCCCCACGCATAGCCCGATATCTTGCCCAGGTCCTCGGATGGACCAAGGCCCGGCAGAAAACTGGAAACGAAAGATTCGCTATAGGAAAAACCGACGTTGGACAGGATAATGAGCAGCATGCCCAGGATGATGTTGCCTGGGTGAACGAAATAGAGGGCCGCGGTCGCGATGACGGTGAGGAGGCAGCTCCCGAACAGAAATTTCTTTTTCGATGCGGTAAAATCCATTACGGCGCCGAAGACCGGCGCCGAAAGCAGTACGATCAGGTAACTGATGGATAGGGCCGTGCTCCAGAGGAGATTGCCCAGCCGGTATTCCGGCCCGTCGCCGACGATGATCTTGGGAAAGATGATGCAAAAGACTACGGTGATGATGACCGTGGTGTAGGATGAGTTGGCAAAATCAAACATGGCCCATCCGAACAATTCTTTGCGTGACGCCCTTTTGATTTCCGTCATATTATCCTCTCGTGCAGCTTGGCGGGGATTCACTTATTCAACATCGCAGCACCTGTCGAGTCAAGAAATGAACGCCACCATTTCGCAGCAAGCTGCGCAGAATTAACGCTCGTCCCGCGTCAGCGGGAATTAACATGAAAAGAATCAAATGCGATTTGCAGCATCGCATCACACGGTGCCGGAAGGTTCTTTTATCGCAAATTCCCGGGGAATGCCATCGCAAATCTGCGTTTGCGGCGCGGCCTGTCTGCACCGCGTCCGGTGATCGCCTTCGGCATCCCGGATCAACCACCTCGCAGCAAGCTGTCGAGGTATGAAGTGAACGTCATTATATCGCAGCAAGCTGCGGAGAATTAACGCTCGTCCCGCGAAAGCAGGATTAAAAAATTAGCTTGACCGCGGAAAACTCCCTGTGATTAGTTACGGCATATGTTAAAAAATGTTCTTGACCATCTTCATTTCTATCACGTGAATTGCCGCGTCCCTGCCGGCAACGCCCTTAGGCGCCCGACACCCAAAACACCGGGGAGGCCCCGTTGATTCGCCGCCATCCTTTTTTATTTACGGCTTTGATTCTTGCCGTCGTCGTGATCGGGGGCCTGATCCTGCATATCGGTTATCTGTATGTCGAGGTCGGCAAAGGCATTGCTGAAGGCGACGGCGGATCTCCCACGATCTTTTACGGACGCTCTCTGGAAATCGGCAAGGGACTTCACTTGGGGAACGTTCATTTTACCGAGCGGCTGAACCGCCTCGCCTACAAGAGAGTTGCCGGAAAGCCGTCCGCGGCCGGAACCTATTCGCAAGACGAAAAGCATATCCGAATTTTTCTCCACCGTAACAAAATTGACGCCGATACGGACCTAAGCGGTCCCGTCGATATCGGTCTTCAGGACGGACGGGTCGCAACACTTACTTCAAGCGCCGGAAAAGAGCTTGCGTCGATTAAGCTCGAGCCTGAGGAAATCGGCCGCATCATGAGCATGAAGCTGGATTCACGGCATCAGGTTCAGCTTTCGGCTATTTCTCCATACCTGCAGGATGCGGTCATCGCTTCCGAAGACTCGCATTTCTATTCCCACTTCGGACTGGACGTCCTGGCCATCGGCCGCGCGTTCGTTACCGATGTCAAGGCACAGAGATTCGCTGAGGGCGGCTCTACGATTACGCAGCAGCTGGCAAAAAATTTCTTCCTCTCTCCCAAGAAGACCGTCGCCCGTAAACTGCGCGAAGCGGAGCTTGCGGTAGCCCTTGAGCTCCGATACTCCAAAAAGCAAATTCTGGAGATGTATCTCAACAAAATTTATCTGGGGCAGACCGGTATTGATCGCATCTATGGCGTCGAAGATGCGGCAGGCATCTACTTCTCCAAGCACGCCAGGGATTTGTCTCTCGAAGAAGCGGCGCTCCTGGCCGGGATCATCCACGCACCGAACCGCTACGCCCTTCTCAGAAACCCCGGCGCGGCAAAGGAGCGCCGCAACAAGGTCCTCGCCAGAATGCAAAAACTGGACATGATTCCCGAAGCTGAATTCCGGAGAGCTACCGCGGCACCGGTCAAGCTCACATCCGGCACAGCGCCTGTTCACCTGTCCTCGTATTTTATCGATTATATCCAGAGGATCACCAAGGAAGAAATGGGGACCGAAAGACTCTATCATACGGGATACCATTATTACACCACGCTTGATCCCGTGCAGCAGGTTATGGCGGAAGAGGCTGTCACCCGCGGGCTCGAAACCATCGGGAGGACGGCCCGCCGCGCCGCAGAACCCCTGCAGGCCGCGCTGGTCGCGATCGACCCGAAGACCGGAACGGTTACCGCCATGGTCGGCGGACGCAACTACGGACAGACGCGGTTCAACCGGGCGGTGGATGCAAAACGTCAGCCGGGAAGCGCTTTCAAGCCCTTCGTTCTGCTCGCCGCACTTTCGCAATCGCTTGCAGGCAAGGAAAACTGGACGCTCTCCACCCGGGTGTCCGGCGAACCGATATCTCTGCCGACGCCGGAAGGAATGTGGTCCCCGTCTAATTTTGAAGACAAGCAATACGGAATGCTCACCATCCGGAAGACCATTGAAGACTCCGTGAACACCGCGACCACACGGCTGGCCAACGACGTCGGCTTTCAAAACGTACTCGATGCCGCGAGGCAGGCGGGCATCAAAAGCCCGCTTCTGCCCGTCCCTTCGCTGGCGCTGGGAAGCTTTGAAGTTACGCCGCTGGAACTTGCCTATGCGTACGCCACCCTCGCTGCGGGCGGCTTCCGCTACGATCCTTTTTCTCTGTATTCGGTCACCATGGCAGATGGCGAGCCGATTATCTCAAGGCGGTTAAAGCGCCGGCAGGCCCTGGACCCGCGCGTGGCTTATCTGACAGGCTATGCTCTGGAAGGAGTGCTGGATCGTGGTACCGCGAAAGACGCCAGGAGTCTGAAGATCGATTTTCCCGTTTCGGGAAAAACCGGAACGACCAACGGCAACCGGGACTCATGGTTTGTCAGTTATACACCGGACGTCGTCTGCGCTGTGTGGGTGGGATACGACGCCGGGGCCGATACGGGCCTCACCGGTGCGGCCGGTGCGCTGCGCATCAACGCACGGTTTCTGAGAGCATTTTATTCTCAGGCAGGGCCCGAGCCCGTGATCGCGCCCCAGGGAATCGAAACGGCGCTCGTCGATCCTGAATCCGGATACCTCGCTACGGTTTTATGCCCGCAAACCTTTCGGGAAGCTTACATTGCCGGAACGGCCCCCAAAGAAACCTGCCCGGATCATCCGGTTAATCCGGTGATGGATGCGCTCCGCAGCAAAATTCAAGATGCCAAAGAATTCCTGCGCGGCTTGTTTAAATAATCGATGATATCCCGAGGATTGAAACGAGACGTCCCGGTGCGATCGCTATGATTGCCCGGGCAGGGACAGTGACCGGCCTATTTCTCATACCCCAGAAAAGCATTGATCTGCTTGATCTCTGTCATCAGCTTTTCAAATCCGGGAATCGTCAAAGACTGGGGACCGTCGGACAGCGCCTTTCCCGGGTCGGGGTGAACCTCCACCATAATGCCGTGGGCGCCCGCCACTATAGCCGCTTTCGCCATCGGCGGCACCAGGCTGCGCTTGCCGGTCGCATGCGAAGGATCGACAACAATGGGAAGATGGGACAATTCCTTGATCAGGGGAACAACAGACAGGTCCAGGGTATTGCGCGTGGCTGTCTCAAACGTGCGGATTCCCCGCTCGCAGAGAATGACCTGCGAATTGCCTTCGGCCAGAATGTATTCGGCTGCCGCCAGAAATTCTTCAAGGGTTGCGCTGAGGCCCCTTTTAAGAAATACCGGTTTCCGGATACGGCCCACTTCGCGCAGGAGATCGAAATTCTGCATATTCCTCGCGCCCACCTGAAGAACATCCACGTAGCGCGCCACGAGTTCAACATTTTCAGCCGTCATGACTTCGGAAACGGTCGGGAGGCCTGTTTCACGGCTGGCCTGGGCCAGCAGCTTCAAACCTTCTTCCTTCAGTCCCTGAAACGTATAGGGACCGGTCCGCGGCTTGAAGGCGCCGCCCCGGAGCAATCCGGCGCCCGCGGCCTTTACCGCCCTGGCCGTCCGGATGATCTGATCTTCACTTTCCACGGCGCACGGCCCGGCGATGATAACGGGGCTTCTCCCTTCGCCGATTTCCACTTTGCCGATCCGGATCACCGTCGGCCGGGGATGAAAATCACGCGATACCATTTTGTAAGGTTTGGAAACGTGGATGACGTCCTTCACGCCGGGAAGATTACGGATCGGTGCATCATCCACATAGCCTTTGTTCCCCAGGACGCCGATCGCCGTCCTCTCACTTCCGGGAATGGATGACGCTGTAAGGCCCATCCTCTCCACGGCTGTGGTAACGGCTCCGATTTGCTTAGGCGTGGCGCTGCGATGCATGACGATCAGCATGATGTAATACTCCTATCTTGCTTAAAGGCTCCCAGCATCTTGTTCATCTCCTTCCCGAAGATCATGAACGATTGAACGGGCAAAGGCTGACCTGCCGCCATTTGCTTTACCGAAAAGAATATAAGAGAAGTTTCCGGGTCAGTCAAATGAAAATATTATTTTTCGGGCGCTGCCGGCGTCGTGCGTCTGACGCTTCTTTACTTAACGTTCGTGTGTCGCATCCCGGCGATTACTGTTATCCCCTCTTTTTCAGCGCTTCGGCGAAAGGATTATTAAAAGGTTTGGGCGCTTCCCTGCCCGGCTTTTTCCCCGGACGCTTCTCGTGCTGCCCGGGCATGATTTTCCGTTCTCCGGCGGGTTTAACCTGTTCGGTTTGCTCCGGCTTATTTTTTTCACCCGGCGTTTTCTTCATGGACAGGGAAATCCGTTTGCGCTCGGCATCCACCGCCAGAACGGTCACCTCGACTTTCTGACTGACCTTTACGACATCCGCAGGGCTTTTCACAAAGCGGTCGGCCATTTCGCTTAGATGCACGAGGCCGTCCTGATGAACACCGATATCGACAAAAGCGCCGAACGCCGTGATGTTGGTGACGACACCGGCGAGCTTCATCCCGGGAATCAAATCCGTGATCTTGTCGATGCCTTCGGCAAAAACAACATTTTCAAACTGCCGCCGCGGGTCCCGGCCCGGTTTGGCGAGCTCCGACAGAATGTCTTTCAGTGTCGGCAAACCGATGGCCCCGGTCACATAGTCCATGAGGACTATTTTCTGCCTCCGGGCTTCATCCGCCATCAGTTCCGGCACCGCGCAGCCCTGATCCGCCGCCATCTTTTCGACAATGGCATAGCTTTCCGGATGGACGGCGCTCGCATCCAGCGGATTAACGCTGCCGCGCACGCGCAAAAATCCGGCGGCCTGCTCGAAAGCCTTGGCTCCGAGGCGCTTTACTTTTTTGAGGGCCTCGCGCGTCGCAAACGGTCCGTTTTCATCGCGATGTTTGACGATATTTTCCGCAAGCGCCGGCCCCAGGCCGGATACGTAGGAAAGCAATTGAACGCTCGCCGTATTGACTTCGACACCGACGGCATTCACTGAGCTCACCACAACATCATCCAGGCACTGCTGCAAGAGGCCCTGATCGACATCATGCTGATACTGCCCCACGCCGATGGCTTTGGGTTCGATTTTAACAAGTTCCGCAAGCGGATCCATTAAGCGGCGGCCGATGGAAACCGCCCCCCGCACCGTGATATCCTGATCGGGGAATTCGTCCCGGGCCGCCTCAGAGGCCGAATAGATTGAAGCGCCGCTTTCATTGACCATGACCACGGCAATTTCTTTGGGGAGTTCCAGACTCCTCAGAAAGCTTTCCGTTTCGCGCCCTGCTGTACCGTTCCCGACGGCAATGGCTTCGATTTGAAATTTTTCGCACAGCGCTCTGACCGTGCGCGAGGCGTCGTCGTGCCCTTTCTCAGAGAGCAGAAAGATGGTTTCGTGATGCAGCAACTTTCCCTGGCGGTCCAGGCACACCGTCTTGCAGCCCGTGCGGAAACCGGGATCAATGGCCAGCACGGCTTTCTGTCCCATCGGCGGCGCCAGAAGCAACTGACGCAGATTATCGGCAAAAACCCGGATCGCGGTCTCATCCGCCCGCTTTTTGGACTCCATCCTCGTCTCCGTCTCCATCGAAAGAGACAGCAGACGTTTGTAGCTGTCGTGCACCGCAAGCTTCACCTGGAAAGCGGCGTCATTGGCGGCATGGACGAAGAGCTCCTCCAGGATCAGTTTTGCTTCTTCTTCGGGAGGCGTCATCGAAACCGTCAGAAATTCTTCGCGCTCGCCGCGGCGCATGGCCAGGACGCGGTGCGAGGGCGCCTTGGCAACCGGCTCTTCCCAGTCATAATAATCCTTGTATTTGATGCCGGCTTCCAGCTTGTCCGGCAAAACCTTCGACCGGATAACGCCCTTATTCCAGGACAGATCGCGCATTCTGGCCCGTGCACCCGCATCTTCGTTCACCCATTCGGCGATGATGTCGCGCGCTCCCGCCAGGGCTTCTTCCACCGTAGCCACTCCCCTCTCTTCGCTCACAAAGGAAGCGGCGAACTGGGCCGGGTCGCTATCATCCTGCGCAAATATTTTTGTCGCGAGATCCTCAAGCCCTTTCTCCCGGGCGATGGTCGCCCGCGTGCGGCGCTTGGGACGAAACGGCAGATAAATATCTTCCAGAACAGACAACGTTTCCGCAGCGAAGATTTTCGCTTCCAGTTCCGGGGTCAGCAAATTCCGCTCGGTGAGGGATTTTAAAACGGCTGTGCGGCGGGTTTCCAGTTCTTCGAGCTGGGCCAGCCGGTCACGGATAGCCGTCACGACAACTTCGTCGAGCGATCCGGTTACTTCTTTGCGATAGCGGGCGATAAAAGGAACGGTCGCCCCTTCGGCCAGCATGGCTGCCGTATCCGCTACCTGCCCGGCCGCAATATTCAGTTCGCCGGCGATTATTTCATATCGGGATGAATTCATAGCAATCCTTTATCGATTCGATCCCGCTCACGCGGGACGAGCTTAATTCTCCGCAGCCTGCTGCGAAATGATGATGTTCATTTCGTACCTCGCGGGCTTGCTGCGAAGTGGTTGATTGGAGGGCGAGGCTCACCACAGTCGGGCCGGCGATGCAATCGGCCGTTTAGCTCTTGGTGTGCTAACCGATATTTAATGTGCTGTGTCGTAATTGTTCTTTGACAAGAGAATATTAGAAAAGGTGAAAAATCAAGAGAAAGGTTTTGATATCGTTTTTGTTGCTATGGTAGAGTTCGTCTAGAGGAGAAACGACATGGCTTACCGATGCGGCGACCGATACCAGATGAACCTGATGCCCCAAAACATTTCTGATTAAAGCCGCGCTGTTCCCAGTAGCCCCGGAAGCCGACTTTATCGGAAAATTCGATTCGTTCTATCCAGCGCGCCCATTTGTAACCCCATTTGTCTTCGGCCACCAGAATAAACGGAAACCCAAGCTTTGCCGGGAGGGGAATACCGTTGGCTGAATCGGCAAGCAGCATGTCTTTACCCGATACGGTCTTAAAATCCAGAGATGTTGTATAACCGTCCGCACAGTGAAATATAACGGTATTCACTTTCGCATCCACGCGGGCTCGCAAGACGAGTTCGCCTATCGGAATGCCCTCCCACAACACAGTGACTTTCCATCCTTCCACGCAGTGGACGGTGACCAGTTTTTTCCGGCGCGGAATGTTTTTGAGTTCCTGATACGTAAACGATTGCGGTTTTCCGACAAGGCCGTCAACTTTCAGCCGATAGGTTTTCAAATCGACTTTTCGAACCCCGCCGATGGAATTTTCGTAAAAATCATCTACCGAGCCCAGCGCGACACCCTGATAGCTTGTCAATTCCCCGGGTTCGCGATTCGCCGGAAATGCATCCGCCGCTCGCAGCAAAAACAGTAGAACAAAGAAAAGAGGAAGCCTGTAAAAGGAATATTTCCGCATTTCGGGTCTCCTTTTCCAACAGCATAATTCCTGCGACATTCCTCACTGCTGAAAGGATAGACAGTGCGCGTGAAGGTGTCAAATACAATCACGACGGCGCCGCTTACGGGCGCTGTCCGGTTCGTTTCTGTATTCACCAGGCTGTTTATAGCGAAAGAATATTGATAGATATAGACTACTAATCTACTGACAATAAACCCGTATTGAATTCATCTTAATCAGCCACTAAAAATAGACGCAGGAAGCGCATCACCGGGTTTTTGACGATGCCTTTATCGCACAAGTGGAGATGGATTATGAACAAGATATTTTTAACGGGAGTCGCTGCTTTCTTTGTTCTTTTTTGCGGTCTGGCCGCCAATGTTCCGGCGGGGGACAAGCCCGCATCCGGGGAAGAGTTGTTTAAAAAACACTGCCAGGTCTGTCATCCCGGCGGCGGGAACATCATTAATAAAGAAAAACCTATCACCGGGAAGGCTCTTCGCGCAAACGGCATCAGGACGCCGCGCGATATCGTCAAGCAAATGCGCAATCCCGGAACCGGAATGACGAAATTCGCTGAACACGAACTGCCCGACCCGGATGCCGAGGCCATTGCAAAATATATTCTGAAAACATTCAAGTAGGCAGGGGATACAACAGCGTTAACCTGAGCGGTAAGCAAGTTAAGGTGGGGACGTAACAAAAATGCCGTCCCGAGACGGCACAGACGCATTTTCTAAAACGTCCGATCGACGGGCTCATCACCGGAAATTCTATAAGGAATTCATGGAAGATTTAAAATCGTCAGTCACGACCAATGAAAGCTCCCGCCGGCAATTTATGATTTGGGCCACCGGAATCCTGGCCGCCGTATGCGGTGTGGTTGTGGGAATCCCTCTTGTCGGATCCTTCATCGGTCCCAGAAAGGCAAGTTCCGATCACTGGATCAGGGTCGCTGATCTCAAGGACCTGCCCGCGGGCCGGCCTGTCGGTCTTACGGCCACAGACATGGAAGCGGATGCCTATCTGCAGGAGTCCGTCGTCCGCCGCCTCTGGGTCATCAAGCACAGCGATAATGTCGTAACCGCTTTTTCGCCGACCTGTCCCCATCTGGGCTGCCAGGTCAACTGGAATGCCGCAAGCGGGCATTTTGAGTGTCCCTGCCACGGCAGCGTTTACTCGCCCGACGGGAAGGTCCTGGGCGGTCCGGCGCCGCGGCCGCTGGATACGCTCGCCACGCGCATTGACCAGGGCAGTCTTTCGATTAACTGGCAGCGTTTTCGCAGCGGCATCGCCCGCAAGATTCCGGTCTAGGAGGCCCCATGTTCTCCCGTTTTCTGCAATGGATCAATGAACGATGGCCGCTCACGCCGTTTGCCCGCCTGGCCCTCGAAGAAGACATGGCAGGCGGGGCAAGCTTCGCCTATGTATTCGGCAGCGCCGCCCTGATCCTGTTTCTTCTGCAGGTCGTCACGGGGATCTGGCAGTTATTCTACTATGTCCCGACACTCGCCCACGGCTATAACAGTCTGAATTATCTCCGTACGGAGGTTCCGCTGGGCTGGCTCATCCACGGGCTCCACTACTGGGGCGCAAATGCGATGGTCATCTGTGTTCTTCTGCACATGTCGCAGGTGTTTATCTGGGGAGCTTACAAACGGCCGCATGAACTGCAATGGGTAACCGGCGTCTTCCTGTTTCTTCTGACCATGGTCATGAGCCTGACCGGCGGCGCGCTGCCCTGGGATAAACGCAGCTACTGGCTCATTGAAGTCGCCGCCAGCGCCGCCGGCAGCATGCCGCTGGTCGGCGATTGGATCAAGCGCATGATGATCGGAGGCGGCGTCATCGGCCAGCTGACGCTCTCCCGTTTTTTTATTGGGCATGCCGCCCTCGTCTCGGGCGCGCTTTTCGCTCTTGCCGCAGTGCACCTGGTGGCGCTGCGCAAGGTCGGGAATGCCGGCCCCTGGAACGAGAGGAAACGCGAGCTTTCAGGGTCCTTCTGGCCCGACCAGGTATTTAAGGATGGCCTCGCGGCAAGTCTCGTTATTTTTATCCTGGTTGCGCTTTCGGTTCTTTTTCCGCCTCCGTATGCCGGGATGGCGGACCCGTTGGATGCGTCCTACATTCCCAAGCCGGAATGGAATTTCCTTTTCTTCTACCAGGCGGTCAAATATTTTCCCGGTCATCTCGAAATCATCGCCACGACGGGCATTCCGCTGATCGGAACATTGCTGCTCTTACTCATCCCTTTCTTTGATCGTGATCCGGAGCGCCGTCCGCTCAGGCGGCCTCTGGCCATGGGGGTTTGGGTGATCACCGTCGCGGGCTTTATCATCCTCACACTGGCCGGCGCACTGAGCCGGACGGAAGGACTGGGAGCGGAAGCGGGACAACCGCAGACCGCGCAGGCACCTGCTGTTGCAAAGTCTGCCGGTGTCAAACCCGCGGCCCTTTCCGCTTCCGAAAAAGCAGGCCATGATCTTTTCCAGTCACAGGGCTGCGCGTCCTGTCACCGCATCGGCCAGACCGGCGGCAGCATCGGTCCGGATCTTTCCGGCGAAGGCCTCAAGGGACGCACCCGGGAATGGCTCCGGGAACAGCTCGTGAATCCGAAATCCAATAATCCGTCTTCGATCATGCCGGCGCAAACTGCACTCGATTCCACTGCCCTCGGACAGTTGATCGATTTTCTGCTCGCTCAAAAAGCAGCATCATCCGCCGCCGCAGCATCTGTGCCCCCGCCCGCCGCCGCAACCACGGTTGGTCCTCACGGCGCACCCGGCGTCGCCGTGACAATCATCGGCAGCGTCGATCACGGCTCCATTCTCTTTGAAAAGACATGCACCTCCTGTCACGGCAGCACGGGAAAAGGCAAAATCGCCAACCCCGGTTCAACCGACGGTACAGTTCCTTCGCTAAGCCCGATCGCGGCCGACGAAGTAAGCCCGGAGCTCAAAGTCTTCGTCGCCAATATCGATCGCTATATTCAGCATGGTTCACGCCCGGCGGGCCCCAATCCGCAGCTTTCCATGCCCCCGTTCGGAGACACTTATGCCCTGACTCAGCAGCAGATCGCCGATCTGGAGGCCTACATCCTCAGCCTCAACGAAGTCGATCGGGCAAAAATTAATAATCCGGGGATATCTCCGGACATTTTTCTGATCGTTGCGGCTTTTGTTTTTGCGCTTGTCTATCTCAATCTCTTCGGCTGGTGGTGGTTCGGAGGCTTAAGGAAACGGCGGGAAAAAGGAGGAATCGAATGAAAAAGATTCTATGGGTTCTAATGATCTGGTCGCTCCTCGCAGCCGGCGAGGGCTATGCGCATGAAACGCTGGACACGGGCACGGCGGCTAACGGCGAAATCGGCATTACCGAAAAAACCGGGCAGACGATTCCGTCCGATATCGCCTTTCGCGATGAAAAAGGACAAGTGGTCAAACTGGGCGATCTGCTCGGCAAGCCAATAATTCTGACGCTGGTCTACTACACCTGCGAGCGCATCTGCCCCCAGCTCCTCGCCGGACTGGCCGCGGCCCTGCCCAGACTGTCATCGGCCGCAGGCCCAGATTACCGCGTCGTCAGCGTCAGTTTTGACGACAAGGATACCCCCCAAATCGCCGCCAACATCAGAAGAAATTATCTGAAGCCGACGGGAGAAACTCTCGCGCCTGAGGCCTGGACCTTCCTCACCGGAGATCACGCGAACATCGACCGGCTGACCGAGTCCGTCGGATTCCGATACCGCAAAGACCTTCACGGATTCAATCATCCCGTCGTGCTGATCTTCCTCTCCCCGCAGGGAAAGATATCCCGGTATTTCACCGTAACCAAATATCAGTATGGCGCCGCGTATCCGATTTCCTTTTCGTCTTTTGAATTAAACGTGGCCCTGGCCGAGGCCCGTGAGGGAAAACCGGTTTCAGAACTGAAGAAGGCCATGCTCTATTGCTTCTCCCATGAACCGCCGGGGCAGAGCAAGTTCTACTATGTCATCGGCGTCATCGGGCTCGTCACCCTGCTGGCCATGATCGCATTTTTCATCTACCTGCAGGTGACAGCGAAAAAACGCCGCAAGGATGGTCCAGCGTGATTGAAGCGACAAATACACCTGCCGGGAGGGGATTTTACGAACGTTCCCGAAAATACCGCTGGCGCATTATGGAATGGATGATGTCTACCGATCACAAGCGGATCGGCGTTATGTATCTTATGGCACTGCTCTCCTTTTTTTCGGTCGGCGTCATCCTGGGTTTCATGATCCGCCTGAGCCTGCTTAACCCGGGCTGGCTCATGAATCAACAGACCTACAATGAATTCTTCACGCTCCACGGCGTCATCCAGATTTTCCTGTTCATTATTCCCGGAATTCCCGTCGCCTTCGGCAACATTTTTCTGCCGCTCCTCATCGGCGCGCAAGATGTGGCCTTCCCGAAGGTCAACCGTCTGTCCTGGTTGCTTTACGTAGTCGGAGCCCTGATCATCGTGCTGTCGCTCGTCCTGCCCGGCAGACCCGCCGATACCGGCTGGACCTTTTATGCGCCTTACAGCATTCAGACACCGGCCAATGTGTCCATTGCCGTCCTTGGTGTTTTTGTTCTGGGATTTTCCTCAATTTTGACCGGACTCAACTTCGTCACAACGATTCACCGGATGCGTGCGCCGGGCATGACGTGGTTTCGCCTGCCGGCCTTCGTCTGGACGCTCTATGCCACCGGCTGGGTCCAGATGCTCGCCACACCGGTGCTCGCCATCACGCTGCTGTTCATCGTCCTGGGCCGGTTCGTCGGCGTTGGATTTTTCGACCCTTCAAAAGGCGGCGACCCGATTCTCTACGAGCATCTTTTCTGGATGTACTCCCATCCGGCCGTGTACATTATGGTGCTGCCGGCCATGGGAATCATCAGCGAAATCATCCCGGTCTTCTCGCGGAAGTCCCTGTTCGGCTATGCCGCGATCTGCCTCTCGGCGCTCGGCATCGCCATCGTCGGCTATGCCGTCTGGGGCCATCACATGTTCACCAGCGGAATGAGCGACACGG
>Ga0351971_1169_pt1 | contig 13282 bp, 13 predicted proteins | sample BONcelFGM3001F11_FD_206746 | JGI IMG/M metagenome (GOLD analysis project Ga0351971, IMG submission 206746) | Enriched cells from coal bed in the Powder River Basin, Montana, United States - BONCAT cells FGM rep2 HSBNCT.FGM.300.1.F11 ...
TCCCCGCCTCCCCGGCGCTGAGCCGTGGATGAGGAAATGCTAAGGCAAGGGCAAAGGAAAAGGAAAAAGAAAAGAGTCTCCGACGGCTCAAGGGAAACTTTGGAAAGTTTCCCTTGAGAATCCCTTCAAACTTTTTGGCGGGCAAATTACCGACCAAAAACGGGTCGGGTATTTGCCTCCTTAAATGACAAGGGCGTGTGGTAGTAATATGCGAAAACAGTCATCGTTCAATATTATGAATAAATGTCTTATCGAGGATTCACGCACAAGTCTTTTCAGGGCGCGGCGTTGCCGCGCCCTAATCCTGCCTATCCTGCCCATCCTGTTCCAAACAGCGCCACGCAGCAGCACCTGTTATCCGCCGCATGCAAACAGGGGCAAGGGTTTAAAAAGTGATTTTTATGGAAATATCCCGCAAAGCATTAGGGAGGCAATCGCCCGATACGCATTATATCGGGCGATTGCCCGCCGAAAAGTTTTGGGAAGATTCTTAAGAAACCCTTTAACAAAAGGGTTTCTTAAGCCGTCGGAGACGCCCTTGTCTTTGCCCTTGCCCTTGCCTTTACATGCCCATATTCTGCATGCGGCCTGCCACGGCCCAGGGGGCGGCGGCGACTGCGGCGGCTGTGCCGTTGGCGGCGCGGCGCACGGCGCTTTTCTGGAGTGCATTCTGGTAAGCACCCACGGCGGCGGCGATGACCTGTTCGTGCTCGGCCATTTTGGCTTTTTGCGCGCGGCTTTTGAAGAAATCCGGGGCCACCTGCGGGAACAGAGTATAAGCGATGAGATCGTCCATGCTGCCCGGGCGCGCGCCTTTGGATTCGGCCTCGGCGCGGTTCTTTTCGAGTTCGGGCTCAAGGTTATCGGCCGGGCGGCAGTCAATGGGTTTTTCGCCCTTGAGCGCCATTTCCAGGACCTCGGGGTTAACCTCACCGGGCGGGCGGCCGTACATGCCTTTGAGGTAATTGACCACTTCCTTGATGATGTTCTTGTAGCGCCCGCCCATGATCACATTCATGGTGGCCTGGGTGCCCACGATCTGGGACGTGGGGGTTACGAGCGGGGGGTAGCCCAGGTCTTTGCGCACGCGCGGCACCTCTTTGAGCACTTCGCTGAGCTTGTCGCTGGCGCCCATTTCCTTCAACTGGCTCAAGAGATTGCTGAACATGCCGCCGGGAATCTGGTGCATGAGGATGCGCGGGTCGATGCGCAGGCTCTTGGCCTGGATGATATCCTTGTATTCGATGACCATATCGTCGAAATAATCGGTGAGTTCCTCGAGGCCCGCGATATCGATGCCCGTATCAAAGGGAGTGCCCTTGAACGCGCCGATGATGCTTTCGGTGGGGGGCAGGGACGTGCCCCAGCCCAGGGCCGAGAACGAGCAGTCCACCACGTCCACGCCGGCTTCGGCGGCCGCGTAATAGGCTATCGGGGCCATTCCGCTGAAAGAGTGGCTGTGGATCTGGATGGGCATGTGGGGCAGCACATCCTTGATGGCCTTGACCATATCGAATGCGTCTTTGGGGAAAATCTGGCCGGCCATGTCCTTGATGCAGATGGAGTCCGAGCCAAGGTCCGCGAGTTCTTTGGCGATTTCCGTGAATTTCGCGATAGTGTGAACAGGGCTGGTGGTATAGGAAATCGTGCCCTGGGCGTGTTTGCCGTTCTTTTTCACGGCTTCAAACGAGCGGCGCATATTGCGCGTATCATTCAGGGCGTCGAAGATGCGCCAGATATCCATGCCGTATTCCGAGCCTTTTTCCACGAACGCATCCACCACGTCGTCGGCATAGTTGCGGTAGCCCACCACGTTCTGGCCGCGCAGCAGCATCTGCAGCTTGGTGTTGGGGCAGTGCTTGCGGATGATGCGCAGGCGCTCCCAGGGATCTTCATCCAGGAACCGCATGCAGGAATCGAAGGTGGCCCCGCCCCAGACTTCCAGGGAGTGGAATCCGACCTTGTCCATTTTTTCCAGGATGGGGATGATGTGCTCCATGCGCAGGCGCGTGGCCATGAGGGACTGGTGCCCGTCGCGCAGGGTCACATCCGTGATTCCGATGGGGTGCTTTGGCTGGTCCATGAAAAACTCCTTTTAAAAGAGGGCCGGGTGAATCACATAAGAGTGCTGCGGGCGTGTGATTCCGGGTCTATGGTTCCGGCGCTGAATGTCTGCAAATGCCGCGGGGCTTCTCGAACAAGACATACAAATAAAAATACATGTCAAGTTATGTTTCTCAATCAAAAGTTACAAAGAAACTCTGATAGTAAGCTTCTGCGCATAATCAATTATAAAGGCCGTTGCACCAGGCGTCGAACCGGCAGGAACAGGGCGGCCGCGAGCGCGGCTTTGGCCGTGTCCAGCAGGATGAACGGGTGTACGCCTGCGAAGAATGCCGTGGCAGGCCCCATGTGCAGGCCGAAAGCGAGCCAGGCCCAGCCGCACGTGTATATCACGCCCACGCCGGCTGCCATGGCCGCGCACACGCGCAGCATGTCGGGTTTGCGGCCAAGCAGCGCGGCCACAACCGGGGGCGCGAGCACGAACCCGAACAGGAAGCCCGCGGTTGCGCCTGAAAGAATGCCCAGGCCTGCGGCAGCGCCCGCGAACACAGGTGCGCCGGCCAGGCCCGCGCCCAGGTACAGTCCCTGGCTGGCAGCGCCCCAGCCGCGGCCCAGAACAGCCCCGCTCAGCAGCACCACCAGAACCTGCATGGTTATGGGCACGGGGGTGAAAGGCAGATAAAAACGCAGATGCGCGGCCGCGGCCGTGAGCAGGGCGAAGGAAATGGCCCCGCCCGCCAGCAGGGCTGTGCGGGTTGCGGGTGTGAGCCGCGCCGCGGTTTTTTCCGTAGTATATGCTGTTGCGCTCATCTTCAAGTTTTCTCCTTAATGTTGCAAAGTGGCTTTAACTTAAATTACACAAAGTTGCAAAGAATCGAGGCTCCGTGCAAAGTTATGGCGAACAATTACAGCGGGCAGTTGCCGTGCTTTTTGCGCGGCGAAGACTCGCTTTTGCTGAGGATCATGGTCAGGCAATCAATGAGCTTGCGGCGGCTCTGGGACGGCTCGATGACCTCGTCGATATACCCGCGGGCCGCGGCTTCCCAGGGGTTGGCGAACCGTTCGGAGTACTCTTCGATGAGTTCGGCGCGCCGTTGTTCCGGGTTGTCGGAAGCCGTGATTTCGCGGCGGTGGATGATGTTGGTGGCGCCCTGGGGACCCATGACCGCCAGCTCGGCGCTGGGCCAGGCGTAGAGCATGTCCGCACCGCTCTGGCGGCAGCACATCACGTCGTATGCGCCCCCGTAGCTCTTGCGCACAATCAGGGTGATTTTGGGCACCGTGGCTTCGCAGAACGCATAGAGCAGCTTGGCGCCCTGGCGGATGATGCCCCCGTATTCCTGCTCTGTGCCGGGCAGGAACCCGGGCACATCCACCAGTGTGAGCAGGGGGATATTGAAGGCGTCGCAGAAGCGCACGAAGCGCGCGGCTTTTGTGGAGGACTTGATATCCAGGCACCCGGCCATGCTGGCAGGCTGGTTGGCTGTGATGCCCACGGTGTGGCCGCCCAGGCGCGCGAATCCGTTGATAATGTTGGTGGCGTATTCGGCGTGTACTTCAAAAAACGCGCCGTCGTCCACAATGCGGGTGATGATATCCTTCATGTTATAGGGCTGGTTGGAGTTGTCGGGCAGCACATCGTTGATATCCTCGGCCGCGCGGTCCGGGTCGTCGCTGGTTTCGCGGTACGGAGGGGTGTCCAGGTTATTGAGCGGGATATAGGACAGCAGGGTTCGGATGCCGTCCAGGGTATCTTTTTCCGTGGGGTAGGCGAAGTGGCACACGCCGCTTGTGGTGGCGTGCATGCGCGCGCCGCCCAGGTCCTGGGACGAGACTTCCTCGCCGGTGGCGGCCTTGATCACCTGGGGGCCCGTGATGTGCATAATGGCCGTGCCCTCGGTCATGAAAATGAAATCCGTGAGCGCGGGGCTGTACACGGCGCCGCCGGCGCAGGGTCCCATGATCGCGGATATCTGGGGCACGACACCGCTGGAGCGTACGTTTTTAAAGAAAATATCGCCGTATCCGGCCAGAGACGCGACCCCTTCCTGGATGCGCGCGCCGCCCGAATCGTTGAGGCCGATGACGGGCACGCCCATTTTCAGGGCCAGGTCCATGATTTTGCAGATTTTGAGGGCGAACCGCTCACCGAGCGCGCCGCCGTAACTGGTGAAATCCTGGGAGAAAATGCACACGCGGCGGCCATCCATGGTTCCGAAGCCCGTGACCACGCCGTCGCCCAGGATCTTCTTTTTTTCCATGCCGAAGTCCGTGCAGTTATGGGTCATGAAGGCGTCGGTTTCATTAAAACTGCCGGGGTCGAGCAGGTAGTCGATGCGCTCGCGCGCAGTCCATTTGCCCTTATCGTGCTGTTTCTGAACGGCTTTTTCGCCGCCGAGCATGCGGGCCTGGTTGCGTTTTTCGCGAAGGTCCGCGATTTTTTTGTCCATCATGTGGCTCACAGTGTGTGGCTCCTTTCGGGGCTTGAGCGCCTGCCGGCCGGTTCCTTGCGAACCGGCGGATTTGCGAAAATGATTCTCCGCAGGGAATGGATATTCGTGTCAGCTAATCGTGTGGCGCCCGGTGGGGCGCTGTTACTCAATGGCGCACAGCAGGTCGCCCTGTTTCACGGGGCTGCCTTCATCGACCGCGATGCTGGTGACCGTGCCAGCGGCCGGGGCGTTAATTTCGTTTTCCATTTTCATGGCTTCGAGCAGGAACAGCAGATCGCCCGCGGCCACGGTATCGCCTTCTTTGACTTTAACGGCCAGGATCTTGCCGACCATGGGCGCGGAGACCGCAGTGCCCACGCCAGAGTAAGCGGCGTTAGCCGCTGGGGCCGGGATGTGTGCGGGCGCAGGCGCGGGTGCAGCGGCCTGAGCCGGAGCGGGCGCCGCGGCCTGGGGCGCGGCAACGGGCGCGGGAGCAGCAACAGGAGCGGGCGCTGCGGGCATGGCTGCGGGCGCTGCTGCGGCCACAGCCACGGGGCCTGCTCCGTATTGTTCCACATCCACCTCATAAGCGTCTCCGTCCACAGAGACTTTAAGGTGTCCGGGCGTGGCGGTTTCCGCCACATCCACATCATAGGTTTTTTTGTTGAGCGTGATTTTAAGTTTCACAGAGCCTCCCGGGGTCAGATAAAATCAGAACATATTTTCCGCACGAAGATGATAGAGAAAAGGCGCACGCCGCAAGAGTGGCGGACGCGCAAACGGCCTGCGGAACATCTTGCGGCAAATTCTATCAGAACGCGCGCGGTGAATCAAATGAAATGTGAGGCAGCCTACGCATGCAGCTTTTTCAGCAGCCAGGCCATGTTTTTGCCCAGATTCCGGAACGTGGCCATGCCTTCCTCGTCGTTTTGCACATCTCCGGGGGCCCTGCCCATGCCCACGTTCCAGTACGTGGAGCCTGGCACAATCATGCCTGAGATAAAGAAGAAGCGGTTGATTTCATCGAACGTGGCCACGGCCCCGGCGCGGCGCGCCACGGCAATGGATGCGCCCACCTTGCGCGAAAACATCTCGCTGTTGCCCTTGGCCACAATGCCCGCGCGGTCAATGAGCGCCTTGGTTTCCGTGGTCATGGATGCGAAATACACGGGCGAGCCGATGATGATGCCGTCGGCTTCGAGCATTTTGTCGATGAGTTCATTAATATCATCGTCTTTGAGGGCGCAGTGCTTGTTCTGCTTCTCGAAGCACTTGAAGCACGCGCGGCAGCCGTGCAGGTTTTTGCCGGCCAGGGAAACCAGTTCCGTGTCAATGCCCTCGGCCTGCAACTCGGCCAGAGCGGTTTCCAGAGCAAGCCTGGTATTGCCTTTTTTGCGGGCGCTTCCGTTGAATGCCACAACTTTCATCGGGGCCGCCTCCTTGGGGAGAAATCAATATGTTATTTCAATTCATTATTATAGTGAGATTAAAACCGTGGCAGATCAAAACATGCAAATGACAGGCTGGCTTTTAGAGCGCGTTTTCGTTGTCCAGCAGCAATTTTTTGATATCCGCGCCCATGCCGAAGCCGCCGAGTGCGCCGTTGGATTTGATGATGCGGTGGCAGGGCACGATGAGGGGCAGGGGATTGGCGCCCAGGGCGCTGCCCGCGGCGCGGGCCGCGCCGGGCTGGCCCGCGTGCTCGGCGATCCAGCCATAGGTGCGCGTTTGCGCATAGGGGATGGTGAGCGCGGCGCACCACACGCGCTTCTGGAAATCCGTGAACCCGTCCCAGTCCATGGGAATGCCGGAGAGAGACACGTTTTCGCCGGCCAGCCTGCGGGTCACGGCCACGACCGAGGCGAACAGCCAGGCCGGGCCCTTTTGCGGGCCGGGATGGGCGATAGTGTTCTGGGCGTGCAGCTTGTGCGCAGGGGTTTCAAGGGTGAACAGGCGGGCTTTTTTCAGGCACGCGCCGCGGGTTTTGAAACCGAAATCCAGGCGCCGCGCGCCGAATGCTGTGCCGGCCATGGCCGCCCACCCGAACCGGGTGCGCGTGTCCCAGATGTAAAACCAGTCATTCACCCAGCATGGCCTCCGTGCGTTTTTTGCGGTGGAACGAGATCGCGAACCGGTGCGCTTCATTGATGACCCGGCGCACCATGTGCAGGGCGGGCTCGTCTTTTTCATAGTATAACGCATCTTCGCGCCCCATGACATGGGACACAAAGGCCTGCTTGGCGAAGCCGATCACGTATAAGGGTTCATCGAAATATTCGGCGTCCACAATGCCCTGCTGCACGGCGCTGAGCTGGCCCTTGCCCCCGTCCACGATGATGAGGTCCGGGCGCGGCCACTTGCCCGCGCGCACGTTGCGCAGAAACCGCGCCGCCATTTCGCGCATGGATGAAAAGTCGTCGCGCCCCCCGCTTTTGATGATGAATTTGCGGTATCCGTCCTTGTCCGGCATGCCGTTGAGAAACGCCACGGCCGAGCCCACGGTGCTGGTGCCCTGGATGGTGGAGATATCGAAACCCGCGATGCGGCGCAGGGGAAAGGTTGCGCCCAGTTTTTGCTCCAGGGCCTGCGCCAGGTCCCGGGCCTGGTCCCTGTTGGCCATGTCGCGCTGCACGTGTTCGCGCAGGTGCTCGGCGGCGTTGGTGTCGGCCATGTCCGCGAGCTTGCGCTTCCTGCCGCGCTGGGGTTGCTTTACCGCAACTGCGCCGCCGCGCCGCCCGGCCAGGAACGCAGCCATGAGCGCGGGGTCGTCGGGCGCGCGGCTCAGCAGCACCTGGGGCGGCACGTCCTCGCGGTGCGCGTAGTACTGCTCCACGAACCGGGCCAGGATATCCTCCTCGGCCACGGCCGCGCCCGGGCGCAGCAGGAACGGGTCGTGGCCCGTGAGCGCGCCGTTGCGCACGAACAGCACCTCGGCGCACGCCATGCCCGGGACCGCTGCGATGCCGATCACGTCCAGGTCCACGGCGTGTCCCCACACCGCCTCCTGTTTCTGGTCGAACAGTTTTTCCATGGCGTGCAGGCGGTCGCGCATGATCGCGGCCTGCTCGAAGCGCGTTCCCGTGGCCGCATCCTTCATGGCCGCGCGCAGGTCGTTCATGAGTTCGTTGTGTTTTCCGGACAGGAACTGGGCCACGGCGCGCACATTGGCGTCGTATTGCTCTTTGTCCACCTCGCCCCCGCACGGCCCCAGGCACTGGCCCATGTGGTGGTACATGCACGGGCTTTTCTTCATGTGGTTGCAGCGGCGCAGGGGGAATGTCTTGCGCAGGAAATTCAGGGTTCCGCGCACGCCGTAGGCCGAGGAATAGGGGCCGAAATAGCGCGCGCCGTCGTCCAGCACGCGGCGGGTCAGATCAATGCGCGGGTAGTCCTCTTTTGTCAATTTGATGTACGGGTAGGACTTGTCATCCTTGAGCATCACATTGTAGCGGGGCTTGTGTTTCTTGATGAGCGTGGCTTCCAGGATGAGGGCCTCGACCTCGTTGCGGGTGAGGATGGTGTCCAGGCCGCGCATGTCCGCGCGCAGCATGCCGAGTTTTTCCGCGCCCGGGCCGGGCGCGGGCTCGCGCATATAGCTGGACACGCGGTTGCGCAGGTCCTTGGCCTTGCCGATGTAAATGATTCGTTCGCGCGCGTCCTTGAACAGGTACACCCCGGGCTCGTGCGGCAGCCTGCGAACGCGATCCTTCAATTCCTCCATAGCGGCATGAAACCCTCCTGAAAATATTATAGCGGGGAATGGGATGTTGAGTGTTCATGTGTGCGGGGAGAAACATGCGAATGGTAGAGGACCTTCAAATGGCCGTCATTGGATTACTCTTACAGCCCCAGCTTGTCCCTGGCCCAGGCCAGGATGTCGGGGATAAGTTCATCATATGGCAACAGGTGGCTGTAATTGAGCCAGCGGATTTCCTTGGGCTCGTTGGCGGCTTCAAACAATTTCTTTGTGGAGCGCACGGGCACGAGGATGTCGTTCTTGCCGTTGAGCATGAGCACGGGGCGCGGGGCGATGAGGCCGATGTAGTTGATGGGATCCACGGGGTCCAGGATTTTCTGAATGTCATCCCATGACAGATTGTTTTCCTTGCGGAACGCGTCCATGTCCGCGGCGTCCTCGTCCAGCGGGTTTTTGCGCGCCATGTCGGTCCACGGCCCGCCGGCCACGGTGAGCACGCAGGCGTTGATGCGGGTTTCCACGCCGCACAGCACTGCGCCGATGATGCCGCCCATGCTGCCGCCCAGGTACAGGATGCCATCCTTTTTAATCTCGGGGCGGGACAAGAGGAAGTCGATGCCGCGGCGGTAGTCGAGTACGGTCTGGCGGATGGCGCGCACCATGATGAACAGGTGGCGGTCATTGATGCGGCGGTGCGCGCGCCTGCGCTCGCCGTGGTACTGCGGGTCCGCGGCGAACACGGCAAAGCCCTCGGATGCGAGCCGGTCCGCGTAGGGCAGGATATCGTTCTTGTTGCCGCCCTTGCCGTTCATGAAAATCAGCACCGGGAACGGGCCGTCCCCTTTTGGCACAACAAGCAGCGCGGGCACGGTCATGTCGTTCACGCTCACGTACGTGACGCGGTATTTTTTGTAGAGATCCGTTTCCTTCTCCAGGTCCACGGTTTGCTCAAGGGGGACGTCCATGTCGTACAGATAGCCGAAATCCATGGGCAGGGTTTTTTCAAGGCGCGGGGTGAGCACGGTGCCGTCTCTGGCCACGACCGTGTCCGCGGCGCGCGCGGCGCATGCGAGCAGCATGATGGCAAGGAAAATCAGAATGGCGTGTTTTTTCATCAAAACTCTCCGGGGCGTTGTTTTTACAAACCTGTTTTTTCAGGCGTGGCCTGGTACCAGTAACTGACCACGTCGTACAGCACGCCAGGCTGGTCGTTGTGCCCGCCGTGTTCGAATTCAAAGCGGATGGATTTATTGAACGGGACGGCGTCGGTGAGGTGCACACGGTACATGACAATAGCGGACCGTTTTTTATGCATGACCGGCGCGCCGTGCAATGCGCGGGAAAACGGATCGGAGCTGAAATACCAGCCGCCGTTGAAATAGTCCTCGGTGCCGGTGCCGGACCAGATAGGCTCGGCCCCGCCATCGATGTATACGTGTTCATCCCCTTCGAGGCAGCGGAAGATATCGTCCTCGCCTTTGGGGCGGATGGCGCTCACAGCCGCGCCCACCCAGTGCCCGCGCGCTCCGGAAATTTCATTGACCAAAATGGGCTTGTCCTGCTCGGAAACCATGGTGCGGTTCGCGGCGTGGAAGTACCCGAAATCCCCATGAAACGTTCCGGGCGCGAGTTGCACCAGTCCTTGTATGCGGACCGGGTTGTCCCCTGTGTTTTCAAGCTCAATACGCGCTTTGTCGCGGAACGGCATGGGGAAGAACGAATAGAACGAATCATCCTTGAACCCCATGAACAGGGAACGGTATTTTTCATAACCGAAGTCCATGGCGAAGAACCGCAGAAGGGACACATCCACGGCAGGGGTTGGCGCGCCGTCCCAGTACATCCTGATGGTGATCTTTTTAAAGTCCGCGGGCTGCGTGTTCAGTGGGTTGACATAAAGGCCCTGAACTGCGCCGGGCAGAGGTTCTCCCCAGATTTCCAGGGTCTGGCCCGGGGCCAGACCCGCATTGAAAGGCGTTTGTTTCACGGGCCCATGATACAGGATTGTGCCGCGGTTGGCGAGCAGGTCCGCGGCGCGGTCAACAGCATCTTTCCGGTGTGCGAGATTCCTTGGCGTTGACGAAACAATATGCGCGGGGTCCTCGGCCGCGGCATAGTCCACGTGGAAAAACAGCGGCTTTTCATCCAGGGTGAGTTTTATGGATTTTTCATATTCCAGGGGGAAGTAGCAGCACAGGCCGCCGCTGGCGAACTGGCACAGGGGCGCGCGCAGCGGGGGCGTGTGCCCGCCCAGGAATTCGCTCATGGGCGCATGGTATGACGGCTCTGATTCGCCGTCGAAATACACGCTGATGTTGCCGTGGTACGAGGCGGTCCAGATGCGGTAGATCACGCCCGGGCCGGTTGCTTCAAAGAAAACGAATTCGCCGTTTTCCTCGCGGAGTGTGGAGAACGCGCCGTCGAACCCGTCGTTGTTGCCGCCCTCGCGGTCATAGCTGGACGCCTGGAGCATGCGCTGGGTGCGCAGCACGGGCAGCCGGTCCGGGGCCAGCAGCCGGTCCAGGCCGTCGGGCGCGGGCTGCGCCGCGGCGCGCGCCGCAAGTGAGGCCAGAAGCAAAAGAATGAAACAGAATTTTCTCATAGAATTTTGATTTTTGTTTAAGTGTTGTTCGAGCGTTGCTCAGTCCCAGGTCACGACCATTTCGCAGCAGTCGTCGCCGTTGCACACGCATTTGGTTTCTTTTGTGGAAACGTTTTTGCCGCCGGACAGCTCGACCATTTTGTTGGCCCAGCCCACGAGGTTGCGGCAGAAAGTGCGGTGGGGCATGCCATAGCCCTTGATGCGGAACGTGGCTTTGCCGGGTGCGGATTCGATGTCCATTTCGCCGGTGTCGTGGAACGCGCTCCAGAGTTGTGGCACGCGCGTGAAGGTGTCTTCGGGCGTGGTTTTTATCTTGAGTTTGTGGATGGTGGTGAGGCCCATCTGGGCGGTCATTTCCCCGAGTTCCTCCATGGCGCGCGGGTGCGACGCCTTGAGGGTCTTGGCGATGCTGTCGTCCAGGTCCTTGAGCACTTCGGCCGGGTACCAGCTTGAGCTGATCACGCCGCCGCCCGTGAGCAGGTCGCGGCTGTCCTGGGTGAGTTCCCCCACGATCTTATGGAATGCCGCGTCTCCGAAATGTTCTTTGAGCATCTGGAGCCGGCTGAGCAGCGCCACGCCTTTGACCTTGGCCATGATCATTCTCCTTAAGCAATAATGCCACACGATAATGCGGCACAAGCATATCACAAATTACGACTGCGGCACAAGCGCCCCGGCGCAATGGGAATTATTTCCCCATATGAAACAGCCGGAACCACCAGCAGCGCTCGGGCGGGCCGCCCAGCAGGCGCACCAGGGCCGGGCACCGGTCTTTGAATCCGCAGCCGCAGCAGCGGTCAGTATTTTTGTTCGTCATAGCCACAGGCGGGCCGCCAATGTGTTTTGATTATATCTATACGCAAATACAGTAAAAAATCAAGATGCAGATTGCGGAAAAGGATGGCTTAAAATCAATGGACTCCGGGGCATACGGGGCGGGGGAGGGATTTTGGACTGGCGCGCGGGATGCGCGTAAAATCAGTTGTCGTCGGTTGAAGAGGCACGCAGCTCGTCCACCTTTTTCAGGTAGGCGGCGGCGATTTCATCGTACAAGTGGGCGAACTCCTGCATGTTGCGGCCCGCGGACATGCCTGCGATGCAGCGCAGGGCGCGCATGAGCAGTTTTTCATCATCCACGAGATTGCCTTGCCTGAGGTGCGGGGGCGCCATGTGCGCGGGCCATGGCTTGTGATTGTCGGTGGCGTGTTGCAGGGTTCCATTCCTCCTGAAAATCTGTTTCCCGGCCATGTGCGGCTCATGGAACATTTTTAGTATAAGAGCGCGTGCGGGAACGTCGACCCGTGCGCGCGCCCGGCGCGGAAACATGTTGACAGGGTGGGGCTGTTAAATATTAGTTATGGAAGGACATATCTGGAAAGAGGTTCTGGCTCATGATGATTTTGAGACCGGTTCAAAAATACATGGCCATGCTTGTGTGCGCCGCGGCGTGGCTGCTGTGTGCGCGGGGCGCGGTGGCGCAGGATGACTGCCTGGCGCTGTTCGACAAGGCCCTGGACGCCTATGGCCGGGTGGCGCTGCAGGAATCGTTTAACGCATTCGAGCAGGCGCGCGCGTGCTGGCTGGAATTATCCGGGGGCGCGGACACTGAGGATACGGCCCTGTGCCTCAATTACACGGGGCTGATTCTGGCGCAGGACGGGCAGTACGCCGCGGCCATGGAACGCTACACGGCGGCCGGGAAAATCATAGACGCTGTGTATGGATCCAATTCCGGGCAGGCCGCCACCATCATCAACAATATGGGTGAAGCGCAGCGCAACATGGGCGATTACACCCAGGCCCTGCACTCGTATGAAGAAAATCGGGACAGAAACTGGACAGGATCCACTTTTGGAATTGACTAAGGTGACAATTGCCAAAATATATGATAGCCTGAAAACATCAAGGCGGTGTTCTAAATGGAGACAATCAAAAACCAAAAGCAATGCTTAATAAACCGGAATCTGTCCCTGGTTTCGTCGTCCATAGTTTCTTGTCCCTAGTTTCTCCTCAATCCCCGTTGCCGCCACACGGCTACCTGGTGATCAATTCCGTATGCTGTCCCCAGATCTCTCCCAATCCCCGTTGCCGCCACACGGCTACCTGGTGATCAATTCCGTATGCTGTCCCCAGATCTCTCCAATTCCGTATGCTGTCCCCAGATCTCTCCCTGTCCCCAGATCTCTCCCGTATGCTGTCTCCAGATCTCTCCCGTATGCTGTCTCCAGATCTCTCCGTTTTAGTTTGACGCTTGATGGTTTGATTGTATCGGCAGGTGACGGATGCTATAGTACATACAGAGGCGCCAGGATGAGTCAGTGGCGATGGATAGTCTGCTGTTTGAACCGCTCCGGCCTCAAGGGAGAGATAAAGAAATGGCAAAGAAAATTTATGTGGGGAACCTGACCCTTGATACAACGAGTGAGCATTTGAATCAATTGTTTTCGAAATATGGATCTGTGAAGAGCGCAGATGTCACGATTGACC
>Ga0351971_1170_pt1 | contig 13170 bp, 6 predicted proteins | sample BONcelFGM3001F11_FD_206746 | JGI IMG/M metagenome (GOLD analysis project Ga0351971, IMG submission 206746) | Enriched cells from coal bed in the Powder River Basin, Montana, United States - BONCAT cells FGM rep2 HSBNCT.FGM.300.1.F11 ...
AGTCAGGAGCTCAGACGAATTGGGAGGAATGGGACCCGAAGGAAGAAGGGATAAATTTTCCACCTGAGTGGTTTGAATGCATTCGTCGAGCTTGCAATCACCATTGAGACAATTGGAAAGACCATCGGCATTGCTCATGCTAAATTGACGATGTAGGTTGGGGATACGCATATCAGCATCCACCAGGAGGGTTTTAAACTTGGTGGCTGCAAAGGTCACACCCAGATTGCTGGCTATGGTGGTCTTGCCTTCGCCCTGATTGGGCGATGACACCACAATAATTCGGGGTTCGTTGAGCTTGATGGTAAATTGAAGGTTGGTACGCAGTATTTTGAATGCTTCGGATACTACGGACTTTTCATAACGGGCAGCGTAGGGAAGAGAAACTTCAGGAGCAGTTTTATTGTTGCTCTGAGAGTTTCGCTTCCTCTTGGAAGCAGTAAAAAAACCCATCAACTAGTTTACCGTGATAATCATGCCATAGGTGAGCTTAAATGCTTCTCCAGGCTGAGTGAGCACCATATGGACATTGTTGACGCCCATCTGCATATCGGCTTTCATCTGAAAGGCAATGCCTGGTTTGACATCATAGTAGGACTGAGTAAGGGTAGTTTTGTTGACCAGCTCGATATACATGGGTGCAGCAGAGGTGCTGTCGTAGGTGAGGGTGCGACCAATGGGATCGTAGCCTATGCCATACATACGGTATTCGTTGGGAAAAAGATCAAAAGGAACCGAGGAATAGAAATCAAAATTACGCATCGTGGCACCCGTGCTGTCGCGGTAGCTAGCCTGAAATTTGATTTCACCCAGATGAATAAAACCAAGGGGGATATTGACCATATATTCTCCAGAGGAGGGAATACTAACGGGTCTCATGGGAATGTTGTTGACTGTTACAGAGGTAGATCCATTGGAATAGGCTGTGCCTTTGAATTCAAAAAGACTGCCAGCCAACTTGCGGGATAATACTGCTCGGAAGGGGGCTCCGGTAACACTCATAAATTGGGTATTGGTCTTGCCTTCGGTCTTGGGACCAGGCTTGAGCATCTGGTAGAGGATATGAGCCATTTCTGCTCTGCGTAAAACACTGGAGGGGCGGAAGGTACGATCAGGAAAACCATTCATGATGCCGGCACGAACACAGATAGCCAGATAAGCACGCGACCAGGTGGGAAAAATGGAGCGATCAATATAGCGATTGAGCGTATCGGAAATGTCACGCTCTGAAATCATTTCGGAGAAAAACTTCATACCAAGGGCACGGACGCTGATGGGTACGAACTCTATGCGGGTGAGACTATCATCGGGACGAAAACGTCGATTAAGAGAGGTGTCGTCCATCAGTTTGGTGAGTTTGATAACTTCGATATGAGGATAAGCATAATGAAGCGTTGGAACATCCGTAAACGATGGAGTGGGAGGTTTTATGGTGTCGGTGCCAAAAACCCGAGTAAGAAGTATGGCAGTATCCGCTCGTTTGATAGGATCGTTGGGACGGAAAGTACCGTCGGGATAACCCGTAAGGATACCCTGCTGGGAGAGCCAGGTGATAGCCTCGTAGGCCCAGTGGTCTTCGGATACATCGGAAAAACCACCATTGCTAGCCCTAATATAGATGGGAGCACGCAGAGGCAAAGCCAATAAACTTACTATAAGTACGCTTAAAAACCAAAATCGTAAAGTTTTCATTATATCCTCCTTTACCTAAATACTGGGTACCATACTATATGGTTCAGTACTGGTAAAAACAAACACCATTTCATATTAATGTTATACCAAAACTTACAAAAAACAAGCTTTGGAATGTTTTATTTGAGTAAAGCCAGCACCTCGGGAAAATCAATTCCAAGCACTTTGAGAGTCTCCTGGGTGGGAACGCCGTTGTTGTCCCAGCCCCTGCGGGCATAGACTACATCCTGGAGCTTGTGGTATTGTTCTTCGCGGTAGGCACGCATTTTTTCGACTTTTTCCTGGGTGCTCATAGCAGAGGGGTCGATCTTGAGCCACTCTTTGAGCTGGTCGTCGTAGCGTTTTTGGCGAGATTCGTATTCTTCGACTGTTACGGGACCCATAGCACGATAGGGGATAGCGTCAAAGGCACGAGTACCAAAACCCTGGCGAAGATTGAACATACGTTGGAAATTGTAGGTACGGCGGGATTGCTCGATTAATTTTTCGGGAGTCAGGGGGTCGCCGGTGACGCCTTCGTAAATCAGGCAATAGTTTTCAACATGCTCGGGCACCTTGGCTGCTTCGATGCCTTTGTATTTGGTGCGGTTGTCTTCGGGCTCGGAATCATTCCAGGGGAGCTTGCACAGACCCATGAGAGAAAACCAGGTACGGAAGAGAGGAAAGTAAAAGAGGGCTTCGGCTTTGTCTTCAAAGGTCGGAATCTGTTTGTTGACTTGATCCATAAAGATGAGCCAGGCTTCGTCGTGTTGGGGGCCTTTGTTTGCCATACCATAACCACCCTGCTGAGCAAGGGACTCTTTGGTCATGTATTCGGAAAACTCCATACCCTTGGCTTCCATCCCGATATCGTCGATAAGGGGATCTTGAATACCCAGGGTTTCATGGAAGTATTTTTTGAGGGGTCGGATGCCCATGCCGGCGAGTTTGCCAAAGCCTTTGCCTTGAGCGATGCGATGGATCAGCTCCATAGCAGCTTCAGCATTTCCGAAATTGAGCTCGAGGCCATCGGTGAGCTCTTTGTTGAGGAAGCCACGTTCGTAGCACTCCATGATATAGGCTATCGTTGTGCCTAAAGAGATGGTATCCAAGCCATAATGATCGGCATAAAAATTGCCTTCGATGATAAAGCCAGGGTCAAATATTCCAATATTGGAACCCATTCCACTTGCAGTTTCGTATTCGGGACCATCTACGGTAACTTTATGGCCTTTCATGGGTCCGGTTTTGAGCTCGAAGTTGTCGACTCCATGGGAACAGGACATAGTGCAACCTATCCAACAGCCATCAAAGAGGCCCTGGGTGAAGTGTTCTTTCCAGACGGAGGAGTTGATCTTGCCGATCTGGGGGTCGGCGCCAAATTGGTAGTTGCGGACGGGAAGCACGTCGGCGGAATCGAGGATTTCGATCATGTTGACGGTGCCGATCTGGCGCATACGGCAATGAGTGTCGTCCAGCTTTTGGATTTCGGTGTTGATGCGCGTTCCTGCCTTGCGAAGGAGCTCCATATTGGCAACGTCGTTGTTGTTGGGCCCGATGCCCTGATATCGAACCACGACGGCTTTGATTTTTTTGTTGCGGAAAATGCTTCCAGGGCCACCTCGACCTGCTTGTTTGACGCGATTCATCTTGCGTCGAACATCAAACCAGGAGAAGTTGAGAATGCCCATCAGGGAATGATTGGCTGCCTGACCGGAAGATATGACGCTGATGTTGCGTCGATCGGCTTCATCTTTGGCATACATCTCGACCATCTGGTCGGCTATTTCGTAGGTATTGACACCTTCGAGAGGGGCAGTTTCGATGGAAACGGTGCCATCGTTGCCATCAATGACGATGATGACATCTTCTTTGGCTTTGCCTTGAATTTCGATGAGATCAAAACCTGAAAACTTCATAAAGGGACCAAAATAGCCTCCGACATTGTTGTCGTTGGGGGCTCCAGTTTGGGGAGAAATGCTAACTACGTGGGTCTTGCCACTGCCAGGATATTGGGTGATACCCAGCACTGGGCCACCGGTAAAGATGAGTTCATTTTCGGGGTCGTCCCACTTGGTGGTGGCTTTGGTGGCCTGCCAGAGGAACCACATTCCATAGCCCTTGCCACCAATGAAAGTATCACGAACTTTTTTGTCGATTTCATGCACGGTGACCTGGTTAGTCGAAAGGTCGATATGCAGACGTCGGTCGGTGTAGCCCCGGTGGGGTTTGACTGGCGTATAGTTGAAGGTAGTAAGCGTTTGATGTGCTTTTTTCATTTCTTCGATACCTGGCATGGGTCATCCTCCTAATAACTTTTTACTATTCGTTCCTATACTACTATTTTAGAGGACAATACGAGCAATTCAAGAGCGAAAAGCTCATGAAGCATGAAGGAAGTTAAAAGTTTTCTTTTCTTAATTGTTCCAGGCGATCCTGGCGACCATAATAGATGATTTGCTCGTAGGCTTCAAGCAGATCTATCTGGAAACCTTCCAGCAGTTCATCGGGATGACTTGGAGGCTTATGCCTATAGCGATAGAAATGATAGTTGCGATAAGCCTTTTCCATTTCGCGCTGATAACGAATGAGAAAACACTGACTAATGAGCCCCCCACTGATAGGATCAGCGATATCAATCCACCCTATCCAGCCTTCATCGCCCCAGGCAGTACCCACATAACGATTCCAGTAAAACATTTCTATGGCGGGGCTCAGAGCATATTTTAAGAAACTCTTGCTGGTGCTGGCACCCTCTTTTACAAGATGGAAGCCATCGCTTTGAATCCGAATAAGCTCATAAGACTCATGACTACGGTATAAGGGTTGAATGAGCCAGAGGACGTTTTGCCCTGGAAGAGGTAGAAGGATGCTCGTGTTTTCTGTCGGCTTAAGATAGTCCGCTTTACTCACCTCAAGCTGAAGTATCTCGGGACTCAGACCCTCAGTACCCATCATGGATTCATGCATGAAAAAGCTTTCCAGGCGGGAATCGATCAGACGATGGAAACCCTCATCAAAAAGATCAAGGGAGTATAAGTAGGCAAAATATTCTTCGCTGGAGCCTCTGCTGACATAGGAGTAAGTAAAACCCTGAACGAGCACATAAGATAGCGTTCCCTGGGTTTTGACCGGGATAAGATCAAAACAACGTTTCCAGGACTTGGGAAAATCTATAAAATCCTTTGGATTATCGGAATAATAGTCTTTCAGCTTATCTTTAGGATAGGCTTCCAAAGGGTTCCAACCTTGATCAAGACGGGCAACAAAAAGCTCAAGCCCTTGTTGGCGCAGGGTGTGGTATTCAGCTTCTTCTGGACTGAGGATGGGATCGCTGGGATCGTAGAGCGGGGGGAGCAGTAGAGAGGGCAGGCGCTGAGATTGAAGTTTTTTTAGCTCCCTGGCTCGGTGAAGGTTTTGACCGGTAAAATAAAAATCCTGGTGGCGAAGCTGTTGGCTTTCAGGGTGAGAAATGGGGTGGATTTGAGCTTTACCCAGCAATAAACCCCTTTCTTCCTGAAAAGACAAAGTAAAAACTTCCCTCTGAGACAATTCCCGCTCTAAAATCCACTGGATTTTGGAAGAGGAAAGCCGATGAAGCCTTCCTTTGGTGCTGGATTTATCTTGATAGCCCGGGTCGGGAAGAAGCTGTATTTTTTGCTCCTTTTGGGGATGGGAAAGCCTGAGAACTACCAAGCCATCCACCAGCGAAGTCATTCCTTCGTATTCTCCATGGATGAGCACTTCCTGCGCTCCGTCCTGGTCAAAATCATGAGCAAGCACCTGTTGAAAATTGAACATTAATTCGGGTCCATAGCCTGGAGGCATTTCTCGTTGTAGTTGGTCGGACCAGAGTAGCTGGAAGGCTTGGGGGCTCATGGAATAAAGTGCAAAAAAGTAGCCCTCTTTGCGACCACTAATAAAAAGGAGCTCTTTCTGCCCCGCTTTAGTGAAGGATCCTTCCAAGACCTGATGGAGATTGGACCACTCCACGGGATGCAGAAACTCAGGGATCTCGCTTTGAAGGGGATAGCGGAAAAGCTTTCGGATGCTGACTTCATCGGGAGTAGCTTTTGCTTTAATCCATCGAAACTCGGATAAAGGACATTCGTAAAAACGATCAATATGTTGGAAAAGCAACTTGTTTTCTTCCACCCAAAAACGAGCATGGTGACCCTTATGGATAAGAGTCAGTTTACCCTGCAAGGTATCCAAAGCCATGAGATAGTGGTCGCTTATCTTTTCCCCATAACTCGCCTGAAAGATAAGGTAGGGAGAAGCCCAAAGGGTGCGAGAAAGGGTGGGATCGGCTTTAGGGGTATCAGGTATAGGAAGTTCAACCGGAGGAAGAATGGGCTCTTCTAATAAAAGGTCTTGCATGGTATCGGGAGTAGGATATTGTGGAGCTTGAGGTCTTAAGCAGGACAATGAAAAAAGCAGGGGGATAAGCAAGAGCGCAAACGACAGTGAAAATCTGTCAGTTTGCTTCATAGGCTTCAATAAGCTTTACAATGGGAGGCTTGCGAGAATTGAAAGACTCTTCGGGTAAATATTTCCAGTCGAAAAAGGGCAAAAGAAGATAAAGCTCATCCAGATGTTCTTTGCTACGATAAGAAAACTCCATGGGCATGGGGTCGCCGGTAAAAGGATCCATATGGCTTAGGTAGCTTACCACCACTTCAGAGAGATCAGTGTTCCATTCTGGCTTCATGCGCTCTCGAGAAAAAGCTTCCAACTTCATCTCCTTGCGATAAGGCAAGAGCCTCCAGTCAAAGCCTGGGTTGCGATATATGGATTTAATGCCCTGGGTGCTAAATTTGATGGCTTGATACCTGCCATCGCTGAGAAGCTGTGGATAAAGAATCAGTGCCGTTCGCTCTCCGGGAAGAGGAAGTAAGACCTTAACCCCTTCGCTTTCTGCATCGCGCGAAAAAACCTCGGGGCAAACCGTGCTGTAGTCGTAGCTCAGTGGGCACCACACATCGATCAGTTTAAAAGCATCGTCATAAAGACAAATCATCCATTCGCAGTTTTTGGAATCCTGAAACACAAAGCTCAGAGCATAGAGCCAACGTTGACCTTCCAGAACAGGGATAAGATCGGCCAGGGATACCCAGGTGGATAAGAGTAGTTCAGGCTCCTTGGCTTCTTTTCTGCGCTCTTTAACCTCCTGGAAGGGATTCCAGGAAGCATCCAGCTTGCGGATAAAAGCTTCTGTGGCTTGATTGCGTTGACGATGATAGACTTTTTCCTCGGTTTCACTGCTGGCACTATCCTTGTAAAGCGAGGGGAAAGAAACTTGAGGATGCTTGCTGGAAACTGGCTGAAGATATAGCTCTGTAAGCTTGAGTGAGTGCGCAGTAGAGATAAAATCTTGATGTCTTGGATGATGATCCTTGGGATAAGGCTGATAGGCTTCCTGACGGTTAAACACAAGCATGGAGCCGGTATATGCCTGATATTGAAGCTTGTATAGGTGAGTCTCCTGAGCTTGCAGGGGATCGGTCAAAGCAAAAGTGACTTGGACTTCACGAGGGCTTTTTCGGACTAGTCTGGGAGAACTCAAAGGAAACCCTTTATCATCGAGGGGAAGGGCTATTTGTTGAACTTCCTGTTGGTGGGCAGGAGCACTAAGGTCGATATAGAGCAAAGGGTCGCCCTGATAGTTTTGGGAAAGATTGACTCCTGCAATAAAAAGCTCCAGACAACCGTCGCCATCCATATCCTGAGCCAGCGTCTGGCGATAAAAATAAGCGGGATAAGTGCTTTCTTTGTCATAGCCTTCTCGGTCGATGCTTAGACTGGTGGAAAGAGTCATTGCTTTTTGATTTAGCTGGTATACACCCAATTGGTAGCCCTTGGGATAGCTGCTGATAAAAAGTAATTCCCGTTGATGGGGGCGTGTAAAGGACCCCTCCATGATGCAATGGATGCGCTCCAGATTGATGGATCGCAGAAGAGAAGGTACTTCTTTTTTTAAGCTGCTGTGGCGGTCTTTTAATGGGACACTGCTACCTGGATCGGGGATTGCTTTGACTTGATCCCAGGCTTCCCACTTGCACTCAAAGTGCTTGCTAGCATGTTGAAAAATGAGCTTTTGCTCCTGAATCCAGAAACGTCGATGATAGCCTTGATGGATTTTGTGGAGAGTGGAAGTGTCTGTATTGAGGGCCATAAGATAAAAATCTGAGGGCTTTTCGCCCAGGGTGCTTTGGAAAATGAGGTAAGGATCGAGGTAGAGCGAACGTTTTAGTATCGCTTTGGGGTCGGCTTCATAGGGATCGTTGATCTCGGGAAAAACCCGTTTTTCTTCTCCGTAAAACTCAATACCTCCCTGTCTTCGGGGACGTGATGAAACTTGAGACGTGCATTGAACCGAGCTAAGAGTAAAAATGACTAATAAACTGAATACAAGCACTTTATTAAATTTGTTCACCCTGAACTCCTATTTTTGAATATTGTTTTGCTTGGGAAGCTTTTTGGGGCTAGTAGTTTTGAACTTACGTACTATTAAAACTACAATACGTGTAAACATCAGCATCATAAAGCCTGCCAGAAACATACCGCTTAGAGCGATTTTGGTAGTATCCACTATTTCTTTGTAACGGGCTTCTCCATTTTTAATTTGGATATACCCCAAAGGAGTGGTGCTGATTTCGAGACCAAGCCCCATACCTCCCCCGGAGCCTGATTTCTTGGGTTCTTGATTTGTGGAATCAAAAGGTTTTTCCTCGGTATGCGATCGTTGGGACTGGGATTGGGCTTGCGAAATGAAGCCAGCTGACATGGATACTGATCCGCCAGGACCGCCAAATCCTCCTCCGCCGCCGCCTTTTACTGTTACCTTGGCTACGGGGATGATGGTGATATCGCCTTTGTCTATGGCGTCTCCAAAGACCACGCGAACATTGGCATTTTGATGAACTTGCTCCGTAATTTGTTGTATAAGTTCGTTTACTTTCATTTACTCTTCCTTCCCCTAAGCGATAACTTAAGAAAATGATTTAGTACCTTTGTTTTATTGTAAATAGTTTTTTACTTAAATGCAAGCAAAAAAGCAAGGATATGAATAGACAAAAAGTCTTCATGAGTTATACTTTTTTATGATTTGCTGGTTCAAGCAATAAGGAGGATTTTATGAAATCATCTAAACTTATGCTTCTACTTTTAAGCTCAGTCCTTATAATTCAAAGCATTGCGGGGTCTGTTCGAGCTTCGCCCGTTTCGTATTTTTGCTCCTATCAGAACGAAGCGATCTCTGCTTTAACTTTACAAAGCTGTCCCGGCGAAACCATCGAAGGAGAGCTCAAGGTCACTGCTAGTGGAGAAAACACGGAAGACTGCCGTATCAACTTAAGCTGGGAAGCGGAATGGCTTAATTTAAGTCCCACAGAATTTGTTTTGGCACCAGGTGCCAGCCGAATGGTCGCTATGCGGGTAAATACCATAGGGATGAAACCTGGAAACTATTCCTGCAACATTGTACTGCGATCCAATTGCAAACCCGCCTATTCCGAGATACCAGTGATGCTCGAAGTATTGTCTGCAGTGATGCGTATCGACCAGCCCAAAGCAGATTGGGAACTCCCCTTTGAGGGCACGGTTCGAAAAGAAATCGGCCTGACCAATAGCTTCTGTAAAAGTCTGGTTGAAATATCAGTGGATGCTCGAGTGGATTCGACCGTAGAAATCATGATGGATTTGCGTCCCTTTACCATGGGAGCTCGGGAGCATAAAACGATTCCGATTACTTTCCGGACCAGGGAATTCAATCCCAAAAAAGAACAAAGTATAAAAATCATCTTTTCGTCGGATTCAGCTAGCCCGGTCATTGCAGAATACCGCTTGATACCAGAGGCAGAAATACCTCTGTTGGAAGTGCATGAGATACCAGAAGCACTGGAAGAATGGAAGCAGCAGAGGATTATACTCCGAGGATTTTTACACCGAGGATCCAACGCCTTGACAACATCGGATCCCTTTGTGCTTCTATCCATGGATGCCATGATGGACTATCCCTATGTCCTCATAAGAGATCCCGAGGGCTTCTTGCAATGGAATCCCTGGGAGCAGGCCCCCGTAGTATATGCAGATTTGAAGGGGACTCTACATGCAGGTCGTCGGGGTCAGCCAGCGGAGCTTCTGTTGGAAGAGAGCCCTAAAACCTATTATCCCGTGCTTTACCCCTATCCCCGACTACCTGAAGAGGCACTTCCCTCGCGTCGTCCCGCCCGAGGATCAGCGGATTATCTGGTGATTATTGGCTCCACCTTTCATCCGATACCCGAATGGATGGACCGCGACCTAATCCTTAAATGGGAAGCCGGCATGTTTTTTAACTCCTCGGAAAAGCACATGAAGATATTTTATGGAGAGGGTATTTTGCCTATTCGCAACTTGGATCCTAGATCCATTGCTGATCGAAAAACGCAGATGAAACCTTACCTTGCCAAAGCTTATTTTAGCGAAATAAGCAAGTACTTCAAGGAATTGGAAACTACCATGCGCACTCAGCTCCGGGCAGGGCAAACTCCCAGTCTGACCTTGTTGATAGGCGGATACAGTGAAAAAATCGGGGAAGAGATGACCTTTTTCCTTAGACCTGGGGAAGCTCTGTCGGTCGAAACCCTCGCCCAGGAACTGGAAAAAATATCCATCCTGGGTCCGGTGCGTATTGAGCTGAATACGAGCTATGCTGGAACATGGACGGAGCGTTTACTGAAGATAGGAAATGTGAAAATCATCACCAGTAGTCAAGCTGATGAAAAGAGCTATGTGCATGAGCAGGACCTTGAAACTCAGCTTTCCAGACTTTTAAAAAGCGGAAAAGCAGGAAACTCCCTGGGACAGGTGGAATGGCTGGAACTACTGGAGCAGATAAGTAATCCCTTTGGAGGAAAGGGGACTGAGTGGAGCGAAATCGTCAAATGTCAATTTCTGGACTATCGAAAAAGCCATCTCAAAGAAGCTTATGTCAGGTCACGCTACAAAATATCCCATATTCAGCACTTTTTGGGTCCTCAGCAACATGAATACACCGACAGCGAGTATCATTATGAAATCAACTGCTGGCTACCCGTCAACATGGTGGATCCTGAGCCCGAGCCACAGGAATGCCCCAGACCTCCTCGCCCACCCTGGATCATTATCACCACCACTGCAGGAAATGATCCTCCCATAGTGGATATCGAAGGAGAAGTGCGTCGCTTGAATCCAGAGCGGGAAAGCTTTGACCTGTATGATCCCTTTTTCGATGTTTTCAAGGAAGTGGTCTTTCCTGAGCGCCCCCTGCCGGTAAATACAGGAGACCGTGTGCGCATAAGAGGCACCGAGCAAGGGGAAGACAAGTTGATTCCAATCACTATCGAAGTATTGGAAAAACCCTGTGGTTTTACAGTCCTGGGGCCTGAGGATCTGGTGCTTTGTCCAAGCTGTCTTTCCAAGGATTATTCCACGGGCTATGGGATGGATTACCAGGATCTGAAATGGATTCTGAGCAATGTAGGGGAGATTGGCATCGGAGTATCGTGGAACATGGAAATCGAGGCTCTGACAGAAAATCCGGGGATCCAGCTTCAATTGGTTTTTCCAAAGGAAACCCCTAATCCCGTAGATCTTGCTCCCGGCCAATCGTATGATCTGGAAGGCCTGCTGAACATATCCATGGTGCCCGAAGTGGTGGAGGAGGAAGTCCGATTCAGGATTAGCGCCCATTTTGGCATTGCTCCCGCTCCGCCCTGTATCGCATATGAGTCCTGGTCCTTTGAGATTATCTTTTGCCCCAATAAGCGTAATATCAATGGCAAAGCAACGTTTAAAAATGTCAATGACGTCGAATGCCCACTGAAAGACCTGACACTGCGAATGTATCTGCGCTTTGATCCCCAGTGTGGTCATGATACCACCCTGAGAGAGCTGATCGGAAATATACCGGATCTGCATGAAAGTGCCAATGAAGGACTGCCAGGCTTTAAATACTATCTGGAAACCCACACCAACAAGGACGGTGAGTATAGCTTTAGCTTTATTGACAAGGATTGCGACCACCGCTACCGGATCATGGCAATCTTTGAGAGCAGTGAAATTGAGATGAACTACCATGACTGCAGTAAGCGCTTTTATGCATATGGCGATATCTCGGGGCAGAAGCAGCCTTGCAAAGAAACTGATTATGAGAGAAATTTAAGAATAGGGATCGAAGGAGATCTCAAATTTCCCTCCAATTTTACGGGGGATCCCCGGGCGGTCGCTCAATCCTGGTGCCACATGCAGGAATGCTTTGATGTCTTTCGAGGCGAAAAGTGCAATGGCAACAACATGATCCGAGCCGGATACCTACCGGTCACTGCTTGCATTTACAGTCATGAAGCAGGCACCTGGTATGACCCCAATGGTCGCTTAATCAATATCGAGCAAGCAGATAGCCCAATCCATTCTCCCAATCGCCCCATGAACCGCGAATGGCATGAATTTGGCCATTTTCTGCATGATGCTTTGATGGGTTTGCCTCCTATAACTGCGGGAGATGAAAACCATGGAGGTTTTTCCAATTCAAATTCATCGGACTCTTTTGTAGAAGGTATGGCTGAAGTTATCAGCACTCTGATCTTGAGAAAAATTAAACAAGCTTCGAGTTGCTGTGATCAGTATGGAGCTTATCGCAATGGAATCTATCGCATGGGTACAGGGTCAGTAGATCTGGAAAATGATCCTGATCTTCACGCCAGGGCAGGAGAATATGGTTATTACAACTCTGAAGGGAATTGGGTAAGAGTAAGTTTATCCGATTTGCGTCTGAATACAGGAGGCCAGTTAGTGGATACTGCCGGAAGAGTGCTCCGCCTGTGGAACCCCCTGGAAGAGTTTGCAGTGGCGGGAGTTTTGCTGGATTTAATTGACGATGCTGACTGGTATGATGAAGACCGGGATGGCTTTTCGTTTGTACGCTGGCAGGATCTGTTTTGTCTAATCAAAGACCACAACATCAGCACCATGAAAGAGCTATACGATCGACTTCACGCCATGTACGGCATCCTTCCCAATACCATGAACAAACTCAATGATATCTTTACCCGAAGAGGCTTAGTTCTTTGGGCATTCTTCTTAGCCTGATGATCAAAGCCCCCAAAACTCCTCCCACAGAGCCTGAGTTTGTTCCTGGAGGTCTTTGCCCCGAAGCCGCCGCCTGAGCTTAGCGTTTCAGACGCAGTTCGATGCTTTGAGTTTTGGCTTCCCAGCTTACTATTGCTCCAAAAGATTCCGAGATAAAGCGGATAGGTACAAAGGTGCGCCCAGCAACAATTTCTGCAGGGGCATCCATACTCACCTTTTGACCATTGTTCCAAGACTCGGGGGATCCGATCTTCAAGTGCAATTCCGTGGATTGAAACAAGACCCAGATATCTGTGACCAAACCCTGCTTTGGCGCATAATCAATCAAAGCACCAAAACCTTCGGATATAAAGCGCAGGGGTACCATGGTACGCCCTGGAGGTCTTA